>CENV01011336.1_pt1 | contig 22630 bp, 22 predicted proteins | sample 530231 | NCBI WGS metagenome assembly CENV01 (sample SAMEA2619815, study PRJEB7988) | marine metagenome | biome: marine biome (ENVO:00000447); feature: surface water layer (ENVO:00002042); material: "saline water (ENVO:00002010), including plankton (ENVO:xxxxxxxx)" | depth 5 m | reverse complement strand
CCCCGCCACGAGCGCATCGGCAAAGCCCCGATGCGCGGCGATGGAATAGACGTTCGGTCCGGCCCGCTCAGCCATTCCTGAGCGCGTCTTCGGTCGGCGCGATCATCTGCGGGGTGCCGACCTCGAACCACTGCCCGGTGAACGGCAGACCGAACAGCCGCCCTTCCTCGATCGCGCGATCCCACAGGACATTGGTCGAGAACGGACCCTCGGGCGCGTCGCGCAGCAGGCGCTTCGACACCAGCTGAATGCCGGTGAACACGAAGGGCGCCACGCGCGGCTTGTTACGGCGGCGCAGGCGGCCTGCCGCATCCATATGAAAGTCGCCCAGTCCGCGAAAGTTCGCCGCGCCCTTGTGCGCCACCACCAGCAGCAGCGCGTCCATCTGGTCCGGGTCCCAACGGGCAGAGAGGTCGGCAAAGCAATCGCGCGGGCCATCGAGCCAGATGTTGTCCGAATTCAGGCAGAAGAACGGATCGGGTAACTTATCCTGCGCCCGCACCAGACCGCCGCCCGTTTCGAGCAGCTGCGCGCGTTCATCCGAAATCGTAACCGCCGGGGCCTTGCGCTCAACAATGTGCGCCTCGAGCGTGTCGGGCATGTAGTGCACATTGACCACAGCCTTGGCCACGCCCGCATCGGCAAGCCGGTCAAGCGCATGGTCGATCAGCGGCTTACCCATCACCCGCACCATCGGCTTGGGCATCGAGGCCGTCAGCGGACGCATCCGCTTACCCATACCTGCCGCCAGCACCATGGCGGTATCGGAAGCGAGCGTGCTCATGCGGTCAGTTTGCCTTTGCTTGCCCGGACTTCTGCGGGGATGTTCGCATCGAACCAGCGCGCGACAGGTTCGAGGGCGGGATGGGCGAGATCGCGCTCCATCGCGTCCCACACGCGCGGGATCATCGAGAGGTAACGCGGCTTGCCATCGCGCTGGTTAAGCCGCGCGAAAATGCCGACGATCTTGGCGTTGCGCTGCGCCCCGAGCCGGGCATAGTCGGCGGCAAAATGGTCGTCGCAACCGGCCTTCTGGCAATAGTGCGCGAGCATGGCCGCTTCCAGCTCCTGAGATACGTCACGCCGTGCATCCTGCAGCAGCGACACCAGATCATAGGCCCGGTGGCCGACCAGCGCATCCTGAAAGTCGATCAGCCCCTGCGAGCCATCGGCCAGCAGCATGATATTCTCGGCATGATAGTCGCGCAGCACGGTGACGCCCGGTTCCTGCCGTTCGAGCAGCGGCGTCAGCACCTCGCGCCAGGCCGCCGCGAACCCTTCCGCGTCGACCTCGATCGCGGCTTGCGGGCAGAACCACTCGGGCAATAGCGCCACCTCGCGCAGATAGGTCGCCATGTCATAGGGCGCGAAGGGCCCGGGCGGGCACTGGTGCAAGGCAACGAGCGCGTCGATAGCCTCGGTGTAGACACGCTCCTCCTCGGCCGGATTTTCGTCCAGCCAGTCGCGCATCCGGTCCGGCCCGAAGTCCTCGAGCAGCACGAGCCCGCGCTTATCGCATTGAGCGAAGATCTGCGGCGCGCGCAGCCCCTGCCCGTTGAGCCAGTGCGCCACATGAAGGAACGGACGCACGTCTTCGTGCGGGGGCGGTGCATCCATCAGCAGGGCCGCCCTGCTTTCGTGGCGCAAGCGGAAATAGCGCCGGAAACTGGCATCGCCGGGCAACGCCTCGATATCGGGCACGGCCCATCCCGACTCCGTCAGGAACTCATCGATACGGCGCGGAAGGTTCTGGGTCATTGCCAACGCCCTAGCCAAGCTTGCCCCGGCTCGACAATCGCCTTGCGGCCCCCTTCCCCGTTTTCGTCGCGAAACTGGAGCGTGATAGCGAGACAGGCAGGCTCATGCGTGAAGCCGCCCGCGCGCATCGGCCATTCAGCGAGCAAGGCCGCGCCCTCACGATAGTCGTCGAGACCGATCTCGTCAGCTTCCGAGGGGTGTTCCAGGCGGTAGAAGTCGGCGTGGACCAAAGGCGGCGAGAGGTGGTCGTACATCTCGACGATGGTGAAGCTGGGCGATGGCACCTCGCCTTTGTGGCCCAACGCAGCGATGATGGCGCGGGCCAGCGTGGTTTTTCCAGTGCCAAGATCGCCCTCAAGCGCCACCACATCACCGGGTTGGAGCAGCCTGGCGATACGTTCGCCCAAGGCCTGCATCGCGGAGAGATCAGGCAGGCTAATTGCCGTACTCATGGCAGGAAAATGGTCGCGGTGGTGCCCACGCCTTTCTCCGACTGGATTTCGAGCCGCCCGTTATGCGCCTCGATCAGCTGCCGTGCGAGCGGCAGGCCAAGCCCGCGTTTGCCGGACTTGTCTTCGCCGGTGCCAGGTCGCCGGAAACCGTCCAGCGCGCGCGCCAGTTCCGAAGGCTTCATCCCCGCGCCGTTATCGGAAATCACAATCTGCACACCCGACTTGCGCCGTTGCAGGCCGACCAGCACGCGGCCCTTGGTCCCGGTAGCGGCGATTGCATTGTCGAGCACGTTCCCCACTGCCCGCGCCAGTTGCCGCGCATCGCCTGTGATCGAGCCGGCTGACCGGTCGCCGCGCAGGTCGAGCGTGATGCTCTTCGCCTCGATTGCCTCTTCGCGCTCGCGCACGATGCGGGTCAGGAACGAAAACAGGCCGATTTCATCCTGCGCCATCGGCAGTAATCCGGCCTCACTCTGGGTCAGGTCGAGCACGGTCTCGATCTGCTGCGACAGCCGCTCGACCGAGGTGATGATGGCGCTGACATATTCCTTCGCCTGATCGCTCAGATCGCCTGCGATCCCGCTGTCCAGCAGCTCGGCAAAGCCACCGATCGAGGTCAGCGGGGTGCGGAATTCGTAGGACATGTTGGCTAGGAACCGCGTCTTCATCGCATCGGCCTCTTCGAGCGCGGCATTGCGTTCGCGCAGCGCAGCCTCAGCCTTGGTCGAATCGGTGACGTCGAGCACAGTGAGCAAGCCATTGCCGTCGGGCAGCGGCACGCCCGCGAATTCCAGCGTGCGTCCATCGGCCATCAGCACCCGCCCGCTCTTGCGCTGACGGTCCAGCGTGGCGGCGCGCACCACCTCGCCGATAGCCGCGCGCTGGCCGGGCCGGGCCAAACGCGTGCCGAGCTGTTCGAGCATGGCGTCAATGTGCGGATGCTTGTCGAAGAAATCCTCGTCGAGGCCCCAGCTCGATGGGAAAGTCCGGTTCCAGAGCTGGATCTGGCCATTGGGTGCAAACACGGCGAGCGCCTCGAACAGCGAGTCGAAGGTCGCCGTGCGCGTGCGCAGCAGGGTGTCTCGCGTCGCAGAAAGAGCGAGCTGCTCGGAGCGATCTTCCGCCACCAGCACCAGCGATCCATCGGGCATCGGCTGCGCAACGAGGCGCAGATGGGTGTTGTCAGGCAAGGTCCATGCGTCCTCGACGGCGCTGTCGGACACGAACCACTTGCGCAGCTGACCGCGCCACTCGGGAAAATCGCGGACCTCGGGCAACCGCGCCTTGTCGCGGGCGATATCGAGAAAACGCTCGAAATCGAGCCCGCGCGCAAGGGCCGGCGCAGGCAGGGAGAAGATGCGCGCAAAAGGCTGGTTGGCAAAGGTTATGACGCGGTCGGCATCGAACTGCGCCACGCCCACCGAAAGCTGATCGAGCATCGAGCGTTGCGCTTCGCGGAAGGCGCGGAAGGCGCGGCCCTGCTCTTCCATGTCCTCAATATCGACCGCGTAGCCCGCTACGCCGTCCTCTCCCAGCGGCAGGTCGGATACGCGCAATGAGCGACGCTGGTTACCGATAGTGACGGGAACGATCCGCTCCACCGCCTCGTCCTCGGAATGCGCCTGTTGCGCTACGTCGGCAGCCGTCCTTCCTTCGACCGGCTCGACCAGCTCGATCTGTTGCGTGACGACATCCTGCGCATCGCTCGCGCCGACCGCCTCAACATAGGCACTGTTAACAAGCCGCAGCTCCATATCCGGGCCGCGGAACCACATCGGCATCGGCGCTGCCTCGATCAGCCCGATCAGCGCGATGAAATCAGCCCGCGCACGCTCTGCATCCTCCCGCAGCCGCTCAAGCTCAACCTGACTTGAGGAAAAGTCGAACCACCAGGTGAGCGCGGCCCCGCCGCTCGCCACCGCAGGATCGGCCAGGCTACCGCTGACCGCCAGACTTCGGCTGGAGCCATGTGGATGCAGCGCAAGCGAAAACGGCGCCGCCGTCTTGTGCGTACGCCGCAGCGCCTCGCGCAGTCGATCGAGCTCACGCGGTGCCAGGCCGCCCGTGCCGCTGTCCAGTTCCGACAGGTATTCGGGCAAGTGATCGAGCCCGAGCCAGGCCGCGAGGCGGTCTGGCCCTTCGATCCTGCCATCGGCGCGCACCAGCATCGGGACCGCTGGCGATTCCTCAATCATACGCGTGAGGCGGCGCGATTTTACCAGTGCGCTGCGTGCCGCACGCTCCCGCGCGCGGGCACGCCACGTCATCCAGGCAGCAAGCCCGGTCCATGACGCTAGCAGCAGGCCAAGCAGAGCCGCGGCAAGAGGGGTGAGTTCCATCTTCCGTCAGCTATGACCGGCAGCCTCGCGATGCAAGCTGCCCGCGAGGCTAACCCCACCGATCAATAGCGATAATGCTCGGGCTTGAACGGGCCTTCTACCGGCACGCCGATGTAATCGGCCTGCTTCTGGCTGAGCTTGGAGAGCTTCACGCCGAGCTTGTCGAGGTGCAGCGCCGCCACCTTTTCGTCGAGGTGCTTGGGCAGAACGTAGACGTCGTTTTCGTATTCGTCGTGCTTTTCCCACAGCTCCATCTGCGCCATCACCTGGTTGGTGAACGAGCAGCTCATCACGAAGCTGGGGTGGCCGGTGGCGCAGGCGAGGTTCACGAGGCGGCCCTTGGCGAGCACGATGATTTCCTTGCCATCGGGGAACTTCACCAGGTCGGTGCCCGGCTTCAGCTCGCTCCACTCGTAGTTCGAAAGCGCCGAGATCTGGATTTCGCTGTCGAAGTGGCCGATGTTGGAGACGATCGCCATCGGCTTCATCGCCTTCATGTGATCGGCGGTGATGACGTCTTCGTTGCCGGTGGTGGTGACGAAGATGTCGGCGCGGGTCACCGCGTCTTCCATCGTGGTCACTTCGAAACCTTCCATCGCCGCCTGCAGCGCGCAGATCGGGTCGATCTCGGTCACGAGCACGCGCGCGCCGCCATTGCGCAGCGACTGGGCCGAGCCCTTACCGACATCGCCATAACCGGCAACGCAGGCGACCTTGCCCGAGAGCATCACGTCGGTCGCGCGGCGGATCGCGTCGACCAGCGATTCGCGGCAGCCATAGAGGTTGTCGAACTTCGACTTGGTGACGCTATCGTTCACGTTGATGGCCGGGAACGGCAACTTGCCCTGCTTGGCGAGCGAGTAAAGGCGGTGGACACCGGTGGTGGTCTCTTCCGAGACGCCGCGCAGGTTCTTCACCGTTTCGGTGAGGTAGCCCGGCTTCCTGGCGATAAAGGCCTTGAGCGAACGCTGGAACTCGATTTCCTCGGCATTGCCCGGTTCGGGCAGCTCTTCACCGGCTTCAACGCGCGCGCCCCAGAGCGCGAACATGGTGGCATCGCCGCCGTCGTCGAGGATGATGTTCGAGGTCTGGCCCGAGCCGTCCTTATCCCAGTCGAAGATCTCGCCGACATAGTCCCAGTATTCGGCCAGGCTCTCGCCCTTCACCGCGAACACGGGAATGCCCTGCGCCGCGATGGCGGCAGCGGCGTGGTCCTGCGTCGAGAAGATGTTGCAGGTCGCCCAGCGGACCTCTGCGCCGAGCGCGGTCAGCGTCTCGATCAGCACGGCGGTCTGGATCGTCATGTGCAGCGAGCCGGTGATGCGCGCACCCTTCAGCGGCTGCGCGGCGCCGAATTCCTCGCGCGTGGCCATGAGGCCCGGCATCTCGGTTTCGGCAATAGCGATGTCGGCTCGGCCATAGTCAGCCAGGGCAATGTCTTTAATGATATAGTCGGTCTTAGCGTCAGCCACGCGCACTTCTCCTGTCATGTGGGGATGAGCGCCGCCGGGGCTCCGCGCGGCACAGATGTGGGGCGGAGCCATAGGGGCGCAGGCGAACAAGGTAAACCCTTCTCACTCGTGTAAATCATCGCTGGCAACGGATCGGTGGGCTTCCTATCTGTGCCGTGACCCTCACCACGAAGGATACCTGAGATGACGATTTCCAAAGGCGACAAGCTTCCCGATGTAAAACTGGTCAAGGCGACCGCGGATGGCCCCGATGCCGTGCAGTCGAGCGATTTCTTCGCCGGCAAGAAGGTTGCCCTGTTCGCAGTGCCCGGCGCCTTCACCCCGACCTGCTCGGCCAAGCACCTGCCCGGCTACGTTGAGAAAGCGGGCGACCTCAAGGCCAAGGGCGTCGACGAGATCGCCTGCGTTTCGGTCAACGATGCCTTCGTGATGGGCGCATGGGGCAAGGACGCTGGCTCCGCAGATGTGACCATGCTCGCCGATGGCAGCGCCGATTTCGCCAAGGCGGTTGGCCTTGATGCCGATTTCTCGGGCTATGGCATGGGCACCCGTTCGCAGCGCTACTCGATGATCGTCAACGACGGCGTGGTCGAAGAGCTGAACGTCGAAGGCCCCGGCGAATTCAAGGTTTCGAGCGCGGAGCACATGCTCGGCCAGCTCTAAGCCTGCTACCCAACAAGAAAGGGCGGCTCTCCAACCGGAGCGCCGCCCTTTCTTTTGCCTGCAAGCGAATGGGACGGATCAGTCTTCCCACTCAACGTCTACACCGAGCGAATCGATGTTTTTCACGAAGTCTGGGTGCGCGCGGCGGATCGGGTCGGCATCGAGGATCGTGCTCTCGCCATCAATGCTCGCGGCCACCATCAACATCGCGATGGCCACACGGATAATGTAAGGACTCGTCACCGTGGCGGGGACCAGCTTGTCACCACCGAAAGTTATCAAGCGGTGCGGGTCGCACAGCAGTGTGTGCGCGCCGAACAGCGACAGCTCTGTGTGCCAGGTCAGCCCACCTTCGTAGACCTTGTTCCAGAACATCACCTGCCCCTCGGCCTTGACGCCAAGCGCGATGAAGATCGGCAAGAGGTCAGCCGGAATATAAGGCCAGGGCGCAGCTTCGACCTTCACCGTAAGGTGCGAGGTGAAGTTATCCTGCACGCTCAGCCTTGCAGGCGCTTCCATGCGCGACCAACCGTCCTTGTGTTCGACGTGCGCGCCGAACTTCTCGAAGGTGCGGTCGATCAGCATAAAGTGCTCGGGGCAGCCATTGCGCACGGCGATGTCACCGCCGGTCACCGCGGCCAGCGCGAGGAAGGTCGCGACTTCGTGATAATCGTCAGCGAAGGTGTAATCGACGCTGGTGAAGCTCGGCTCGCCCTCGATGCTGACCATCGAGGTGCCCTTGCCCTTGATCCGCGCACCCATTTTTTCGAGGAAGGCGCACAGCTCCTGCACATGCGGCTCGCAGGCGGCGTTGACGATCTGGCTGGTGCCCTTGGCATTGAGCGCCGAGATGATGAAGTTCTCGGTGGTCGTGACCGAAGCATATTCAAGCCACATCCGCGTAGGCTCGCCCGCCCCGCGCTGGCGGAATACAATGTGGCGGCCCTCGCTCGTCACTTCGGCGCCAAAATTGCGGAACACCTCGACGTGCGGATCGATTTCGCGCGCGCCGAGCGTGCAGCCCTTCACCTCATGCTCAAGCCGCGCCTCGCCTAGACGCGCGAGCAAGCCGGGGATCATCATGATCGATGCACGCATCGCCTGCGGCAGGCTGGCGCGCGCCGAGGAAGAGATGGTCGAGTGATCAATGGCAAAGGTCTTGGCAGCCTTGTCCCATTCGACCTTGCTGCCAAGCTCGGAAAAGAACGCGTGAATGCGCGTCACGTCGGTGATTTCGGGCACGTTGCGCAGCATGATCGGCGCGTCGCTAAGCAACGTCGCGCAGAGCACCGGCAGCACCGCGTTCTTGTTCGCCGATGGCTCGATCCGTCCGCTCAGCCGCTGCCCACCGCGAACCCGCAATGCCGTCATGTACCTAGTCCTTACCTATTCCTTGGGCGCCAATTGCGCGCCTCAATAGCCCATCAGCTTGAGCACTTCCTCGCGGCTGCGATGGTCCTTGCGGAACAGGCCCATGACCCGGCTCGTCACCATGCTCACGCCCTGCGTGCGCACACCGCGCGCCGACATACAGGCATGGCTGGCCTCGATCACCACGGCCACGCCGCGCGGTTGCAGCTCATCCTGAATGCACTGTGCGACCTCGGCGGTTAGCCGTTCCTGAATTTGCAGACGCCGGGCGTAGCCGTGCAGCACCCGCGCGAGCTTGGAGATACCCACCACCTTATCGGTCGGCAAATAGGCAATGGCTGCCTTGCCGATGATCGGCGCCATGTGGTGCTCACAGTGGCTCTGGAACGGAATGTCCTTCAGCAGCACGATCTCGTCGTAGCCACCAACCTCGTGAAACACGCGGGAAAGGTGGATACGCGGATCTTCCTCGTAGCCTTGGCAGTATTCCTTCCAGGCCCGCGCCACCCGTGCCGGTGTATCGGTCAGGCCTTCGCGCGTGGGATCATCACCCGCCCAGCGAATGAGCGTGCGAATGGCTTCCTGTACGTCTTCGGGAACCGGCATCTTGCCGTTGCCGATAGTCTCTTCCTCGTGATTACAGCTCATTTAATAACTCGGCGCATCCTTCTTAGCCGGGCTCTTCCCTTAGCTCTCGCCTTGGCCAATAGGCTGCCGCGACGGAAAAGACCATTCTTTGCCGGAAGTATCGCAAAGACGTCCCCCGGCTCCTCCGGATCGAACGTTTCGCGCAAGGCCAGTTCGCGACTGGTCTCATCCAACGGTGGAGGGTGAAATGGGCGCAGATGCCGCCGTTGCAAGCCCTCGCCGCGACCGTTGATGCCGGCAATCATCGCCGCCATCGAACCGTGGGCAGCAAGCAAGCCCGGCACCGCCTCTTCCTCGATTCCGCAGTGCTCGGCCAGCAGCGAGTGGCGTAGCCGTTCGATCTCGCCCGTGACATGCTCGTTACCGGGACGACTGGAATCGATGAACACGTCGCACTCCGAATCCAGCCCCATCGAACGATTGTTGAAATTGGCCGAGCCGATTCTCAGCACTTCGTCATCGATGATCGTCAGCTTGGCATGGACATAGATCGTCCGCTCATCGGTATAGGGCACGTAGAGATGAAAGGCGTTGTGCCGGTCGAGTTCGTTCAGCGCGCTCACCAGCTCTGCGCGGGCCGGGTTCATCGCCTGCTCCTCGGCCCAACCATCGGCGCTCTCGGGATGAACGATCACGATTTCGGGCGGATCTGGCTCATTCAGCCTTTGCGCGATGGCTTCACAGATGGCGCGGCTCGCGAAGTACTGGTTCTCGGCATAGATGAACCGTTTCGCACGGGCGATCTGCTCGCAGAACAGCTGCTCCACCTCGTCGACCTTGGGCAAGTCGCCGTGCTCTGCCCGCGTGCGCGCAATGCCAATTTCGACATTCTCGAAGTGCGCTTCCAGCCCCTCGGGCCATGCGCTGTCATCAGTCTTCTCGGAAGGCTTGAGCGGTTTGCCACCGGCAGTAATCCAGCGCTGCCGGCCCAGATCCTCCAGCGCGCCGGCGATCTCGCCTTCCATCAGCATGGTGACATCGTGCCAAGGGCCATAGAGCCTGCCGCGCGGCAACTTGCGGCCGGGATCATCGGTCTTGTGTGCGCGGGTGTCCCACCGGCCGCAGGTCATGTCGATCCCGCCGCAGACGGCAAACTGCTTGTCGATAACGACAATCTTCTGATGGTGGCTGCAACCGATCGGGTGCGCAGTATCGAACTTGAAGTCGATCCGCGGATGGCGCGCCCAGCGCAGCAGGTCGAACAGCATCGTCCCGCGCGTTACGAGCGAGAAGACCGAGTAGCTCCACTTGAGGATGCGGACCTCCAGCCCCGGCCGATGCCGATTGAGCCACAGGATGAAGCTGCCAAGCCGCGCGGGATAGGAACGGTTGAACGGGCGCTGATACCAGCGGCGGCCGCGCGTGAGGTGGATGCGGGTATCGAAATCCCACCCGATCAGCAGAATCCGCTGCTTGGCGCGCAGCATCGCTTGCTGGACGAGGTCGAAGTACTCTTCCCCGTCGATCGCGACGCGCACGCGCCGGGCCTTGGCATAGCGCCACACGCCCGGCTCGACCGAACTATCGTCAAACTCGCCGATCTGGCTGTCCGCTTCGGCCGTTCCGCGTGCCATCGGCATGATCGCTCCTGTTCGCGCCCGCAGCTGCACCCTGCAACGCATCACCGCAAGTGCGCAAACGCTATTCCTTGGCGTCTTCCGCCTTTTCCGGCGTCACATTCGCATCGGCCTTCTCGGCCTCCTTACGCCGATCGAACACCGACTGCATATAATCTCGGTCCTCTTCGGTGAGATATTGCTCGAAGTCGGGGAAGTGGTCGTCCTCTTCCTCGTCGATATGGTGGCGATAGTCGTGATCGAGCTGCTTGAACTTGGCCAGCCAGGCAGAGGACGACATGTCAGTTGCGGCCAGATCGTTGAGGGCTTCCTCGATCTCATGGTGCTCGGCAACCGAGTGGCGGGTCTCGTCAGTAGTGTCGGGCTTGCGCAGCATAGTCGAATAGAGCGCCTGCTCTTCAGCTGCGGCGTGGCTCTTCACTTCCTTGGTGAACGCTTCGAGCAGCGTCTTGCGCTCATCGCTTTCACCATGCGTCTGGCTCATCTTGTCGAGCAGATCGCGATGCTTGTCATGGTCGCGCTTGAGGCGCGCAAAAATGTCTTGTTGCATGGAGAGCTCCTGAAACGGTGTGTTCAAGGAAATAACACCGCTCCGGGCTGTCCGTTCCGCCGCGAATTGCGCAAGCACGCCTGCGCATGCCCCGAAGGGCAAAGCTGGAAACACAAGCTGTTGGGAAAAATGGTGCACCCGGAAGGATTCGAACCTCCGGCCACCTGATTCGTAGTCAGGTACTCTATCCAGCTGAGCTACGGGTGCACTCGGGAAGCGGCCAAATACGGAGCCATGTTCCGCTTGGCAAGCCCTAATCTGATATTCTTTTTGCCAACTCCCGATCCATCGGTGCAAGCGCAAGCGAAAGAGCCTCTTTCCGCGTGAACCAGCCCCATTTCTGGCCTTCACGCCCATCGGGACTGCCGCGCCAGCGCGTGGCACTATAGAGCATCAAGACCACCGGAGATCGGTCATCACGCGCCTCTTCCGCAAGGAGCATGGCGGAGCAGTCAGCCGGTTCCACGACGATGCCAAGCTCTTCGGCTATTTCACGCGCCAACGCCTCGCGCGGGGTCTCCCCGGCATCGACCTTGCCGCCGGGGAATTCCCACAAGCCGGCGTGGTGCTTTCCCTCCGGACGCTGCTGCAGCAGCAGCCGCCCCGCACCATCGACAAGGGCAAGCGCCACCACGGGCATCCAAGTAGAAGGCTCAGCGCTCACAATAATCCTTCCTTAGGTCTTCGGCCACACTTTCCGCCGCGAAACGCTCAGGAAAGAGGATCCTCATGGCCGTTTGGACATATCTCAAGCAAGTCATGGCCGATTGCACCGCCGCAACAGCCGTAGAATACGGCCTTATCATTAGCTTGGTCGTGCTTTCCATGGTGGCCTCGTTGCAGGCCGTTGCCAACGTGACTGTGGACATGTGGAGCGACGTAAAAAGCAAGGTTATCGCCGCCTCCAGTGATTAGCGATTTATCAACGAATCATCCGTAAAAGCGCAACTATCCGGAAGGGAAACCAGCTGGATCGGGTACCGAAGACATCGAAAAATCAGGAGACTACCATGACCTTCTTCAACAAGATCGCCCGCGACGAAGCTGGCGCGACCGCTATTGAATACGGCCTGATCGCCGCCCTGATCGCCGTTGCCGCGATCACCGCCATGCAGGCTCTGGGCAACCAGCTCAGCACCACCTTCAACAAGGTGAAGACCGAAATGGAGTAATCCACTCCAATCGGAATAGGAATTCGGGGCGGCGGGGAAACCTGCCGCCCCTTTTCTTTGCGCTCAGTTCGAGCGGACGACAATCTTGTACTGCTGGCCGGGAACCACCGTCGCATTCCCTGACAGCCCGTTGAGCACCCGGAAGCGGGCCTCCTGAGCATCGGGATAGGCCATGTGCCGCGCAAGGGTGGCAACCGTATCGCTACGCTGGGCGGTCACGACATCGATCCGGCGCGGCACCACGGCATTGGCCTCGCTCGCGCTGATCCGGCGCATCGAGTTGAACATCCCGTTGAACACCGAGGCCTGCCCTGCAGGCGTGATCGCCTGGAAATAGAATGCCTGATTGGGCGAGAATTCATAGGCGAACACGGTCACATCGACCTGCTGCTGCCCGTTGTTGACCCGCGCGACGCCATAGGCGGCAAGCAGGCCGTTCACGGTCGTGCGCTGGATCGAGGCTGGCGCCAGGTTGCTGTTGTTTCCGCCAATTGCCTGGAACACCGAGCGGATGAAACTGTCGAGGTTACCCGAGAAGGGTCCTGTGGTCATCTCGGCCTTGCCGGCATCGCCGATGATGCTGACGGACCTGGTCCCATTGACCATGTAAAAGCCCTGAGGCGCGGTGAAGCTCAGCCGCAGTTCGGGATGGATGAACTGACGCCCTTCGATCACGCCCTGTGCCGGATCGTCACCATACATGAGCCCGTCGATATTATTGAGGAACACGTCACGTTTGGTGATGCCGGTGAGATTGCCAGCAAGCTGCAGCGCATTCTGCACCCGGCTCGCGGGGTCGGGGTGCGTACTCGCCCATTCGGGGATAGTTGCATTGCTGCGCCCCTGAAGCTGGGCATCGAGGGCATTCTGCGCCGCCAAGCTAGAGAGCAAACCGGCCATGGCGTGTGGATCGTAGCCCGCTGAAATCAGATACTCGATCCCGAGGTCGTCAGCTTCAAGCTCCTGACTGCGCGAATAGCTCAGCGTGAGCATCTGCGAGCCCTGCAGCGCCCCATTCGCCAATGTGTTGCCGAGCGCGCTGTTGCCGAGCAGAACCTGGCTAAGGATCGCAACGCCAAGCCCGCCAAGCTGGTTGCGCTGCGCCGCCGCCTGACGCCGTGCGGAGTGCCGCGCAGCAACGTGACCGACCTCGTGGCCAAGCACGGCAGCCAGCTCCGCCTCATTGTTCATGAGCGTCGTCAGTTGCCGCGTAACGTAGATATAGCCGCCCGGCACCGCGAAGGCATTGTTCACCGAAGAATTGAGCAGAGTTACGTCGAATGCGGTCGGGCTGGTCGCCAGCCCCGACTGGACCGCGATATTCTGGCCGACCTGCGACACGTAACGCGCGTGCGGCCCCGACATCGCGCCGCCGAACTCGGATACGAACTGCTCGTGATACTGGGCCCCCTGCTGGGCTTCGGCCTGCGTGATCGGCGAGCCCGGCGCGACATTTGCACCCGGAACTGTGGCACAGGCGGCCAATCCCAACGAGGCACTGGTCGCCGCCAGCAAACCCTTGATACGCGTGGACAAACGAAGTGCGCGGACGCGTTGCGACATGTGACGATCCTCCTCAAGCAACCAGAGGAAGCGCATGCTGCCCCGGCCAGTTCCCTTCCTGACGACCGCTCGCCCATGCCGCACCGGGCGACATAGCAAGCGTCCTAAGCCAAACAGCCCAGCGTCTTACAGGTTCCGGCCGATCGCGAGGAACCGCTCTTCACGCTGCTTGCGCAAGGTAGCCGAATCGAGCTTCGCGAGCTCGTCGAGTTCCATGTCGATAGCATCGGCCAGCGAAGCTACGGCCTTGGCCGGATCACGCTGCGCACCGCCGACCGGCTCAGGCACGATCCGATCGATCACGCCAAGCTCCGCCAGATCCTGCGCGGTGAGCTTCATCGCCTCGGCTGCATCGGGAGCCTTTTCCGCCGTACGCCACAGAATCGACGCGCAACCTTCGGGCGAGATCACCGAATAGACAGCGTGTTCGAACATCAGCACCCGCTCAGCACTGGCCAGCGCCACCGCGCCGCCCGAGCCGCCCTCGCCCGCGATCACGGCCACCATCGGCACGCCGAGCGCGAGGCAGGCCTCAGTCGAACGGGCGATGGCCTCGGCCTGCCCGCGTTCCTCGGCCTCGATGCCGGGAAAGGCGCCTGAGGTATCCACCAGCGTCACCACCGGCAGGCCGAACTTGTCGGCCATTTCCATCAGTCGGATCGCCTTGCGATAGCCCTCGGGCTTGCCCATGCCGAAATTGTGTTCGAGCCGGCTGACCGTGTCATGGCCCTTTTCGTGCCCGATCAGCATCACCTTACGCCCGCGTAGCGTGGCAAGGCCGCCCATGATCGCGCGGTCGTCGCCATAAAGGCGGTCCCCACCGAGCGGCATGAAATGATCGAAGCCGAGGCTTACGTAGTCACGGAAGTGAGGCCGGCCGGGATGGCGGGCGACCTGCGTCTTCTGCCAGGGCGAGAGCCCGGCATAGGTGCTGGCCAGCAGTTTGGAACTGCGCGCCTCAAGCCGTTTCAGCTCGCGCGAGATGTCGACGTCGCCGTCTTCACCCGCTGCGGAGCGCAGTTCGGCAATCTTGCTTTCAAGGTCAGCGACCGGCTTTTCGAATTCGAGGTAAGCTACCATGACAGCCGCGCTAGCTCGCCGGCCCGTTGCCTGCAAGGGGATGACGCGCGTTTACCAGTGCCACGAGCCGGGCCGCATCCACATGCGTATAGATCTGCGTGGTCGAAATATCGGCATGGCCGAGCAACGTTTGCAGCAGGCGCAGGTCCGCCCCGCCCTCGAGCAGGTGGGTAGCAAAGGCATGCCGCAGCACATGCGGGCTCACCCGCTTCGGATCGAGCCCGGCGCGCGCGGCAAGCTCTTTGATGAGCTGATAGAGCCTGATTCGGCTCAGATAAGCATCGCGCGACGGGAACAGGAACTTCGAGCCCTGCGGACGTACCTCCAGCCAGCGCGACAGCGCCAGGCGTGCGCGGCTCGACACCGGCACCATCCGCGCCACCCCGCCCTTGCCTACCAGCGACAGAAAGGGCGCATCGCGCGGCACGGCAGACAGCGGCAGCGACACCAGTTCGCTCGCACGCAGGCCTGAGCCATAAAGGAGTTCGACCAGCGCCAGCATCCGAATCGCGGCCGGTGTGCCGGTTTCCGCCTCTTCCTCAAGCAGGGTAAAGAGCTTGGAGACGTCATCATGCGACAGCAGCTTCGGCAATGGACGGCGCGCTTGCGGGCGCACGAGCGCCGCCGACGGATCATCGTTGCGCCAACCTTCATCCACCGCGAAAGCGAAAAACTGGCGTAGTGCGGATATCCTTCGGGCGACCGAAGACGGCGCCAGATGCGCCCATTGCCCAGCGAGCCGCGCCAATTGTTCGCGCCCCGCCACACACAGGTCGCCGATGGCTTCCTCGCTCGCCCGCAAGTCGCGGCCATAGGCCTCAAGCGTGTTTCGCGCCGCTCCGCGCTCGGCCGCGAGCATATCGAGGAAGGCCGCAATCGCACCAGAGGCAGCGCGCGTAGCCATCAGCCGCGCGCGACAGCCTCTGCCGCTATCATGCGCGCTTCGGCAGAGAGGCCCACCTGATCGAGCGCGCGCACGATGGTGTATAGCTGACGCGGCGTCATCCCCGCCCAGCTATCGCCCTGCATTCCCACACTGGCGAGCAGGGCGACCAGCCCCGCGTTGCCTGTTGCCGCTGCCCGCTCGAGCTTGCTGCTCCATGCACCGGTGCGATCGAGCGAAGTGCCAAGCTTGTTCGCAACATTGCGCGCATCTTCGTTGCTGAGGCGGCCAAGCCCCGCCAGCCCTGCCAGCAGCAAGCGGGCCTTGCTTTCACTTACATCGGCAAAACTCTCCACCGCGTTCGCGGAAATAGCCGCCTGGCGCGAAGGCTGCGCCAGCACCAGCAGCGCCCAGCCCAAGCTGCCTTCGTCGACAACGCCGCCCCAGCGCAGGGCATTGCGATCCAGCCCCGCAGTGAGCATCGAGGCGATCAGGTCGCCCGCATCGTCGGAGAAAGCATCGGACGGCTCGATCCGCGCCGCGGCATAGGCTGTGAGAACCCGTGCGCCGTAGCCGGGGTTGGCCGTCCACAGGCTGCGCATAGCCGCAACCCGCTGGTCGACATCGGCGGCTGCATAGGCCGCCCGCAGCTGGCGTGCCGGGGCCTTCGCCTGGGAATCGTACTGGTCGCTGGCAAAAAGCAGCGAATAGAGGTCAACCATCGCCGCAGATGAGAGGACGCCGCGCGCTCCGGCCTCATCTGATGCTTTGACCCGGTCGAGCAGCGGGCTGGCCGGGATCTGCACTTCGACAAGATCAAGATTCGGCTGTTCACCAGGGCTCCGCAAGCCCTCAGGAAGGTCCGCCCCCAGCGCGCGGGCAAGGCCGAAACGCCAGTATGTGAGGTCTTCAACCCCGTCCCACTCGATGTTGACGGCGCGGCGTCCTTCGCCTGCGGCTCCGGCGAAGCGCTGGGCAAGCCGCACATCGATGGTCGGGGCCATCTGCGTGCCAAGCACCTTCTGCAATCGCCGCTCACCGCTACGCACCTGCCCGTCGTAGGCGAGACACAAGCCCTGCATCATCTCCCACTCGCCATCCTCGCGCAGCAGCGGTTGCAGCCTCGCCACCGGGCACATGCCGAGCACATCGCCAGTAGCCAGATAGCTGCGCATCGCGGCGTCGGCGAGCGCGAGGTTGTAGTTCGAACTGTCGACATCCTGCACCAGTGCGCGGGCCACAGTTTCCTCGCCCATCGAATTGAGCGCATCGGCGCGCAAGGCAACGAAGCTCGCCGGGTCCATGCCCGCGGGCGCATCGAGCCTGCTAGCCAGCAAGCGCCGCAGCAGGATGTGCCCCCAGCGCGAAATCATCGGGCCCTTGGTCGCCGTCAGCGCTGCGCTGACCAGTCGCGCGGGCTGACCAGCGAGGCTGCGCGAGTGGAAGCCGCCCTCTTTGCTCGACAGCACGCCCACCTTCTCCATATCGCGCCGGGCGGCAGCGGGAATGTCGAACTTGGGCGTGAGGCCAAGAACCTGATTGATCTCGTCGGTCTCCATCGCTTCCAGTTCAGCAAGCGAGGGGAAGTCTTCGGGCAGGACGATGCCATCACCACGAGCAACTGGCAGGCCCTGCGTAACGCCGGGTAGAGGCTGGATCACCGGGTTCGCGGTCGTACCAGTATCACCGCCCGCACCTGGCGATGGCGGCGCACTCGGAGCGGGGCCGGAACTGGACGCGCGCGGCGTGGGCGATGGCGCGGAAGGCGGCGGAGGTGGTGGTGGAGGCGGATTGCCGAAGCCCGGCGGCAGCAGGTCTTCCGGCGCAGCCAGTGCAAAGGTTGCCGAGGTGCAAGCCAGGGCAGCGCCCGCCAGCAAGAGAACACTACGCTTCATCGTGCGGCCTCCGTGGGCCAATCAACCGGCTGCGAAATCTGCCGCATCTCCTCGCGACCGCCATCGAACCATGCCACAAGGGCAAGGACGAAAGCCACTACCGCAATCACAACCAAGGCACTCACTCCGCCACGTCTCACTCTTGTGCAGTCCCGTATCGTCCGCTTGCACCAGCGGTTAGCCTATCTATAGGCCATGCGGCAATGACCAAGCCACCCACCCTGCCCGACAACCAAGCACGTGAGGCGCTTGCAGAGCGCTTGACGCGCCCGCTTGTGCTGGTCGGCATGATGGGCGTGGGCAAATCGTCGGTGGGCCGACGGCTTGCCGCCGCGCTCGACTTCCAGTTCTTCGATGCCGACGAGGAAATCGAACAGGCAGCGCAGATGGGTGTGCCCGAAATCTTCAATCAGTTCGGCGAGGCCTATTTCCGTGACGGTGAACGGCGTGTCATCGAACGTCTGCTCGATCATGAAAAAGCAGTCATCGCCACCGGCGGCGGCGCCTTTGTGCAAGCGCAGACTGCACAGATGATCCTCGATCGCGGGATTGCGATCTGGCTCGATGCCGATCTTGAAACGCTGCTTGAGCGTGTCACCCGCAACGACAACCGCCCGCTTTTGCGCGGTGGTGACAAGCGCGCCATCCTCGCCCGGCTGAAGACCGAACGTGAACCGTCCTACGCCCGCGCACCGATCAAGGTGAAAAGCGGCAAGGGACCACACGGCGAAGTTGTCGCGCGCATTCTGGAGGCTTTGGAACAATGGCAGTAATTCGTGTCGAGCTGGCCGGGCGCGCTTATGACGTGCGCGTGGGTGCCGGATTGCTGGCAGACTGCGCCAAGCAATGCGCGCCGCTGCTGCGCAAGACGGACGTTCCGATCGTTACCGACGTCAACGTGTCGCATCACTGGCGCGAAACGGTGACGGCCTCTCTGGTCGAGGCCGGCTTCAAGCCGCATTTCCTCGTGCTCGATCCCGGCGAAGCGGCCAAGAGCTGGTCCGGGCTCGAAGGCGTGGTCGAGTGGTTGCTTGGCAAGGGGGTCGAACGCGGCGACCATATCGTGGCTCTCGGCGGCGGCGTGATCGGTGACCTCACCGGCTTTGCCGCCAGCGTTCTGAAGCGCGGCTGCGGCTTCATCCAGATCCCGACCACCTTGCTCGCACAGGTCGATTCGTCGGTCGGCGGCAAGACCGCGATCAATTCCAAGCAGGGCAAGAACCTCATCGGCGCGTTCCATCAGCCCGCCTTGGTGCTGGCCGATACCGGCGCGCTGACCACCCTGCCTCGCCGCGAAATGCTCGCGGGCTATGCCGAGGTTATCAAGTACGGCATCCTCGGCGATCCGGAATTCTTCGCCTGGTGCGAGGATAATGGCGCAAGCGTGGTCGATGGCGATGCCGATGCCCTCGTCCGCGCAGTAGAGCAGAGCGTGGCCGCCAAGGCGCGAATCGTGGCTGAGGACGAACGTGAAACCTCCGGGACGCGCGCGCTGCTCAATCTGGGCCACACCTTCGGCCATGCGCTCGAAGCGGAAACCGGCTTTTCCTCGGCTTTGCTGCACGGTGAGGGCGTGGCGTTGGGGATGGTGCTGGCGGCGCGCTATTCCGCGCGAATCGGCAACATCAGCACCGCTGACGCAGAGCGCGTGACGGCCGCCATTGCCTCCTCGGGACTGCGCAGCGAAATCTCCGAGCTTGCGCTATCGTGTTCCGGCAGCGAGCTGGCCGCGCACATGCTGCACGACAAGAAGATGGACGCAGGGACCCTGCCCTTCGTCCTGCTCAAAGGCATCGGCAAAGCCTATCTCGACAAGAATGTGGCGATGGATGACGTGGCGGAGTTTCTGTCCGAACAGCTGGCCCGCTGATCGTCCTTATTCCTTGCGCTCGCTGTCCGACAGCATGGGAGCAAGCGCGCTGTAATCGGCCGCGCGGCCATCGGCGATAACGCTGAAGTCACCATCCGTCTCAAGCACCACGGCTGCCACGAAGCCCTCGCTCAGCGAGATATCCTTCAAAATCATGGTCGACGCGAGAATCGAACACCTTGAGTTTGGCCAGCGAACGTTTGCCAGCGACAAGCAGCACCAGAATGATGAGCGCGTAAATACACAGGCTCGAGAGCGCTATCCGCGCGATATCTGTCCAGCTGTCGAACCACATGCCTCTCTAACGAACGAGCGGCATGGACGGCCCGCAACTATTTCAGCAGCACCAGCTCTTCGGACATGCTCGGGTGCAGCGCGACGGTGTCGTCAAAGGCCTGCTTGGTCAGCCCCGCCTTCAGCGCGACAGCGGCGACCTGCAGGATCTCCGGCGCTTCCGGCCCGATCATATGGATGCCGAGGATCTTGCCCGAGGTATCGTCCACGATCATCTTGTAGAGGCCGCGCTCCACATTGTGTGCGAACAGGTTCTTCATCGGGCGGAAGTCCGACGTATAGACCTTGACCCCGCCGTACTGGCTGCGCGCCTCGCTTTCGGTCATGCCCACGCCCGCCAGCGGCGGCTGGGTGAAGACGGCGCTGGGGATGTTGTCATAGTCGACCGTGCGCCGGTTGCCGCCGAACAGGCTGTCAGCAAAGGCATGACCTTCACGAATCGCCACCGGAGTGAGCTGAACGCGGTCGGTCACATCGCCCACGGCATAGATGCTCTCGCAGCTGGTCTGGCTATATTCGTTGACCTTGATCGCACCGTTCTTCGCCAGCTCGACGCCGACGTTCTCAAGGCCGAGCCCTTCGCTGTTGGGCTTGCGCCCGGTCGCGATCAGCACCTGGTCGGCGCGAATCGGGTTTTCGCTGCCGGTGTGGACGAGCAAGCAATCGCCATCGCGCTCGACCTTCTCGATCTCGCAGTTCATGCGGAAATCGATCCCGCGCGACATGGCAATGTGGAGCATCCGCTCGACGATCTGCACGTCGTAGCCGCGCAGCACCTTCTCCGAGCGATTGATGACCGAAACTTCCGAGCCGAGCGCGTTGAAGATCGAGGCGAACTCCATCGCAATATAGCCGCCGCCCTGCACCACCAAGCACTTGGGCTGTTCCTTCAGATGGAAAACCTCGTTCGAGGTGATGCACAGGTCGTTGCCGGGAAAGTCGGGCACAGAGGGCCAGCCACCGGTGGCGATAAGGATCGTCCCCGCGGTGACCTTTTTCCCGCTGGCCAGAGCAATTTCGTGCGGTCCGGTGATCGTCGCGCGTTCGCGGAACAGCTCGACCTCGTGGCTCGACAAGGTGTTGCCATAGAGGCCTTCGAGCCGGTCGACATCGGCCATCACGAAGCTGCGCAAAGAATCCCAGTCGAACTTGGCACCTTCGACGGTCCAGCCATACTTGTCGGCATGCCCCAGTTCCTCGGCGAACATGGAGCCGTACACGAGCATCTTCTTCGGCACGCAGCCGCGGATGACACAGGTGCCGCCGACGCGATGTTCCTCGGCGATCGCGACCTTCGCGCCGTGGCTGGCAGCAATGCGCGATGCGCGCACGCCCCCGGACCCGGCACCGATGACGAAGAGGTCGTAGTCGTAATCGCTCATGATATGGCCTTGCTCTGCTGTCTGGCGGAGCAGGCCATATGAGGATTGCGCGGAAGAATTGAAAGGCGTTGCGGCTTAGCCGCGACCGCGCTGGCCTCCGCCACCGCCGCCCTGACCACCGCCGCCGCCACGGCGACGACGCGAACCGCCACCGGGACGACCTTGGCCGCCCTGTCCACCCTGACCGCCAGCACGCTGCTTCTGGCCAGCCGGCTTGCCCTGCGAGCGTCCACCACCGGCAGACGCACCGCGCGGCTTGGGCGAAACACGCTGGCGCTGCTGCTTGGGCGCAGGCTTGGTCGGCCCGACACCTTCAACCACAGCGCGGAAATTCTCCGGCAACGGCAGACGCTCGAACTCGGCGTCGGTCGTCTTGCGGATATCCTTGAGGTAGCTGCGTTCGTCCTCGGCGCAGAAAGCGATGGCCACCCCGTCACGGCCCGCACGCGCGGTGCGGCCGATGCGGTGGACATATTGCTCAGGCACGTTGGGCAGCTCGTAATTGATCACGTGACTCACGCCCGGAATGTCGATCCCGCGGGCGGCAACGTCCGTCGCCACCAGAACCGAGGTCTTGCCGCTGCGGAACTCGTCGAGCGCGCGCTGGCGTTGGGGCTGGCTCTTGTTGCCGTGGATCGCGTTGGCGCGGATCCCGTCCTGATCGAGCTTCTTCACCACCCGGTCAGCGCCGTGCTTGGTGCGGGTGAAGATGAGCACGCGCTCGATCTTGCCCGGCACTTCATGGCGGCCCGAGAGGATCAGGCCAAGCAGCGACTGCTTTTCGTCCTGCTGGACCATGAACAGATACTGATCGACGCGCTCTGCCGTGGTGCTTTCGGGCGTAACCGAAACCTGCGCCGGGTCCTTGCAGTAGCCGCTCACCAGCTCCTTGATCTGGTTTGGCATGGTCGCCGAGAAGAACAGCGTCTGCCGATCCTTCGGGGCCATGTCGCGGATCTTGCGCAGGGCGTGGATGAAGCCAAGGTCAAGCATCTGGTCGGCCTCGTCGAGCACGAGGATTTCGAGGCCCGCAAGGTTGAACGCCTTCTGGTCGATCAGGTCGAGCAGGCGGCCCGGCGTGGCGACCAGAATGTCGGTGCCCTTGTGGAGCTTGTTGCGGTCCTTGTTGACCGACGTGCCGCCGACAATGGAGTGGACCTTAAGTCCGGCGAGCGCGCCGTAGTCCTCGGCTGACTGGGCGATCTGCCCGGCCAGCTCACGCGTGGGGGCCAGAACCAGCATCCGGCAGGACTTGAACGGGATACGGTTGTCGCTTTTGCGCAGGTTGTCGATGCTCGGCAGCATGAAGGCAGCGGTCTTGCCGGTGCCGGTCTGCGCAATGCCGAGCAGGTCGCGGCCCGCAAGCACGGGCGGGATCGCCTCTTGCTGGATCGGGGTCGGCTTGGTGTAGCCCTTCATGTCGAGCGCCTGAAGGACAGGCTGCGACAGGCCGAGCTGGTCGAAAGTGGTAGTCATAAGAGAAAAACTCGCATGCAGTGCGAAGGCGCGCGGCCATAGGCGTGCGCACTCGCGGAGGTAAGGAACCGCCCGCGTGAAATGGGAAGCTTGGGAAAACAGAACCGAAGTGCGGCCGGGGCGAAAGATCGCCTGTTCACGCTGCCTGGCGCTTCGGTAGCCGCCATGTGGCTGCTGCAGCGCAA
>CENV01009407.1_pt1 | contig 22858 bp, 22 predicted proteins | sample 530231 | NCBI WGS metagenome assembly CENV01 (sample SAMEA2619815, study PRJEB7988) | marine metagenome | biome: marine biome (ENVO:00000447); feature: surface water layer (ENVO:00002042); material: "saline water (ENVO:00002010), including plankton (ENVO:xxxxxxxx)" | depth 5 m | reverse complement strand
TAGAGACCCCTCGCATCGATTTCCCGCCAAAGTGCGATGAACCTTAAAAAAACCGTCATCCCCTTGTCATGGATCTGCGGCCCACTACCCGGGTATCCGTGAACGAATAATGACGAGGTGTTTTTATGAAACCCTGGCTTGCCCTTGGCGCCGGTACGCTGCTGGCCTCCACTCTGCTGGCCGGTTGCGGCGGCGACAGCAACAACAACGACGGCGGCGCCAACCCGCCGGCGGCGGAGCCCACGCCCTCCAGCGTGAAGTTGAACTTCCTGGGCCGTCACAGCAGCGGCCAGTTTGATCAATCGGCGGCGGAGATTCCCGCCTACCACGCCGGCTCCCAGCGTCTGTTCGTGGTCAACGCCAACAAGGGCGCCCTGGACATTCTCAGTCTGGCGGACCCGGCCAACCCGACCCTGGAAGACACCCTGCTCACCGGCGACATTTCCGCCGGCTCGGAAGTGAACAGCGTGGCCGTGCAAGGTGATCTGGTGGCGGTGGCCGTGCAGGCCGGCAGCAAGACCGACACCGGCTTCCTGGCCCTGTACGACGCCAACACCCTGGAGCGCATCAGCTTCGTGGGCGTGGGCGCGCTGCCGGACATGGTGGCGTTCACCCCGGATGGCCACTATGTGCTCACCGCCAATGAGGGCGAGCCCAGCGACGACTACAGCATGGACCCGGAAGGCTCGATCAGCGTCATCGATATCCGCGACCCGGCGTCCCCGGTGGAAGCCCGCGCCACCTTCACCGCCTTCAACAGCCAGAAAGCGGACCTGAAGGCCGCCGGCGTGCGCATCTACGGCCCCAACGCCAGCGTCGCCGAGGACCTGGAACCGGAATACATCGCGGTGTCCGCCGACAGCACCACCGCCTGGGTGACCCTGCAAGAGAACAACGCCCTGGCCAAGCTGGATATCGCCAGCGCCACGGTCACCGACATCCTGCCGCTGGACGAAAAAGACCTGAGCCAGGAAGGCAATGGCATCGACGCCAGCGACAAGGACGACGCCATCAATATTCGCACCTATCCGGGCGTGGTCGGCCTGTATCAGCCGGACTCCATCCACGCCTACAGCGCCGGTGGCAGCACCTACCTGGTCACCGCCAACGAGGGCGATGCCCGCGCCTGGGGCGAGGACAACGACGCCTACTGGGGCACCGAAGGCAACGACTGCGCCGGCGATCCCTCCCAGGGCTTCGTGGAGGAATTCCGCGTCAAGCATCTGGTCCACGCCAGCGGCTTCGACCGCCGCTGTGGCGACGACCTGCCGCCGCAACTGCGCGAGCTGGCCGCCGGTGCCCTGCTTAATCCGGACACCTTCGGCTACTGCGGCGCCACCGCCGGCGATCCCGGCAACTGCCGCGAGGACGAGGTGCTGGGCCGCCTGAACATCACCTGGACCGAAGGCTACCGCAAGGACGACAACGGCAACCCGGTGCTGTTCACCGCCGACGGCGTCGAGGACAACCTGAACGGCGACCGTCTGATGTACGACAAACTGTACGCCTACGGCGCCCGCTCCTTCTCGATCTGGAGCGAGGACGGTGAGCTGGTGTTCGACTCCGGCGACGCCATCGAACAGTTCCTGGCCAGCGACGAGTGCAAGCTCGGCACCCAGCGCACCATTCCGTGCCAGGACTACTTCAACTCCGGCCATGATGAGGGCGACGACTTCGACAGCCGCAGCGACGCCAAGGGCCCGGAGCCGGAAGGGCTGACCCTGGGCCATCTGGGTGACAAGACGTTCCTGTTCCTGGGGCTGGAGCGGATGGGCGGCGTGCTGGTGTACGACGTCACCGACCCCGCCGCGCCGGTGCGCGTGGACTACCTGAACACCCGCGACGACTGGACCACCGAGGACCCGGGTACGGTGCTGGCCTCGGTGGGCGATCTGGGCCCCGAGGGTCTGGTGTTCATCCCCGCCAAGGACGCCCCCGGTGGCACCGCCCTGCTGGTGGTGGGCAATGAGGTGAGTGGCACCACCGCGGTGTACCAGGTGGAAAGCCTGTTCGACTGAACCGCCACCGAGCGCGGCCAACGCCGCGCTGCAACGACAACCGCCGGCGTCCCTGCGCCGGCGGTTTTTTCTGTTGATCCCCACCGCCACCGGTGCGGTTTTCGGGAACCTTCCCGGCCGATACCGTTCACACTCTGTCGGCGCGAATCCGTTAAACTACGCTGTTTGAAGGCACGGGACGGCGATCAGCCGGCGGCGTAGCAGGCGATGGACTCGCGCACCAGGGCCTGGTCGCCAAACAGAAAGGTTTCCGCTACGTTACCCCGATGTCCCTTGTAATAGAGGGTCACGCTTTCATAACCCGACAGCACGTCCAGCAACTCGAAACGCAGGTCGGGCAGGGCCGCGAGAGCCTGGCCCCAATAGGCGCGCAGAGCCGGTTTCCCGCGTAGAATACCCTCCCGGGCACCGGTGATACGGGGAATCATGGGCGAGCGGAACACCACGTCGTCCTGGTAATGGGCCAGAATGTCCTCCAGGCTGTGCCGGTTCCAAGCGTCCAGCCATTGCCGCGCGAAGGTGTCCGGATTGATCGAAACGGGTTGCATCGGTGCTCCTCTAAGGTCAACCTTTGTGACCTATATAGCTATGAAACAGGGTGGTGAGTCAATATGGTCGATGATGCTTCGCGGGAGCACTTGAACGACAGTCTGGTAACCTTGCACTTCGCGTTTCGCGGCCTGGTGGCGGAACCGGACAATATTCTCAAGGATCAGGGGCTGTCACGCATCCACCACCGCCTGCTGTTCTTTATCGGCCATAACAATAACCTCAGCGTCAACGAGCTGGTGGATACCATGCGGCTCACCAAGCAGGCTATCCATAAGCCGCTCAAGACCCTGGTGGAAAAGGAGCTGGTGGCGGTGACCCGCGACGGCTCCGACAAACGCGTCAAACGTCTGAGCCTCACCGAAGCCGGCGCCGAGCTGGAACAGCGCCTCACCGGCATCCAGCACGACCTGCTGCTGCACGCCTTCGAGGAAGTGGGCCCGGCCGGCGCCGATGCCTGGCGCCAGGTGATGGACACCATGGCCCGCCGGCTCGGGGTCTGAGCCCCCTCCCTTCTCTCCATGTCTCTTGAACTGATTCTGGGCGGCGTCCGCTCCGGCAAGAGCGGCCTGGCCGAACGGCTGGCCGCCGATGGCGACGGCCCGGTGCTGTACCTGGCCACCGCTCAGCCCGGCGACGGCGAGATGCGCGAGCGCATCCGCCGCCACCGGCAACGGCGTCCGGCGCACTGGTCCCTGTTGGAAGAACCGCTGGCGCTGGGCGCCGCCCTCAACGACCTGGCCCGGCGGGGGCCGGCGCCCACCGTGCTGATCGATTGCATGAGCCTGTGGGTGAGCAACCTGCTGCTGGCCGGGGAGAAGGAATTCGACCGCCAGCGCCCCGCCTTTCTGGAAGCGCTACCCGCCTATCCCGGCCAGGTGATCGTGGTCAGCAATGAGGTGGGGCTGGGGCTGATCGGCATGGACCCGCTGACACGCCGCTTCGCCGACGAGCTGGGCTGGCTGAATCAGGAACTGGCGGCCCGGGCGCAGCGGGTGGTGATGACCGTGGCCGGCCTGCCCCAGGTGCTTAAGGGCCCGGCCCTATCACCGTAGCGTTATGACCATGCCGTAGGAGCCCGTAGGAGCGACTTCAGTCGCGATCAGATCCCGCGATCAAGCTCAAACCACCAACGCCGCCACCAACAACACAGCCGCCTCCACCACCTCCACCAACGCCCCGGCGGTATCCCCGGTGAAGCCACCCAGGCGCCGGCGCATCAGAGCCGCGCCGGCGGCGAACACCGCCAGGGTCACCAGCAGCCCCAGGCCCAGCCCGAGCAACACCGCCAGCAGCGCCGCCGCCAGCAACATCAGGCCCACCGCCCGCCGCGCGGTATGGCGGGCCTGCCCGCTGCCCAGTCCCTGCTCACGCACATAGGGCAGCGCCAGGAACAGCCCGGCGCAGGCGGCCCGGGCCAGCACCGGCGCCACCAGCAGCACCATAATCGCGCCGCTCTCCAGCAGGGCCGCCAGCGCCGCCGCCTTGACCAACAGCACCAGCAGCAGGGCCACCGCCCCGGCGGGCCCGCAATAGGGGTCCTTCATGATCGCCAGGGTGCGGGCCCGGTCGCCGTATCCGCCCAGCCAGGCGTCGGCGCTGTCCGCCAGACCGTCCAGATGCAAAGCCCCGGTGAGCCCCACCCAGACCACCAGAACCAGCACCGCCGCCGGCCACGGCGGGGCACCGGCCAGCAGCGTCGCCAGCGCCCACGACAACAAGCCGATCAGCAAGCCCACCGCCGGGTACCAGGCCACCGACCGGCCCTGGTCGCGTGGGTGCACCGGCGTCGCCACCCGCACCGGCAGCCGGGTCAGCAGCGACAGGGCCAGCAGGGCCGGCTGCCCGCGCCGGCTCACGGCCCGGCCTCCACGGTGCCATGGCTGACCAGGCAGCCCAGCAGCCCCTGGTCGGTGACATCCAGGCGCACCCGGGAACGGTTGGCGTAGGGCACCAGAAAAGCGCCCAGGGCACGGCCCGGCGGCAGGCCCATCACATGGGCCAGGGTCATGCGGATCACACCGCCGTGGCACACCAGCAACACCCGCTGGCCGGCCAGGGCTTCCCGCCAGTGGGCCCAGGTGTGGCCGATGCGCCGGTGAAAATCCAGAATCGGTTCGCCGCCCTCCGGGCCGTGCCGTTCCGGGTCGGACCAGAACCGGGCCTGGCCGTCGCCGAAGTGCTCGGCCACCTGCTCAGTGGTCAGCCCTTCCCAGGCGCCGAAGGAGATTTCCTTGAAGCCGTCCACCACGGTGCAGGGCAGGCCGCGCTCGGCGGCCAACCGCTCGGCGAACTCCCGGCAGCGGCGCAGGGGCGAGGTGAGGACATGGTCCCAGCGGTCGTCGGCGCCGATGGCCGCCTGCATCTGCCGCCAGCCCAGCGGGCTCAGGGGGTCGTCCCGGTGGCCCCGGTATCTGGGGCCACCGTCCGGCTCGCCGTGGCGCAGCAGGTCGAACCAGGTGGTGGTGCCCGGCGCGCTCATGGGCGGTCCTGGACGCCGGCGTCCTCGAAGGTGGCCATCTCATTGTGCAGCGCGCAGGCCTGGCGCAGCAGCGGCACCGCCAGGGCGGCGCCGGAACCCTCGCCCAGGCGCAGGCCCAGGCACAGCAGCGGCTCCGCCTCCAGGGTCTGCAGCAGCCGCACATGGCCGGGCTCGGCGGACTGGTGGGAAAACAGCAGCCAGGGACGCAGTTCCGGGCGCAGGCGCACCGCCGCCAGGGCCGCCACGGTGACGATAAAGCCGTCCACCAGCACCACCAAGCCACGGGCGGCGGCGCCGATAAAGGCGCCGGCCAGGGCGGCGATCTCGAAGCCGCCCACCAGGGCCAGCGCCTGCAGTGGATCGCGGGGGTCCGCATGGCGGCGCAGGGCGCGCTCGATCACCGCCACCTTGCGGCCCACGCCGTAGCGGTCCAGACCGGTGCCCGGGCCGGTCAGGGAACGGGCCGGCTTGCCCAGCAGGGCGCAGGCCACGGCGCTGGCGCTGGTGGTATTGCCGATGCCCATCTCGCCGCCCACGAACAGCCGCGCCCCGGACTCGGCGGCACGGGCCGCGGCCCGGTCACCGGCGGCCAGGGCGGCCTCCAATTGCTCCATGCTCATGGCCGGACGCACCGCCAGATTGTCGGTGCCCGGGGCGATGGTTTCGTCCACCACCCCGTCGCTCACCGGCGGCGGCGCCACGGTGCCCAGGTTGACCACTTCCAGACGCGCGTCGATGTGCCGGGCCAGCACGCTGATGGCGGCGCCGCCGGTGACGAAATTGGCGATCATCTGCCCGGTCACCGCCTGGGGAAACGCCGACACGCCCTCGGCGCAGACGCCGTGGTCGGCGGCGAACACGGTGACCGCCACCGCGTCCATGTCCGGCCGGTCGCTGGCCTGCAGGGCCGCCAGTTCCACCGCCACGTCTTCCAGCCGGCCCAGGGAACCCGGCGGCTTGGTCAGGCGGGCCTGGCGGGCCAGGGCCCGCTCCCGGTGCTCCGGGCAGGGGGTGGCGATGGGGGCTTGCCAGCAGGCGGAATCGGTCACGCGGCGTCCTCTCGGGGTGGTCACAGAAGCGCGCCAATCCTCTTCCCGGCTTTGCGGACTGTCAAGGTGCCTTCGGTAACCGCTTGCCGCTACACTGCGCCTCTTTTCACTGCTCGGAAGCCCCCTCGATGTGGAGCCTGACCCTCGCCGCCATCGCCGCCGTGGCCCTGGACCGGGTACTGGGTGAACCCGCTCGCGGCCACCCGTTGGGGGCCCTGGGGCGGGCCGCCAACCGGCTGGAACAGCGGCTCAATCGCCGCGCCCGGGGCGACCTGGGCCGCGGCGCCCTGGCGATGGCGCTGCTGGCGCTGCCTCCGGTGCTGGCCGCCCTGGCGCTGACCCTGTGGCTGCCGGGATGGCTGCTGTGGCCGCTGCAGGTGCTGGGCCTGTGGCTGGCCCTGGGCGCCCGCAGCCTGGCCGAGCACGGCCGGGCGGTGGCGGCGCCGCTGGCCGCCGGCGACCTGCCGGAGGCGCGCCGCCAGGTGGCCCGCATCGTCAGCCGCGACAGCGATGCCCTGGACCCGGAAGGCGTGGCCCGGGCGGCCACCGAATCGATGCTGGAAAACGGCGCCGACGCGGTGTTCGCCAGCCTGTTCTGGTTTCTGCTGGCGGGCCTGCCCGGGGTGCTGCTGCACCGCATCGTCAACACCCTGGACGCCCTGTGGGGCTACCGCACGCCCCGTTACGAGCGCTTCGGCAAGGCCGCCGCGCGGCTGGACGATGTGCTGAACTGGGTGCCGGCCCGGCTCACCGCCCTCAGCTATGGCCTGTGCGGCCACCTGACCCCGGCGCTGCGCTGCTGGCGCCGCCAGGCACCGCTCTGGGACAGCCCCAACGCCGGGCCGGTGATGGCCGCCGGGGCCGGCGCCCTGGGCGTCACCCTGGGCGGCCCGGCACCCTACCACGGCGCGCTCAAACAACGGCCCCGGCTGGGCCAGGGCCCGGCGCCGGACGCGGCCACCATCGACGCGGCCCTGGCGCTGGTACGACGGACCATGTTGCTGTGGCTGGCGGTGGCCGTTCTGATCGCGCTGTGCGCCGGAGCGACGCCATGACCGGCGCGCACCCGGACCACGGCGGCCGCCTTAACCACGCCGCCCGCCACTGGGGCATCCCGGCCTCGGACTGGCTGGACTTGTCCACCGGCATCAACCCCCACGGCTACCCGGTGCCGGCGATTCCGGAGCGGGTCTGGCGGCGGCTGCCGGAGGACGACGACGGCCTGCAGGCCATCGCCCGAACCTGGCTGGACCTGCCCACCCACGCCGGCAGCCTGCCGGTGGCGGGCAGCCAGGCCGCCCTGCAGACCCTGCCCTGGCTGCGCCGCCCGAGCCGGGTGGGCGTGCCCGCCCCGGGCTACCAGGAACACGCCGCCGCCTGGCAGCGGGCCGGCCACCGGGTGATAGCGCTGACGGCGGAACAGGTGCCCACCGCCCTGCCGGACCTGGACGCCCTGGTGTGGATTCACCCCAACAACCCCACCGGCGCCACCCTGGACACCGACACCCTGCTCGGCTGGCATCGGCAACTGGCGAAACAGGACGGCTGGCTGCTGGTGGACGAAGCCTTTATCGAAGCCAGCCCCGCCACCTCCCTGGTGCCCCACCTGGGCGCGCCGGGACTGGTGGTGCTGCGTTCCCTGGGCAAGTTCTTCGGCCTGGCCGGCCTGCGCGCCGGCCTGGTGGCCGGGCCGCCGGCGCTGTGCCGGGCTCTCGACGAACGGCTCGGCCCCTGGGCCCTCAGCCACCCGGCCCGCCACGTCATGGCCACGGCCCTGGCGGACCGCGACTGGCAGGCCGACACCCGCCGGCGGCTGCGCGACGACCGGCAACGGCTGGACGCCCTGCTCCAGGAACACGGCCTGAACCCCCAGGGCGACAGCGACCTGTTCGCCTGGTGCCCCACCGCCGACGCCGCCGGTCACCACCAACGCCTGGCCCGCCAGGCCATACTCACCCGCCTCTGGCAACAGCCCGACGGCCTGCGCCTGGGGCTGCCCGGCGACCAGGCCGGCTGGCGGCGGCTGGCGGCGGCGCTGGGCGAGGCCTGACGTTCATCGCGTTTTAACCTGGTGGATCGCGGCGGCTGTCTCTCCAATCCCCGATGGACCTTAGTCTTCCTTGGCGAAGGCGATATCAATGGGCAGCAGGGTGGTGGCGATGAAGTCACGCTGATTACCGGAATCCACCTCCACGACACGCAGGCCCGGATTGCTGCTGGTGGCGTCGCCGATCCAAAGGTTGCCCTGGGGACCCAACGCCAGCGCACGCAGATCCTTGCCACTCAAGCCGGCAACCGTGTCGCCCACATCCCCGGTGCTGGGATTGAAGGCCTTCAGAGCAATGTCCTGCCAACCGCTGTAGGCCAGGTAAAAGCCGGTGTCCTGGTCCACCACCACCATGCTGCCAACCAGCCCGGTCTGGGCGTTGTCATCGAGACGCTGCTCAATGGCGTAAGTCTCCGGGTCGATAACGTCGATGCCGCCGGTGTAGTCCGGCGTATAGCCGCCCTGATTCTGGATCAGCAGCCCCAGATCCGGGTGGTACAGCACCGCCATGGGGTTATGGCCGATCAGCGGGATACCCTTCAGCCCGTTCTCGCCCATGCCGGTGTCGATTTCCTGATCGGTCTCGGTATCGAACACCGCCACGTAACCGGTGTTGGTGGGCTGATACGAGGAGTCCAGACGCTGCATGGCGATAAACAGCTTGCCGTCCACGATGGCGCCGGCGGCCATGTTTGGTACCCCGGTGCTATCCGCCGGGATGTAGGCGGACAGATCCAGTTCCCCGATTTTGAAAGCCCCTTGAGTGCGGGCGGTCGGGTCCACGATCCAGGCCTTCGCGCTGCCATAACGCATCAGATAGGCCTTTTCGTCGGACGCGAACACCAGGGTATAGGGGTTGCTGGATTCACTGTCCCCGGCCTGGTTGGTGGAATAGTCCCATTCGAAGACGCCCGGGTTGGACAGGTCCACCTTTTTCACGCTGTCCGCGTTGTAGCGCTCGTACAGATAGTAGTGCTCCCCACGGGCGGAAACGCCGATATCGGAAATGGTCGGGTGGTAGCTGCCGGAGCTGGTGCCCTTATCCACATCGATCAGTTCCACCGCGCCGGAGGAGAAATCGGACGCCGCCGTGGCGATCACCGCCACGTCGCCGGAGGTGTCGATAACGGCCGGGCCGTCACTGCCACCGCCGCCGCCACAGCCCGCCAGGGCCAAACCGGCAAGGAGGGTCAAACACAGGGTTCTGGCGGGCATCGCCACGGACATTTTTTTACGCAAGGACATTTTTTTACACAAGGACATGGTCTCACCTCGTTGATGGCACGCGGCCATTAAAAGCTGTGCTGCAGATTAATGAAGAAGGTCCGGCCCGGGCTCGGGAACCGGTTGAAGTCCTGGTACAACTGGTCGGTCAGATTCCGCACTTCCAGGTTGATCCGGGTTTCCTGACGGGGCCCCCAGGCGTGCCGCCAGCCCAGGCCGGCGTCCACGGTTTTGCTGGCATCCGCCTCCAGGAGATTGGGGGCGTCGTAGTACAGATCGTCGCGGTAGTTCCAACTCAGCCGGGCGGTAAAGCGTGCCCACCGCCAGGCGCTTTCCAGGCGCGCGGTACGGTGATAAATACCAGGCAGGTACTTGTCACGCTGGTCCGCCAGGGTGTCCGAGCGGTTCTCGGAATCCTGCCCGGTGGCGCTGGCGGTCAGGGTCCAGTTATCCAGCAGGTCGTAGGACGCTTCCACTTCCACGCCGCGAATCCGCGCCTCCACATTGATATAACGGCCCACGCCGCGGGCGTCGTAAATGGCGGTGATCGCCGGGTCCAGGTCGCGCACGAAGCCGGTGACTTCCAGATAGCCCCTCGGGAACAACAGGCGCGCACTGGTATCCGCGTTAAGCGCTTCCTCGGCTTCCAGATCCGGGTTGCCGACAAACAGGCCCTGCTGGCCGAAACGCTCCAGCAAAGTGGGAATGCGAACCTGGCGGGCCAGGTTGGCGAACAGCCAGAGATGCTCGTTGACCGCGTAGCGGCCGCCCAGCTGCCAGGCATGGTAGGAACGGCGGGTATCGTCATCGGCGCGGCTGTTGTCGGTGCGCACCTCGTCGGATTCGTCGAACACATCAAAGCGGCGCAGCACCGCCTGGGTGCGCCAGCGCTGATTGTCGCTGTGCCATTCGTGGCTGAGCGCGGAAGTCAGCTGGCGCCGCTCCCGTTCGGTCTTCGGGTCCGCCTGCAGGCGGTCTTCCTGGTCAAGACGGTACAGGCTGGCATCCAGCCCCACCGTCAGCCGGTGCCGGCCCAGCAACCAGGTGAGCGAATTGTTGAGCGCGAACTGGTCGGTGTCGGCATGACTGTCGTGGCTGCCGGTACCGACCCGGCCAATCAGGTCCTGGTAGGTTTGCTGCCGCCGTCCCACCAGAAGCCGGTGGCTGCTTTGCAGGCGCCCGTCCCACCAGCCGCTGTCCTGGTAGTGTAGCTGCAGCCGCTTGCGTTCCGTTTTCAGCCGCGCTTCATTGGTCGCCCAGTTCTGGATCGACGGGATGCCCTGGTCCTTGTCGGTCCACTGCAACAGGGCATCGACGCGGCGGGACGGGGACAGCTGATAGCCAAGCCGGGCACTGGCGTCGTCCTGCTCCATGTCCGCGTTGCGCCGGCGGCTTTCCTCGCCGTCATTGGGGTTGAACCAGTCGCGCCGGTTCTCGTACTCGAAATCGTTGTCCGCCTGTTGCCGGTTCAGCGAGACCCAGTAATCGAAACGCCCCTGGTGACCGGCCCGGAACAAACCGGCACGGCGCGCCCCATAGGAGCCGGCGCCCAGATTGATGCGCGTGGAAGAGGGAGTGTCCGCGCCCAGGGAGGTCATCGCCACCACGCCACCGACGGCGGCCTGGGTGAACCGGGCCGGGGCATTACCTGGATAAATCTGGATCTCGCCCACGTCGTGCAGGGAATACACACTGAGATCCACATCGCCGCTGACCGGGTCATTGAGCAGCATGCCGTCCAGGTAGACCTGCACCTGTTTGCTGCTGGAGCCGCGAATGGACACCGCGGAATTACTGCCCAGGCCGCCGCTTTGGCGGATCTGCACACCGGTTTGATCGCGCAGCGTATCCGCCAGATTGGTGATGCGATTGGCGAAGGCATCGCGCTCCACCACCCGCACCAGGCCGGTTTCATCCTCCGGGGTCAAAGCGGCGGCCACATTGTCCGGCGCTTCGGACACCACCACCGGTGCTACCCGGTTGGTCTGTTCACCGTGCACACAAACCGGCATGGACACCAGCACCGCCAGCGCCGGACAAAAAACAAATCTCGATCCCATAGTTCCCCGTTACGCGGACACGCGCGATGGCGCCGTCACCAAGGGGTGGCGGCGCCAGACAAGCCGGATAGCTATCAAAGGGACGGGTTTGCCGTTTCGGCGTTATCCCACGTCACGGCCCACCGCGGTGACGTTGATAGCCGGCGGCAGGCCGGTCTCCGGGCTGACGGCCGGATGCGGGATGCATCCAGGATTCGAGGCCTTCCCACGCGAGCGCAGTGGCTGGTCCGATGGACCGTTCAAATCCGAAACCGATCACCGTTGCGGGGGCAGCGTTGGCATGGCACCAAACTTCCCGTTTCACCCCTTCGCCTGAGCGATCGGGGCACCTGCCGCGGAATGTGATTACTGGCTGGCAATGCTAGGTGCTGATCGCTAAAAGTCAACTCACCGCCGCCCGGGGGAGCACAAAGCCACCTCGCCAAGTATCATGCCCCGGCAGTCGAACTCAGCAAGGGGCCCTATGCCACACTTCATGCTTCACCGTCTTCGGCACCGGCGCGTCCTGCCGCCACTCCTGTGCGCCGCCCTGTGGCTGGCCGCCAGCGGCGGCGCCCTGGCGGACCGCTGCGTGGACGACGACGCCGGCCGGCGGTTGTGCCTGGAGCAGCCGGCGCAACGCATCGTGGCCCTGTCCCCCGGCGCCACCGAGCTGCTGTTCGAGGCCGGCGCCGGCGAACATCTGGTGGGCGCGGTCAGCTTCAGCGACTTTCCTCCGGCCGCCAAGGCGCTGCCCCGGGTGGGCAGCTACAAACGCTTGGATATGGAGGCGATTCTCGCTTTGAAGCCGGATCTGGTGGTGGCCTGGATCAGCGGCAATCCGGCCACCCAGGTGGAACAGCTGGAAACGCTGGGGCTCAATGTGTACCGGAGCGAACCGCTGCGTTTCGCCGACGTGGGCGACACCCTGGAGCGCCTGTCGGTACTGGCCGGCACCGAGCGGACCGGGCGGGCCGCCGCCAATCGGTTCCGTGACGGCATCGCCGACCTGCGCCGGCGCCACGCCGACGCCGCGCCGGTGACGGTGTTCTACGAAGTCTGGGAAGAACCCTTGATGACGGTGAACGGCGAGCATCTTATCAGCGAGGCGATCCGCGTGTGCGGCGGCGTCAATGTGTTCGCCGACCAGGCCAACCTGGCGCCGCGCATCGGCAAGGAAGCGGTGATCGCCAAGGACCCGGAGGCCATCGTCGCCGGCGGCATGGGCGAGGACAATCCACAATGGCTGGAACCCTGGAAACGCTTCCCGGCGCTCACCGCGGTGCAACGGGACAACTTGTTCTTCGTGCCACCGTCCACCCTGCAACGCCCCACTTCGCAGATGCTGGAGGGCACCCGCTTGCTGTGCCGCCACCTGGAGACCGCCCGTGGCCGGCGTTAGCGTCCGGGCCCTGACGGCCCTGACGCTGCTGGCCGGGGTCGGCCTGCTGGCGGTGGCCGTCGCCCTGGCGGTGGGCAGCGTGCCGATCACCTTCCCTCAGCTGCTGGCCGCGCTCACCGGCGGCGGCGACCCGCTGCACCGGGAGCTGTTGCTGTCCCTGCGTCTGCCCCGGGCACTGGCGGCCTTCGCCACCGGCGGCCTGCTGTCCCTGGCCGGCGCCCTGATGCAGGTGCTGCTGCGCAACCCCCTGGCGGACCCCTACGTGCTGGGCCTGTCCGGCGGCGCGGCGGTGGGCGCCCTGGGCGCCATGCTGCTGGGCGCGGCGGCCTTCGGCGTGTCCGGCGCCGCCTTCGCCGGGGCGCTGCTCTCCACGCTGCTGGTGTTCGGCCTGGCCCAGGGCGTGGGCGGCTGGACCCCCACCCGGCTGCTGCTTACCGGCGTGGTGGTAGCCGCCGGCTGGAGCGCAGTGGTCACCTTCCTGCTCACCTTCAGCCCCGCCGAGCAACTGCCCGGCATGCTCTACTGGTTGATGGGTGATCTCAGCTACGCGCGCTCGCCGCTGACCGCCTGGCTGGTGTTGGTACCGGCGCTGCTGGTCACCCTGCCGCTGGGGCGCGGGCTCAACGTGCTGGCCCGGGGGGCGCTGCAGGCCGCTGCCCTGGGAGTGACGGTGCGGCCCCTGGAAATCACCGTCTATGTGCTGGCCAGCCTGCTCACCGCCGTGGCGGTGACTACCGCCGGCAGCGTCGGTTTCGTGGGGCTGGTGGTGCCGCACATGCTGCGCCTGGCGCTGGGCAACGACCAACGCCTGATTCTGCCGGCCAGCGTGCTGGCCGGCGGCGCACTGCTGACCCTGGCGGACACCCTGGCGCGCACCCTGCTGGCGCCGGAGCAGTTGCCGGTGGGGGTGATCACCGCCCTGCTCGGGGTGCCCACCTTCCTGTTCCTGCTGTACCGGAGCCGCTGATGACGACGCTGGAAACCCGAGACCTGGTGATCGACATTCCCGGCCGCGCCGACGGCCGGCCGCTGTCGCTGCGCCTGTCACCGGGCCAGCGCTGGGGCATCCTGGGCCCCAACGGCGTCGGCAAGACCACCTTGCTGCATACCCTGGCCGGCCTGCGGCCAGCCCGGGCCGGCCAGGTCCACCTGGACGGGGTTCCCCTGGCATCCCACAAACGAAAGGCGGTGGCCCGACGCCTGGCTCTGGTGTTCCAGGAACGCCAGGACGGCTTCCCGGCCACGGTGCTGGAAACCGCCCTGATCGGCCGCCACCCGTTCCTGGCTCCCTGGCAACGGGAAAGCGCCGAGGACCTGCGCCTGGCCCGGGAAGCCCTGGCGGCCCTGGCGGTGGATCATCTGGCGGACCGGCTGGTGACCACCCTGTCCGGCGGCGAACGTCAGCGGGTGGCCATCGCCACCGCGCTCACCCAGACACCGGCCCTGTGGCTGGCCGACGAGCCCACCAACCATCTGGACCTGCACCACCAGGTGGCGGTGATGCGATTGCTCGCCGAGCAGGCCCGGCGCGGCGCCACCGTGGTGATGGGCCTGCACGACCTGAACCTGGCGGCGCGCTGGTGTGACCACATTCTGCTGCTGTACCCGGACGGCCAGCACTGCGCCGGCCCCGCCGACGTGATGCTGGAGCCGCGCGCCCTGGAACGGCTGTATGGCCAGCCGCTGACCACCACCCGGGTGGGCGGCGCGCCGGTGTTCGTACCCACTCCGGATCCCGAAGACCCGGCGGCCGCCGACCCTTAACGCCCCCTTGCAACTGGAGTTCCCATGCGCGAAGACGCCAAAACCCCGCGACGCCACGCCGAACGCATGGCGAAGAAACAACAAATCATGCAGGAGCGCATCGCCCGCGCCGACAAGGACCAGGGCGTGCTGCTGGTGCTCACCGGCCCGGGCAAGGGCAAGAGCAGCTCCGGCTTCGGCATGCTGGCCCGGGCCCTGGGCCACGGCATGAAAGTGGGCGTGGTGCAGTTCATCAAGGGCGCCTTCAGCACCGGCGAGGAAGCCTTCTTCCGCGACCTGCCCAACGTGGATTACCACGTGATGGGCGAGGGCTACACCTGGGACACCCAGGACCGGGAACGGGACCTGGCCGCCGCCGAGGCGGCCTGGGACATCGCCCGCGCCATGCTCCGCGACGAGAGCTACCACCTGGTGCTGCTGGATGAACTGAACATCGCCCTGCGCTACGAGTACCTGGACCTGGACACGGTCCTCGACGACCTGCAAAACCGCCCGCCCATGCAACACGCGGTGGTCACCGGCCGCTACGCCCCCAAACCGCTGATCGAACTGGCGGATACGGTCACGGAAATGAAAGTGGTCAAGCATGCGTTCAAGGATCAGGGGGTTCGGGCTCAAAAGGGCGTGGAGTTGTAAGAACAGTTGAAAGTTAAAAGTTGAAACGCGGATCGGGGTGTCCGGCTTTGTACCGCCGTGCCCGCGCTTGAGGGTAATAGGGATGAACCGCACCGCTTGCACGGCCGTGGGCCGCGGGAAAGCCTTTCCGCCAGGACCTTTTAACTTTTAACTTGTAACTTTCAACTCGTCCCCACCCCATCGCGGCTGAAGCCGCTCCTACAAAAAACCAGGGCGGCCTGTCATGACGACATTGATGGTTCAGGGCACCACCTCCGACGCTGGCAAGACGCTGGTGGTGGCGGCGTTGTGCCGGTGGTTGGCGCGGCGGGGGGTGCGGGTGGCGCCGTTCAAGGCGCAGAACATGGCGTTGAACAGCGCGGTGAGCGAGGACGGTGGCGAGGTGGGCCGGTCCACCGCGTTGCAGGCGTTGGCGGCGGGGGTGCCGTTGCATTCGGATATGAACCCGGTGCTGTTGAAGCCGCAGACCGACCGGGGCGCCCAGGTGATTCTGCGCGGGCAAGTGCACGGCAATATGGATGCCCTGGACTATCACGCCTTCAAGGCCACCGCCCGGGACGCGGTGGGCGCTGCTTGGCGGGCGCTGTCCGCCCGTTATGACGTGGTCATCGCCGAGGGCGCCGGCAGCCCGGCGGAGATCAACCTGCGCGCCAACGACATCGCCAATATGGGCTTCGCCGAGCTGGCCGATTGCCCGGTGATCCTGGTGGCGGACATCGACCGGGGCGGGGTGTTCGCGCAAATCGTCGGCACCCTGGCGGTGCTGCCGCCGGAGGAGCAGGCGCGCATTCGTGGCTTCGTGATCAACCGCTTTCGCGGCGACCCGGCGCTGTTGCAAAGCGGCCTGGACTGGTTGGAGCAACGCACCGGCAAACCGGTGCTGGGGGTGCTGCCCTACCTGCACGGTCTGATGCTGGACGCGGAGGATGCGGTGGCCGGCGGCGGCGAGCACGGCGACGGCGCGCTCAAGGTGACGGTGCCGCTGCTGCCACGCATGAGCAACCACAACGACTTCGATCCGCTGCGCCTGCACCCCGGCGTGGCACTGCGCTTCGCGGAAATGGGCCGGCCCTGGCCGGCGGCGGACCTGGTGATCCTGCCCGGCAGCAAGGCCAGCCGCGCCGACCTGGCGTTCCTCCGTGAACAGGGTTGGGATCGCGAGATCGAACGGCACCTGCGCTACGGTGGCAAGGTGCTGGGTATCTGCGGCGGCTTCCAGATGCTGGGCCAACGCATTGAAGACCCGCAGGGTTTGGAAGGCGAACCCGGCGGCGATGACGGCCTGGGCTGGCTGGCCCTGCGCACCACCCTGGTCGGCGGCAAACAGCTGCGCAACGTGAGCGGCACCCTGCTGCCGGACGGCGTGCCGATCCACGGTTACGAGATCCACAACGGCGTCAGCAAAGGCCCGGCCCTGGACCGGCCGCTGTTGCGCCTGGAAGGTCGGGCCGACGGCGCCATCAGTGACGACGACCGTATCCGCGGCACCTACCTGCACGGCCTGTTCGACCACCCGGGCGCCACCGACGCCCTGCTGCGCTGGGCCGGCCTGGCCGACGCCTCCGCCGCCGTCGATTACCACGCCCACCGCCAGCACGACCTGGACCGCCTGGCCGACACCATCGACCAGCACCTGGACACCGACGCCCTCCTCGGCCTTTTGGATCTGCCGTAGGAGCGGCTGGGCGGCGTTCCGCTTCAGTCGCGATCAGCGGTGGTGCCATCTTCAATCGCGACTGAAGTCGCTCCTACAGGGATTTTTCCCGGCCCCCCCGGTGCCCGCCGTGTATTGCTGTAGGAACGGCCGGGCGGCGGTTCGGCTTTAGCCGCGATCAGCGGCGGTGCCATCTTCAATCGCGACTGAAGTCGCTCCTACAGCCCCTCCTCCCCCACCTACAAAGCCGCGCGAGACGCTACCTCGTAGCGTCTCGGTGTGGGCCCCCTTCCGGGACCCTTGAGAACAGGACGTTCGAAAGGGAGCCCCCATGGACGGGTTCACGGCGTTCCCGGAAGGGGGCCCACACCGAGACGCGGCCCGGATGGATGGCACCTCCCCCGCAAAAAGCGAGCGCATAAAAAAAGCGCCCCGCAGGGCGCTTGAAGAGGTGAGGCGGTGCCTTATTGGTTATACAGCCACTCGCTGCGGTCCAGCGCCCGATTGTTGATGCGGATCTCGGCGATGTCGCCGGCGAACAGATTGCCCGGGTTGCCCTGCCAGCTGTTGATGCCGATGTTCCAGGGCTGGCCCGGCTCCACCAGCAGCCCCTGCTGCTGATCCACACCGGTACGCATGGTCAGGGAACCGTCCACGTACATCTGAACCCGCTCGCCATCGTTGACCAGGGCGATGTGGTACCAGTAATCGCCGGACACTTCCCAGGACCAGTTGTCCTGACCCTTGCCATTCTGGGAGGTGCTCACCCACTGGAATTCCTTCAGGGACGAAACGTTCAGCCCCAGGGAGGCATCGCCGCCGGAGCAGGACACTTCGTGGTACTGGCAGACCTGGGTAATGCCAGGTTCGTGGTTGAGAATGCCGGACCACTGATTATCGTCGCGCACCCAATCGGACGGCAGGCGGACAATGGCTTCAATGGTGTATTGCGGCAGAAAACCGGGTTTGCCGGCGGCGCTGTTTTCGAAGGTCAGGCCGGGACCACCGGTGGTCAGGTAGTAGCCGCCGATGTTGTTGTTGCCACGGAAGGTGGCGGTGCCGGTGGCGTAGCCGAACGGCGGCTTTTCATCACGCAGCTCGAAGAAGTCGCTTTGCTCGCCCTGGGGATCGTTGAAGTCCACCAGTTGCAGAGTGTTACCGTTGCCGGAGGCATCCATGAACTGCACCGAGCCGTCGGCGCGGGTGATGCGGTGGTCGTCATCAAGAATCCAGTAGGCTTCGGTGCCTTCGATGTTGCCCGGCGAGTCGGACACGGAGCCCTGATTGAGATCGGCGAAGCGGCGCTCGAAGTTCATCGGCACACTGAACTCCCAACGGGACAGCTCGTCCTGGGGCTGACGCTCGGCCTCCGGAATCGACGCCACCCAGGGCGAGTAGGAGCGGAAATCCAGTTGCTGGTCCGCTTCGTTGAAACTCACCAGCTGCATCATGCCATTGCCACCCCAGAAACCGGACTGGTAGTCCACAACCACCATCACCACGTCGCGGCCGTATTGGTTCTTGCCGATCAGGGTGGCTTCACCGTGGTTGTGGCCGCTGACGGTCAGGAAAATCTGGTCGTTGGTGCTGATCAGGTCTTCCCACAGCTGTTTGCCCAGGGGGGTGAACACGGCGGTTTTGCCGTCGGAGCCGATGCCCAGCAGCTGATGGGTGGTGAGAATGGTGGGGGTGTCCGGGTGCTGATCGAGCACGCCCTGTACCCAAGACACGGTTTGCTGGGACGGCAGCCAGTCCAGGGCCAGCACCAGGTACTCGCGGTCGCCGGCCTGGAACAGGTGATAGCTGTTGAAGCCGGTTTCGTCGGTGCCCTGGAAGGTGCTGAAGCTGGACGCCTGCAGGGAGGCCGGAAACTGCTGCAGGAAAGGTTCATTGGCCAGGGTGCGCTGGTCGTCCCACTGGCCGCTGTTCATCACGTCGTGGTTGCCGGCCAGCACGCTGTAGGGGGTTTCCGGGTTGGCTTCCAGGATCTGCATGGCGGCGCGGGCCTCCACCCATTCCTCGGGCACGCCGGGACGGTCGACCACATCGCCCAGATGCACGGTGAACTTGATGTTCTCCTCCTGGTAATGGTCGGCGATCCATTGCGTCTGAACGGTATAACGCTCCGGGGAATAGCGGGAATATTTCTGGGTATCCGGTAGCACCGCCAGGGTGAAGGCATTGGCGGACGGGCCGCCGGCGTCCGGTGGCGTGGCGCCGCCGCCGCCAGCATCGCTGGAGCTGCTGTCGCCGCCGCAGGCGGAGAGAAAAAGGCACAGCAAAAACGTCAGCCAGGTGGCACGCCACCGGGCCGGATGCAGGGTGTTCATGGTGAGTCTCCCGAGTAAGGACTGTTTACGCGGGGCCTACCTTACGGCCCGGGTATGACTCGGGGATGGCTGAAATATTTCGTTCTTTTTGACAGTTTGGTGTGTACACCCAAACCGGGGCCGCGCCGTGTCACACGGCGCGGCACGGGAACCATCAGGCGTTTTGCGCGGCGGCGGGCTCGGAGTCGAAGCTCTTCTTGTACAGGGACCGCTTGGGCTTGGCCATCACCCGGCGCAGCATCGGCTCGAAGAACGACAGCGGCAGGGTTTCCTGGTCCGGGTCGAAGGCGGCGGCGTCGTATTTGGCGCAGAATTCCTCGGTGCGCGCGAAGCAGGGGTGGTCACGGAACTGCTCGCGCAGGTCACGATCCAGGCCCAGGTGATCGAAGAAGTAATAGCCCTGGAAGATGGCGTGGTGCTTGACCATCCAATGGTTTTCCTCGCTGACGAAGGGCTCCAGCAGGCTGGCGGCCACGTCGGCGTGGTTGTACGGGCCCAGGGTGTCACCGATGTCGTGCAGCAGGGCGCACACCACGTATTCCTCGTCCCGGCCATCCTGGTGGGCCAGGGTGGCGGTTTGCAGACAATGGGTCAGGCGGTCCACCGGGAAGCCGCCGCAGTCACCTTCCAGCAAACGCAGATGATCGATCACCCGGTCCGGCAGTTCGCGGGCGAAGCCGCCGAACGCCTGGGAAATGATTTGCCAATCCTCGGCGGTGCCTTCTTCCATGTGTTTGAACTGGGCGCGGGGTTCTTGCTCGTGCATGATGCTCTCCTGGCTTGAGGGACCGGTACCCGGTACGGGTGACGGCCCTCTGGCTCTTTTATTTTGCTATGCCGGCAGTCTAGAACCGGCGGGGCCGCCAGACTGTCAACGGTTTGACACTTAGCGGGTCACCTCATGTCCGAAGCCCACACCGACGCCCACGCCGACGGCAGGTCGGAGCACAATCTGCGGGTCCTGAGCGGTTGCTCACTGCTCTCCGGTCTGCCGGAACCAGCGCTGCGCGAGGCCGCCGCCATGGCCCGGGTGCGGCCGTTCCGCGCCAATGAGGTGCTCTACGCGCGCGGCGAGGTGCAGTCGGCCCTGTCGGTGGTGGGTGCCGGCAGCGTGCGTATCAGCTCCACCAGCAGTGACGGCCGGGAAATCATGCTGACCCTGTTCGAGCCCGGCGCCTGGTTCGGCGACACCGTGTTCTCCCCGGGCATGCCCCGGGTGTTCGGCGCCACCGCCCACAGCGACGGCGAGCTGGTGGAGGTGCCGGGCCAGGGCTACCGGGACCTGCTGGCCCGCTACCCGGAGGCCTATCCGCGCACCCTGGACATGCTCAGCCGGCGGCTGTGGTCGGCGATCTCCATCATCGAGGACAACGCCCTGCGCGATATGCCCGGCCGGGTGGGCCGCCGGCTGTTGTTTCTGGCGCAGATGCACGAACCCGGTGAAACCGGGGAGGGCCCGGTGACCTTCAAACTCACCCGCGAGCACATCGCCAACATGATGGGCATGACCCGCCAGGGCGTGCACCGGGTGCTCAAGGCCCTGGAGCGGGAGGGGCTGATCGCCTTCAGCTATGGGCGGGTGACGGTGCCGGACCGGGAGGCCCTGCGCCGCTATCTGGAGGAACGGCCGGAAAAGTAGCACGCATGTGCCATAAATAAGACCCATGCCGTCTAATAGCACTTTGATATTATTTTGTGACACACTTTGAAGGCATTCACCTTACATTAATGCAACACTTGGTAATCTTGACTTACTAACCGTACCGAGTGTTCACCCATGACCGATCTGCCGCTCTCATCCTTTTCACTTACCCTGCCCGCTCTGCCGGACCTGTCCGGGCTGCTGGCGATACCGCTGATGGTGTTCGCGGTGGTGGCTCTGCTGCTGTGGAGTGGCCGGATTCGGCAGAAGATACTGGTGAACGTCCTGGCGCTGGGCATCATGCTGCCGATGATGCAGCTGTCCATGGTGGCGGTGGGGGCTCATTGGTTGAGCCAGCAGCTGCAGCCCACCTTGCTGGGGATGCTGCCGGCTTGGGCGGGGTGAGGGGCTGATCGCGGCTGAAGCGGAACGCCGCCCGGCCGCTCCTACGGGCGTTTGGTTCCATCTTGATCGCGGCTGAAGCCGCTCCTACAGGGCAATACGCGCCACCGTAGGAGCGGCTTCAGCCGCGATTGCCCTATCTCTCCACGGCGGAATGGATAAAGCGCCAGTCGTCCACCGGCTGGCCAAGCACCAGGAAGTGCGGGTTGAGAATGTCTTCCTTGTTGTAGACCAGCGGCTGGAAGTCGGTGTTGACCACATGGCCGCCGGCGGCGTTGACCACGGCGTGGGCGGCGGCGGTGTCCCATTCGCTGGTGGGCGCCAGGCGCGGGTAGAGGTCGGCCTTGCCCTCGGCCACCAGACACAGTTTCAGGGACGAGCCCATGGAGGTCTTGTCCACGGCACCCAGCCGTTGCGCGATCAGCGCCTCCAGCACGTCCATGCGCGGGCTGCCACCGTGGCTGCGGCTGGCCACCAGAATCACCGGCGAGTGCCGTTCACGGCAGTGAATGGCGCTGCGCTGGCCGTTCTCCTCCTTGAAGGCGCCCAGCCCTTCCCCGCCCAGGTAGACCACGCCGGTGACCGGCACATGGACCACGCCGAGCACCGGCCGGCCCTGTTCCACCAGGGCGATGTTGACGGTGAACTCGCCGTTGCGCTTGATGAATTCCTTGGTGCCGTCCAGCGGGTCCACCAGCCAGAAGCGCGTCCAGTCCTTGCGGTCGGCGTAGTCGATGCCACCGGATTCCTCGGAGAACACCGGAATGTCCGGGGTCAGGGCGGTGAGGCCGGCGACGATCAGGTTATGGGCGGCGCGGTCGGCGGCGGTGATCGGGCTGTCGTCGTCCTTGCGGTCCACGTCCACGTCGCCGCGATCGTAGATCTCAAGAATGGCGGCGGCGGCGTCGGCGGCGATGCCGGCCACCGGGTCCAGCAGGTCGTGCAGGTCGGTCATGGGGGCTTCCATCAGAAGGGGTTCATCAGCGGTTGTTCATCAACGATTGTTCAGCAGGCGCTGGGTCATCAGCAGGGCGGCGATCACCCGGGCCTCGGTGACGTCGTCCCGTTCCAGCAGACGGTCCAGGTCGGACAGTTTCCAGGGGATCACTTCCAGCGGTTCCGGCTCGTCACCGGGCAGTTTCTCTTCGTAGAGATCCTCGGCCAGGATCACGCGGATATGGTGGCCCATATAGCCCGGCGACAGGGTCATGCGCTTGAGCAGGGTGAGCTTGCGGGCGCCGTAGCCGGCCTCTTCCTTGAGTTCCCGGTTGGCGGCCTCGCGCCAGTCCTCGCCGTGTTCCACGGCGCCCTTGGGCAGGGTCAGCTGGTAGTCCTCCACGCCGGCGCCGTATTCCCGGATCAGCACCACCGTGTCCCGGTCCAGCATCGGCACGCACATCACCCCGGCAATCGGCGGCGTGCGCAGGCGCTCGTAGGTGCGCTCCTCGCCGTTGCTGAAGCGCAGGTGCATCTCCTCGATGCCGAACAGCCGGCTTTTGGCGATCAGCCGGGTGTCGATGATTTCCGGTTTGCGGTCGTCCATGGGCGCTCCTGAGCGTGGAGCCCAAGCCTAACCCCATCCCGGAAAGAACCCAAGCCGAAGCGCCCTAGCGTTGCCCC
>CENV01083494.1_pt1 | contig 22892 bp, 19 predicted proteins | sample 530231 | NCBI WGS metagenome assembly CENV01 (sample SAMEA2619815, study PRJEB7988) | marine metagenome | biome: marine biome (ENVO:00000447); feature: surface water layer (ENVO:00002042); material: "saline water (ENVO:00002010), including plankton (ENVO:xxxxxxxx)" | depth 5 m | reverse complement strand
CGTAATGATCCATGTCGTTGCCTTCCCACGGCTGACTGGAGCGGCCATGGCCGCGGCGGTCGTGGGCGACCACTCGGTAGCCCTCGGATGCGAGAAACAGCATCTGTGATTCCCAGCTATCCGAGTTGAGCGGCCAGCCATGGCTGAAGGTGACCACCGGGCCGTCCTTCGGGCCCCAGTCCTTGTAGTAGAGCTGCACGCCGTCAGCCGTGGTGATGGTGCTGGCGGTGCGGGCGCTGGCGATACTGGATGTCGGTTGCGTGATCTGCTCCGGCTGCGCGGCGAAAACTGGCTGCATCGCGATGGCCAGCAGCGGGAGGGTGAAGGTGCGGATGATGGCATTCATGGCGTGTGTCTCCTGTTAGTTAGGTACGGTGGGCTGGATCAGTCGGCGAGGATCAGGGTTACGTCGATGTTGCCGCGGGTGGCATTGGAGTACGGGCAGACCACGTGGGCCTGGTTGACCAGCTCCTGCAACACGTCGTGGGCAATGCCGGGCGCGCTAATGGTCAGCTCGGCTTCGATGCCGAAGCCGATGGGGATCTGGCCGATGCCGACCTTGCCGGTGATGCGGGTGTCGGCCGGCAGGGCGACCTTCTGCTTGCCGGCGACGAACTTCAGCGCGCCGAGAAAGCAGGCCGAGTAGCCGGCAGCGAACAGCTGCTCGGGGTTGGTGCCGGGGCCGCCGGCGCCACCCAGTTCACGCGGCGTGGACAGCTGCACGTCGAGCGCCTGATCGGAGGAGCTGGCGCGACCTTCACGGCCGCCGGTGGCGGTTGCAGTGGCGGTGTAGAGAATCTTTTCGATGGTCATGGCTACGGTTCCTGTTCTGTTGGTAGGCCAGGGCGTTGTTGCCCGGTGAGAGCTATTCTGCTCACCAGAAAAAACTATTGGTGACGTAGAATCCGGAAAACATGATCAGGAGTACGAAGATGGCCGACCGGCTCGCTGCGCTGATGACCCACTTCCCGATGAGCGCACAGGTGTTCAATACCGGCCCCCTGTGCGGCATCAACACGCTGCAAAGCGATGGCGTGCACGGGCAGCTGCATCTGGTGCGCAGCGGCACGCTGGAGGTGCGCTATGGCAGGGAGTCGCTGCAGGTCGAGCGACCGAGCCTGCTGCTGTTTCCGCGCCCGCTGACGCACCGTTTCATCATCGCCCCCGGGCAGAACGCCGACATGGTCTGCGCAAACCTGTCGTTCGAAGGCGGCACCAGCAACCCGATCGCCTCGGCGCTGGCCGATGTCGTCTGCCTGCCGCTGGATCAGGTCTGGGGCGCCGAGCCGATCCTCTCGCTGCTGTTCGAGGAGGCCTTCGAGCAACGCTGCGGGCGCGTGGCATTGGTCGAGCGGTTGCTCGAAGTGGTGATGATCCAGGTCCTGCGCCAGCTGATGGAAAGCGACGAGGTGAATGGCGGGTTGCTCTCCGGGCTTGCGCACCCGCGCCTGCGCAATGCTCTGGTGGCGATGCACGAGGCGCCGGCGCAGGACTGGACGCTCGAGGAGCTGGCCAGCGTTGCCGGGATGTCCCGCAGCGTGTTCGCCACGGCCTTCCGCGAGACCGTCGGCACTACGCCAGGCCAGTATCTGCAGGGCTGGCGCGTCCGCCTGGCGCAGAAGGCCCTGCGTCGCGGACGGCCGATCAAGATGATCGCGTTCGAAGTGGGCTACGGCAGCGAAGCCGCGTTCTCCCGGGCGTTCAAGGCGCACGCCGGGCATTCGCCGCGGGAGTGGAAAAAGCAGCTGGTCACGGCCGCCGACGGGTGAATTCCCGGTACAACCCAGGCTCTTTCACAGGTGCAGCGCGAGGCAGCGGAGCGCGGAATTAGCCCTTTACTTTGCCCATTCTTGACTAAGCTGCTTAGCAGACGCCGGCAAAGCATCGGCGTACCAGCCTGATAAGAAGGAGAACCTCCGATGGATATGAACCGTCGACAGTTCTTCAAGGTCTGCGGTGTGGGCCTTGGGGCGTCGAGCATGGCGGCATTGGGTATGGCCCCACCGACGGCGTATGCCGAGTCGATCCGGCATTTCAAACTGACCAACACGCGCGAAACCCGCAACACCTGCCCCTACTGCTCCGTCGGTTGCGGGCTGATCATCTACAGCCAGGGCAGCGGCGGCAAGAACGTCGCACAGAACATCATCCACATCGAAGGCGACTCCGATCACCCGGTCAACCGCGGCACCCTGTGCCCGAAAGGCGCCGGCCTGCTCGACTTCGTTCACAGCCCCAACCGCCTGACCCACCCGGAAGTCCGCGAAGCCGGCAGCAACGAGTGGAAGCGCATCGAGTGGAGCGACGCCCTCGACCGCATCGCGCGGCTGATGAAGGACGACCGCGACGCCAACTTCGTCGAACGCAACGAAGAGGGTCAGACGGTCAACCGCTGGCTGAGCACCGGTTTCCTCGCCGCCTCGGCGTCATCCAACGAGGCTGGCTACATCACCCACAAGGTGGTTCGTTCACTCGGCATTCTGGGATTCGATAACCAGGCACGTGTCTGACACGGCCCGACGGTGGCAAGTCTTGCCCCGACGTTTGGCCGTGGAGCCATGACCAATCACTGGTCCGATATCCAGAACGCTGACCTGGTCCTGATCATGGGCGGTAACGCCGCCGAAGCGCACCCGTGCGGCTTCAAATGGGTCACCGAGGCCAAGGCGCGCAACAAGGCGCGGCTGGTGGTCGTCGATCCGCGCTTCACCCGTTCGGCCTCGGTGGCCGACATGTATGCGCCGATCCGCACCGGCACCGACATCGCCTTCCTCGGCGGGCTGATCAACTACCTGCTGGAAAACGACAAGATCCAGCACGAGTACGTGGTCAACTACACCGATGTCTCGTTCATCGTGAAGGAAGGCTTCGGCTTCGAGAATGGTCTGTTCAACGGCTACGACGGCGATCGGCGTACCTATACGGACAAGGCCAGCTGGAGCTACGAGCTGGACGAAGAAGGCTTCGCCCGCGTCGACAAGAGCCTGACCCACCCACGCTGCGTGTTTAATCTGCTCAAGCAGCACTACAGCCGTTACACGCCGGAAGTGGTCAGCAACATCTGCGGCACACCGCAGGACAAAATGCTGCAGGTGTGGGAGACCATCGCCGAAACCTCGGCACCGGGCAAGGTCATGACCATCATGTACGCCCTGGGCTGGACGCAGCATTCGACCGGTTCGCAGATGATCCGCACCGGCGCCATGGTGCAGCTGCTGCTCGGCAACATCGGCATGCCCGGCGGCGGCATGAATGCGCTGCGCGGGCACTCCAATATCCAGGGCCTGACCGATCTCGGCCTGCTCTCCAACCTGCTGCCGGGCTACATGACACTGCCGCTGGAAGCCGAGCAGGACTATGCGGCCTACATCGCCAAGCGCACCGCCAAGCCGCTGCGCCCGGGGCAGCTGTCCTACTGGCAGCACTACGAGAAATTCCACGTCAGCCTGATGAAGGCCTGGTACGGCAAGAACGCCACGGCGGAGAACAACTGGGGCTACGACTGGCTGCCGAAGCTGGATATCCCCGGCTACGACGTGCTCAAGGTGTTCGACATGATGTACCAGGGGCAGGTCAACGGCTATTTCTGCCAGGGCTTCAACCCCATCGCATCGTTCCCCAACAAGGCCAAGGTGAGCGCGGCGCTGGCCAAGCTCAAGTACCTGGTGATCATGGACCCGCTGGCCACCGAGACCTCGGAGTTCTGGCGCAACGCCGGCGAGTACAACGACGTCGACACCGCCAGCATCCAGACCACGGTGTTCCGCCTGCCGACCACCTGCTTCGCCGAGGAGGACGGCTCGCTGGTCAACAGCGGCCGCTGGCTGCAATGGCACTGGAAGGCCGCCGAGCCGCCGGGCCAGGCGCAGACCGACGTGGTGATCATGGGAGGGCTGTTCCATCGCCTGCGCGAGCTGTATCGCAAGGAAGGCGGCGCCTACGCCGAGCCGCTGCTCAACATCGACTGGGGCTATCGCCAGCCGGAAGAACCGACCGCCGAGGAAATCGCCCAGGAGTACAACGGCAGAGCCCTGAGCGACGTCTTCGACCTGCAAACCGGCGCCCAGGTGGCCAAGGCCGGCGAGCTGCTGCCGGGCTTCGGCCTGCTGCGTGCCGACGGCACCACCTCCAGCGGCTGCTGGATCTGGTGTGGCTCCTGGACCCAGGCCGGCAACCAGATGGCCCGACGCGACAATGCCGACCCCTACGGCATGGGCCAAACGCTGGGCTGGGCCTGGGCCTGGCCAGCCAACCGCCGCATCCTCTACAACCGCGCCTCGGCCGACCCGGCCGGCGACCCGTGGGACCCGCAGAAGAAACGCCTGGTGTGGTGGGACGGCACCAAGTGGGGCGGCACCGACGTGCCGGACTTCAAGGTCGACTCGCGCCCAGAGGAAGGCATGAACCCGTTCATCATGAACCCCGAAGGGGTGGCTCGGCTGTTCGCCGTGGACAAGATGAACGAGGGGCCATTCCCCGAGCATTACGAGCCGTTCGAGACGCCCATCGGCCGCAATCCCATGCACCCGGATAACGTCCAGGCCATCAGCAATCCGGCCGCGCGGGTGTTCAAGAACGACATGGAGCTGTTCGGCACCGCGGAGGACTTCCCCTACGCGGCCACCACCTACCGGCTGACGGAGCACTTCCACTTCTGGACCAAACATTGCCGGCTCAATGCGATCACCCAGCCCGAGCAGTTCGTCGAGATCGGCGAGGTGCTGGCCAACGAGCTGGGCATCAAGGCCGGCGAGCGGGTCAAGGTGTCGTCCAACCGCGGCTACATCAAGGCGGTGGCGGTGGTGACCAAGCGCATCAAGCCGCTGACGGTGGACGGCCAGACCGTTCATCACATCGGCATCCCGCTGCACTGGGGCTTCGCCGGGGTGGCGCGCAACGGTTACCTGACCAACACGCTGACGCCGTTCGTCGGTGACGCCAACACCCAGACGCCGGAGTTCAAGTCGTTCCTGGTCAACGTGGAGAAGGCATGATGGCTACTCAAGACGTGATTGCCCGCTCCGCCACGACCACCGAGCGGCCGTCGATCCGCGAGATCGGCGAGGTGGCGAAACTGATCGACGTCTCCAAGTGCATCGGCTGCAAGGCCTGCCAGGTGGCGTGTTCGGAATGGAACGACCTGCGTGATGAAGTCGGCACCAGCAACGGGACCTACGACAACCCGATCGACCTCACCGCCGAATCCTGGACGGTGATGAAGTTCGCCGAGTACGAGAACCCCGGCAGCGGCAACCTCGAGTGGCTGATCCGCAAGGACGGCTGCATGCACTGCGCCGACCCTGGCTGCCTCAAGGCCTGCCCGGCGCCGGGGGCCATCGTGAAGTACGCCAACGGCATCGTCGACTTCAACCAGGACCACTGCATCGGCTGCGGCTACTGCATCACCGGTTGCCCGTTCGACATCCCGCGTATCTCCGAGAAGGACAAGAAGGCCTACAAGTGCACGCTCTGTTCCGACCGCGTGTCGGTCGGGCTCGAGCCGGCCTGCGTGAAGACCTGCCCCACCGGGGCCATCGTCTTCGGCAGCAAGGAGGACATGAAGGATCACGCGGCCGGGCGTATCGCCGATCTGAAGGAACGCGGTTTCGACCAGGCCGGCCTGTACGACCCCGATGGCGTCGGCGGTACGCACGTGATGTACGTGCTGCACCATGCCGATCAGCCCTCGCTGTACAACGACCTGCCGAACGAGCCGACCATCAGCCCACTGGTCGGCCTGTGGAAAGGCGTGACCAAGCCCCTCGCTCTGCTGGGCATGGGCGCGGCGGTGCTGGCCGGGTTCTTCCACTACACGCGGGTGGGTCCTGTTCGCGTCGAGGAAGAGGACGACAAGGCCGAACTCAGCGAGCCCGTGGTGCACCAGGTCGATCCTTCGGTGCATGTGGTCGACCCCAAGGAGCCGCGACCCTGAATCCGGCGGCCCCGTTCGCGGGGCCATCCTCGGAGTCGATCGCTCAAGGAGCCAACGATGAATAACAACGACATCGAACGCTACAACCCATCGCAGCGGACCAATCACTGGATCGTTGCCATCCTCTTCGTACTCGCCGCGCTGTCCGGCCTGGCGCTGTTCCATCCGGCGCTGTTCGGCCTCTCCGGGCTGTTCGGCGGCGGCACCTGGACGCGCATCCTGCACCCCTTCATCGGGGTCGCGATGTTCGTCTTCTTCCTCTGGCTGGCGATCCGCTTCGCCGGGCATAACCGCATCGAAGCACGCGACCGCCAGTGGCTCAGGCAGATCAACGACGTGGTGTACAACCGCGAGGAAAAACTGCCGGAAGTCGGCCGCTACAACGCCGGACAGAAGGTGCTGTTCTGGGTGCTGATCCTCAGCATGCTGGTGTTGCTGCTCAGTGGCATCGTCATCTGGCGCGAGTATTTCAGCAGTTTCTTCGGCATCGTCTCGCTGCGCTGGGCCAGCCTGCTGCATGCGGCCGCCGCCTTCGTGCTGATCGTCAGCATCATCGTGCACATCTACGCCGCCATCTGGATCAAGGGCTCCATGGGCGCGATGCTCTACGGCACCGTCAGCCGCGCCTGGGCGCGCAAGCACCACCCGGCCTGGTATCGGGAGATCACCGAGCGCAAATAAGCACACCGCTGTAAGCCGAAGATTCCCTGCACACGCGCGGGAATCTTCGACCTCGCGCATCATCGAAAGCCGAGCGACAGCCGGTGACGGACTATGCTGTTCTGCACAACCACAAGAATAAGGAGTCCTGCGTGGCAGGCACCATTCTCGAACCCGGGCAGATCGAAGCCGCTGCCAGCAAACCACCCTTCCTCAACCTGCCACCGCGCAACCTGTTCGCCCTGCGCAGCGAGCGCCTGACCAGGCTCGCTGAAGGCCATCCGTTCGCCGACTACCTGCGCCTGCTGGCAGCGGTGTGCCAGGCGCAACAGCAGGTGCTGGACAACCCGCCGACAATCGCGCCGCTGAACGAACACCGCACCCGCGAAAGTCTCAGACACAACCTGCCGCCGCTGGCTGCCGATACTCTGGTGCGCGACGATGCCTGGCTGACGATGCTGGATGCCTGGCTGGATGCCTTCGTGGTGCCGGAAAACCCGGCGGTAGTCGCTGCCATCGAGCAACTGCGCGAGGCCGAGAGCGGCCAGCGCAAGGCATGGGCCGTGGCATTGGTCAGCGGCCAGTACGACAGCCTGCCGCCAGCGCTAGTGCCCTTCCTCGGCGCCGCCCTGCAGCTGGCCTGGAGCCACTGGCTGCTGCAGCTCGACCTCTCCGACATGCGCGAGCGCGAAGACCAGACCCACTGCCCCTGCTGCGGTGCGCCACCGATGGCAGGCATCATCCGCCATCGCGGGCAGCTCAACGGCTTGCGTTATCTGGTCTGCTCGCTGTGCGCCTGCGAGTGGCATTACGTGCGCGTCAAATGCAGCCTCTGCCGCAGCACCAAGAAGCTCGACTACCTGCACTTCGAAGGCTCGCCTCAGGGCGTCAAGGCCGAGGTCTGCCCCGAGTGCAACGGCTACCTCAAGCAGCTCTACCTGGACCTGGCGCCGGATGGCGAAAGCCTCTCCGCCGACCTCGCCACCCTGGATCTGGACATGCTGCTGTCCGAGCAGGGCTTTCAGCGCCAGGCCCCCAACCTGCTGCTGGCACCGGGGGGCGATGCATGAGCAGCAGCCACCTGCCCTCGGTCGACAAGCTGCTGCGCGCCCCGGCCTGTCAGCCGCTGCAGCAGCGCTACGGTCGTCAGGCATTGCTGAGCACCCTGCGCGACCTGCTCGATGAACTGCGCGAGCCGGCCCGCCATGGCCAGCTGGCCGCACTGGAATTGTCCGAAGCGGTGCTCGCCGGGCGCGCCGGCGAACGCCTGGCCAGCCGGCACCGCAGCCGCGTGCGCCGAGTGCTCAACCTCACCGGCACGGTGCTGCACACCAACCTCGGCCGCGCCTTGCTGCCGGATGAAGCCATCGAGGCGATCACCCTTGCGGCGCGCTACCCGCTCAACCTGGAGTTCGATCTCGCCACTGGCAAGCGCGGCGACCGCGACGACCTCATCGAAGGGCTGATCCGCGAACTGACCGGCGCCGAGGCCGTCACCGTGGTCAACAACAACGCCGCCGCCGTGCTGCTGGCCTTGAACAGTCTCGGCGCACGCAAGGAAGGCATCATTTCCCGCGGCGAGCTGATCGAGATCGGCGGTGCCTTCCGCATCCCCGACATCATGGCCCGCGCCGGCGTGAAGCTGCATGAAGTCGGCACCACCAACCGCACCCACGCCAAGGATTACGAAGCGGCGATCAACCCGCGCTCGGGCCTGTTGATGCGTGTGCACACCAGCAATTACAGCGTGCAGGGCTTCACCGCCAGCGTCGCCACCACCGAACTAGCGCGCATCGCCCATGCCCACGATCTGCCGCTGCTGGAAGACCTCGGCAGCGGCAGCCTGCTCGATCTCTCTCGTTGGGGCCTGCCGAAGGAACCCACGGTGCAGGAAGCGCTGCGCGACGGCGCCGACATCGTCACCTTCAGCGGCGACAAGCTGCTCGGCGGCCCGCAGGCCGGGCTGATCGTCGGCAGCAAGGCGCTGATCCAGAAGATCAAGAAGAACCCGCTCAAGCGCGCCCTGCGCGTCGACAAGCTGACCCTTGCCGCGCTGGAAGCGGTGCTCAACCTCTATCGCGATCCCGACCGCCTGGCCGAACGCCTCACCAGCCTGCGCCTGCTCAGCCGCCCGCAGGCCGACATTCGTACCCAGGCTGAACGCATCGCGCCGGCGCTGACGGCCGTGCTCGGCGAAACCTGGCAAGTCGCAGTAACCGATGCCCTGGGCATGATCGGCAGCGGCGCGCAGCCGGTGGCACGCCTACCCAGCGCAGCGCTGTGCATCCGCCCGCAGCAGCCCAAGCGCCTGCGCGGCCGCAGCCTGCGCCAGCTGGAAGAAGCCCTGCGCTGCCTACCGATTCCGGTGCTCGGACGCATCGATGACGACGCCCTCTGGCTCGACCTGCGCCAACTGGACGACGAGCCGGCCTTCCTCGAACTGCTGCCACATCTGCAAGAGGAGCTGGCCCGTTGATCGTCGGTACCGCCGGCCATATCGACCATGGCAAGACCGCGCTGCTCCACGCCCTCACCGGGCAACAAGGCGACCGCCGCCGCGAGGAGCGCGAGCGTGGCATCACCATCGATCTCGGCTACCTCTACGCCGACCTCGGCGAAGGCAGCCTCACCGGTTTTATCGACGTGCCGGGCCACGAGCGCTTCGTGCACAACATGCTGGCCGGCGCCAGCGGCATCGACTGCGTGCTGCTGGTGGTCGCCGCTGACGATGGCGTCATGCCGCAGACCCGCGAACACCTGGCCATCGTCGAGCTGCTCGGCATCCGCCGGGCACTGGTGGCGCTGACCAAGATCGACCGCGTCGAGCCGGCGCGCATCGCCGAAGTCAAGCAACAGATCAGAAACCTGCTGGCCGCCGGACCACTGGCCGGAACGCCGATCTTTCCGGTCTCCAGCATTCGCGGCGATGGCATCGACGCCCTGCGCACCGCGCTGATCGACGAAGCCGCACGCACCGCCGCACGCAGTGACAGCGGCCACTTACGCCTGGCCATCGACCGCGCCTTCAGCGTCACTGGCGCCGGCGTGGTGGTTACCGGCACCGCCTTTGCAGGGCGCGTGCGAATCGGCGACGAACTATTGCTCGGCCCCACCGGCAAACGGGTGCGCGTCCGCGGCCTGCACGCGCAGAACCGCGAAGCGGACGAAGCCCATGCCGGCCAGCGCGTGGCGCTGAATCTTGCCGGCGAGCGTTTGGCCGTCGAGCAGATTCATCGCGGCGACTGGCTGCTGCACCCCTTGCTGCATGCACCGACGCAACGCATCGATATCGACTTCCAGCTGCTGCCCGGCGAGGCCCACGAACTCAAGCACTGGACGCCGGTACACGTGCACCTCGGCGCCCAGGACGTCACCGCGCGCGTCGCTCTGCTCGAAGATGCGAGCCTGGCACCGGGCGAACGCGCCTTTGCCCAGTTACTGCTGAATGCACCGAGCCACGCCGTGCATGGCGACCGTATCGTCCTGCGCGATCAGTCCGCCCAGCGCACCCTCGGCGGCGGCCGCGTGCTCGACCCGTACGCACCACCGCGCAATCGCCGCCGCGTCGCGCGACTGGAGCAATTGCGAGCGCTGGACCAGCCAAGCCTGGAGCGGGCATTGCCGCCGCTGCTCGCCAGCGCCGCCAACGGCATCGACCCGCACAGCCTGGAACGCCAATTCAACCGCCCGCACGAAGGCTGGCGGCTGCCGCAAGGCGTACTGGTGGTCGGGACCCGACTGGGCCCACGACTGTTCGATCAGGCCCGCTGGAGCGAACTCGACGCCACCCTGCTCGCCGCCCTGCAGCGTTTTCACGAAGAACAACCCGACGAACTCGGCCCTGACCGCGACCGCCTGCGCCGCTATGCGCTGCCGCAACTGGAACGGCCGGTGTTCATCGCCCTGCTGGAGCAGGCACTGGCCGCCGGCAGCATCGAAACCAGCGGCCCCTGGCTGCACCGCCCCGATCACCGGGTGCGCCTGAGCGATACGGAAGAAGGTTTGAAGGAACGCCTGTGGCCGCTGCTCGAAGCCGGCCAGTTCGACCCACCCTGGGTCCGCGACCTGGCCCGCGACCTCGGTGTCGACGAAACGCAGATGCGCAACCTGCTCCGCAAGCTCGCCCGCCTCGGCCTGTTGCAACAGGTGGTGAAAGATTTGTTCTACCCCGAGTTCACCATTCGCCAACTCGCGGGGCATGTACTGCAATTGGAAGCACAAAGCGGCGTGATCCGCGCCGCCGCCTTCCGCGACCGCATCCAGCTCGGCCGCAAACGCAGCATCCAGCTGCTCGAACACTTCGACCGCATCGGCTTCACCCGCCGCTTCGGCAACGAACGCAAAGTCCGCCAGGACAGTGCCTTGGCGATCCAGTCAGGCCTGGGGTAGGCTGGTCGCCGCTTCCTTTTCGCTTCTGGACCAAATAAGGAAGGCAATCGCACCCGGTGGTGCGGCCGGGCTTCAAACCTGGTTGGGGGCGGCAGCCGCTCCCGGGTGAGTTCGACTCTCACTGCCTTCCGCCATCTACCCCCTCTACCCCTCGCCACCACCCTGCGACAGTCCGCCCCACTTCGCAATATCAAAAAGCCATCGCGCTCTAGCGCGAAGCGCGTCACAATCGCGGTTTTTCTTCCAGGGAAGGAGAGGTGTCGTGGGTAACCCGCCAGATGAACGCCGTGCATTGCACGCGATGCGTGACCATATCGATTGCCTGCTGGCTGAAGGTGCATCCCTCGTCGGGCGTGACCCGGTGCAGCTAAGCTTCCAGGGCCGGACGCTGACGGTGCAGCACGGCATGCTGGTCAACGAGAGCGGCCATCAGGATCTGATCGAGACGCTGGCCGAGCTGGAGTGGACGAACAAGCGTACGCGCAATATGGCGATCGATATCTGCATCCGCCAGCTGGACCACGCGATCAAGGCGAGCTGCGTGAAGGTGCTGGACCTGTCCACGCCGGACGAGCCCTGAGCGCCTATCCCGCGGCAATTGCCAGAATTGCGCCCTGGCATAGCGTCGGGGCGGCGGGCTGAAAGCCTCCGCCCCTAGCCCATCTCAAGCACCTACTATTTCCACTGCAACGCCTGCACATGGGCGTTGGCGGGGTCGAAGTTGTCCAGCCGCATGCGTTCGGCGATGGCGGCTTCGGCGGCTTCGCCCAGTGGGAATTGGTCGCGCACGGTGACCCAGTCCGCGGGTTGCAGGCGGACCATCCAGCCCTCCCCATAACAATCCTGGTTGATCAGCGCCGGACGCTCGAGCAGTGCTTCGTTCACCGCCAGCAGTTCACCGCTCACCGGGCTACGCGCCGACGAGGCGGCCTTGGCGAACTCCACCACGCCAAAGCTGCGCTCGCGCTCGATACGTGCGCCGACGCGCTTGGGGGTGAAGGCGAATATCTGGCCGTACAGTGCGCAGCCGTAGGCGGTCAGGCCGATGGTCAGGCTGCCGTCGGCCTCCTCGCGCAGCCACAGGCTGTGCTCCGGGGCGTAGCGCAGCGAGTCGGGGAATTCCAGACCGTACACATTCATAGGGTCAGCACCCGTTCGTATTCGAGGATCATCTGCGCCAGTTCACCGCCGCTGGAGATCTCATCCAGCTCGGCGATCAGCGTGGCGGGGTCGAGCTGAACCCCGGGCTGGCGGCACATCAGCAAGCGCGCGCCAGCCTGCTTGGCGTTGCGGATGAAGTGCAGCAGCGGCTCGCCACCCTCCACCGCGCGCAGCGATTCGGCCACCTCGCGGCGCGCCAACTGCGTGCCTTCACCGGTAAGGTAGAGGGTTATCTCGGCATCCATGCAGGCCAGCAGCGTAGCGATATGAAAAGGCGCGGCGCAGCGCGCCGGGGTACTGGGGCCGCTGGCGACCAGAATCAGTACGCGTTGTGAACCGTTGTGTTCCATAAGCCCTCATGCGCCGGCCCAGCGAGTTAAGCCGTCAAATGCACGTTCGCCGCCGTTCGAACCATAGCGCGAAACTATCATCACCATAGCCTACCGGTTGCCGTTTGATGGTCTAGGATTTTCTTCGTGCACTGAAAAGGAGATCGAGCATGTTGGCAACCTTGCTACCGGCCCTTAAAGAACTCGCCCTGCCGTTGAAGCTGCAGCTATGGGATGGCAACGAGATCGAGATCGGCCCTACTCCCTGCGTCACGCTGGTGATCAAGGACCCCAGCCTTGTTACCCGGCTGAGGCAGCCGAGCCTGGACGTGCTCGGCGCGGCCTACGTCGAGGGGCAGATCGACCTGCTTGGGCCAGTGGGTGAGGTCATTCGGATCGGCGATGTGATCACAAGGGCGCTGGGCCAGGACGATTTTCCGCTGCCTTCGCGCGAGGCGCATGACAAGGCGACCGACGCCGAAGCCATTTCCTATCACTACGACCTGTCCAACGATTTCTATCGGCTCTGGCTGGACAGGGACATGGTCTATTCCTGCGCCTATTTCGAAACCGGCAGCGAGGATCTGGAACAGGCACAGCAGGCCAAGCTGCGCCACATATGTCGCAAATTGCGGCTCAAGCCCGGCGAGCGCCTGCTGGATGTCGGCTGCGGCTGGGGTGGTCTGGCTCGCTATGCCGCACGCGAGTTCGGCGCGAAGGTGTTCGGCATCACCTTGAGCCGCGAGCAGCTCGAACTGGCTCGCGAACGGGTGGCTGAGGAAGGCCTAGCAAAGCAGATCACTCTGGAGCTGATGGACTATCGCGATCTGCCGCAGGATGGCCGCTTCGACAAGGTCGTCAGTGTCGGAATGTTCGAGCATGTCGGCCACGCCAACCTGCCGCTGTACTGCCAGCGGCTGTTCGACGCCGTGCGCCCCGGCGGGCTGGTGATGAACCACGGCATCACCGCCCGGCACATCGACGGCCGCCCGGTCGGGCATGGCGCCGGCGAGTTCATCGACCGCTACGTATTCCCCCACGGCGAGCTGCCGCACCTGGTGAACATCAGCAGCTGCATCAGCGATGCCGGGCTGGAAATCGTCGACGTGGAAAGCCTGCGCCTGCACTACGCGCGTACGCTGGAATTCTGGAGTGAGCGGCTGGAAGCGCAGCTGGAGCAGGCAAAACGGATGGTTCCCGAACGCGCGTTGCGCATCTGGCGCCTCTATCTGGCCGGTTGCGCCTACGGCTTCCGCCACAACTGGATCAACCTGCACCAGATCCTCGCCAGCAAGCCGCTGGCGGATGGCTCACACGAGCTGCCCTGGAGCCGGGCGGACCTTTACTGCTGACCGCTGCCGCGCCCGAGACGGGCGCGCAGCGGATGGTGATCAGCGCAGCAACAGCAGCGGCGTGGAGGTGGTGCGGATCATGTTGGTGGTGGTGCTGCCGACGAAGAACTGGCGAATGCGCGAGTGGCCGTAGGCGCCCATCACCAGCAGGTCGATACCGTGCTCGGCCTGATAGGCATGCAGGGTCGGCTCGACTTCACCGGCGCGGATGGCGATTTTCACGTTGAAACCGGCGGCGGTCAGCACGCCGCGGGCATTTTCCAGCTGGGCCTGATTGTCGGCGGTGTCGGCCGCGACCATTACCAGATGAATCGGCATGCTCTTGAACAGCGGGCTGCCGGCGAGCATTTCCACGCCCTTGCGGCTGGTGGCGCTACCGTCAAAGGCGAGCATCACGCTTTGTGGTGCGCTGAAATCGTTGGGGGCGACCAGGATCGGCCGCTGCATGGTGCGGATGACGTTTTCCAGCTGGCTGCCGATGTGCTGGATGGCATCGCCGCTGTCCTCGCCCTGACGACCGATGACCAGCAGGCGTGTTTCGTCCTGCAGATCACGCAGGGACTCGACCAGATCACCGTGGCGCTGCCGGCACTCGGGCTGGGCGACGCCGGCGGAGATCGCCCGCTGACGTGCCGAATCGAGCATCATGCGGCCCTCCTCCAGCGCCAGCTTGGCGCGTTTCTCGTCCAGCGTGGCCAGCTCCTGCAGAAGGAATTCGCGGCTGCCGAGGCCGATGATGCCGCTCAGGTCGCCCGACACCGGATACTGCTGGCGGTCGAGCACGTGGAGCAGCGTCAGGGGCGCATCCAGGCGCTTGCTGGCCCAGGCCGAACAGTCGCAAACCGCCGCGGCCTGCGGTGATCCGTCGATACAAGCCATTACGTGGGTCATTGTCGTTCTCCTGGTCAGTGGCTCATGAGCTTGTCGATCGCCTCGGGTTTGTCATGCACACCGAAGCGGTCGACGATGGTCGCGCTGGCTTCGTTCAGACCCAGCACCTCGACCTCGGTGCCTTCGCGGCGGAACTTGATGACCACCTTGTCCAGCGCCGCCACGGCGGTGATGTCCCAGAAATGTGCGCGGGACAGGTCGATGGTGACCTTGCCAAGCGCTTCCTTGAAATCGAACGCTCCGGTGAATTTGTCCGACGAGCTGAAGAATACCTGCCCGACCACCCTGTAGGTGCGCTGATTGCCGGCGGCATCCAGCTCCGAACCGATGTGCAGGTAGTGGCCGACCTTGTTGGCGAAGAACATCGCCGCCAGCAGCACGCCCGCCAGAACACCGTAGGCCAGGTTGTGGGTGAAGACCACCACCACCACGGTGACGACCATGACGATGTTGGTGGAAAGCGGGTAGCGCTTGAGGTTGCGCAGCGAATCCCAGCTGAAGGTGCCGATCGACACCATGATCATCACCGCCACCAGCGCGGCCATGGGGATCTGCCCGACCCAGTCACTCAAGAACACCACCATCAGCAACAGCACCACGCCGGCGATCAGCGTCGACAGCCGGGTACGGCCGCCGGATTTCACGTTGATCACCGACTGGCCGATCATCGCGCAGCCGGCCATGCCGCCGAACAGGCCGGAGACGATGTTGGAAACGCCCTGCCCTTTGCATTCGCGGTTCTTGTCGCTGCCAGTGTCGGTGAGGTCGTCGACGATGGTCGCGGTCATCAGCGATTCCAGCAGGCCGACCACGGCCAGCGCGGCGGAATACGGGAAGATGATCGCCAGGGTTTCGAAGGTCAGCGGCACTTCCGGCCAGAGGAAGACCGGCAGGGTGTCGGGCAGGTCACCCATGTCGGCGACGGTGCGGATATCCAGGCCCAGGTACATGGCCACGGCGGTCAGGCTGAGAATGCACACCAGTGGCGACGGGATGACCTTGCCGAGCTTCGGCACATAGGGGAACAGGTAGATGATGCCGAGGCCCGCGGCGGTCATGGCGTAGACGTGCCAGGTGACGTTCGTCAGTTCCGGCAGCTGCGCCATGAAGATCAGGATGGCCAGCGCGTTGACGAAGCCGGTAACCACCGAACGCGAGACGAAGCGCATCAGCGAACCCAGGCGCAGGTAGCCGGCGCCGATCTGCAACAGGCCGCAGAGCAGTGTCGCCGCCAGCAGGTACTGCAGGCCGTGCTCACGCACTAGCGTCACCATCAGCAGCGCCATGGCGCCGGTGGCGGCAGAGATCATTCCCGGGCGGCCACCGACGAAGGCGATCACCACGGCGATACAGAAGGAGGCATACAGGCCGACCCGCGGATCGACCCCGGCGATGATGGAGAAGGCGATGGCTTCGGGAATCAGCGCCAGCGCGACGACGAGGCCGGACAGCACATCGCCACGGACGTTGGAGAACCAGTTTTGTTTGATCGATTGCAACATCGGACTATCCAGAGCAAAAGCACCACCATGCAGACCACGGGCGGCCGGCAGCGATACAAGACGAGATTTTTGGTGTGATTGATTCGGCTGTCAGTCGACGAAACGCACGGACAGCGGCGCACGACCACCCCATGACAGGCAGTCGCAAAGTGACGCGAGGGGGCGGAGCGCTATGGCGGACTAGGCAGCCAGGTCATGGGCATTACGAACTCTTCGCTGAGCGACTCGCCGGGCGGGTCGCATTCGGGGGGCGACATTCTAGTCGCATCGCCCCCCGTTTACGACCGCCAATCTAGGTCCAGAGCGCATCCAAATTGCTGAAGCCCCAAGCGGCGGGGTCTTCGCGGCCGACGATACGGTCGCTGCATTGCGGGCTGGAGAGGTCCAGCTCCACCGGCACGATCGTCGCGCGGGCGCGGGTGGAATAGAACGGTTTCAGGCGCGGCGCCGTCAGCTGCTGCGCGTTGTGTTCGATGACCACGCCGAGCCGGCCCGACTGCAGCCGTACCAGCGAGCCCAGCGGGTAGATGCCCACCGTGCGCACGAAAGCATGCAGGATCTGGGTATCGAAGTGCCCCTGCCACTGCGCCATGCGCGCCAGCGAGCCCGAGGCATCCCAGGCGGTTTTGTACGGGCGATCCGAGGTGATGGCGTCATAGACGTCGCAGATCGCGCCCATGCGCGCCAGCCGGCTGATCTGCTCGCCGGCCAGCCGGTGCGGATAGCCGGTGCCGTCCATCTTCTCGTGATGATGCAGGCAGACATCCAGGACCGCCTCGGACACGGCCGCTCCTGCGCCGAGCAGGATCGCGTGACCACGCTCGGGGTGGCTGCGCATGACGGCGTATTCGTCGTCGCTGAGCTTGCCCGGCTTGTTCAGCACATCCAGCGGCATGGCCATCTTGCCGATGTCGTGCAGCAGCCCGGCAAAGCCGGCTTCCTGGACTTCCTGTTCGCTCAGGCCCAGCTGCCGGCCCAGCGCGACCATCAGCGCGCAGACCGCCACCGAATGCATGTAGGTGTACTCGTCCTTGGTCTTCAGCCGCGCCAGGCTGAGCAATGCCGAGCCGTTGCGCGCCAGGGATGCGGAAATCTGCTCGACCAGTGGCAGGCACTGCTGCGGGTCGACGGCCTTGCCCAGGCGCGCCTCGTTGAACAGCGAGGTCACCTGCTGCTTGGAACGCTTGAGCACCTGCGCGGCGCGCTGCATTTCTTCCTGAACGCTGCATTGCTGGGCCGACGCGGCGGTCGGCCGAGGCGCAACCGGCACGGCGTCGGAGACCAGCTGTGGAGACTCGGCGGCCGGGGGCGTTGCCGTTTCGACATCGACGCCCTTGCCCGTATCGATCCACAGCGCCTTGACGCCGCTGCTGCGCAGCGCCTGCAGGTCGGCGGGGTCTGTGAGCAAGAATTTGCTGCGCCAGAAGGAATGATCGAACCAGCTGCCGTCCAGCCCATGGACGTACATGCCGAAGCGGAGTTGGCTGACAAGGATTTTTCTGAGCAAGGCGGACCTCGACTGGAGCGGCGGGCCGTTTCGTACTAGCGATCCCTGCTGAGCTGATGGTAACTCCCCACAGTATAGCGATGATGGCACTATGCCTCTATTGGGGTAGATCAAGACTTTGGTGCTATACCAAGGCTCGCCAATGCGCCACCGCTGCCGACTATCGCTTACCATCGTCGGGTCCTGTCGCGAGCGCCGTCATGCCAGCACCGTCCAACCGCCTGCGGGTAACCCTGATCGTTGCGCTGATTCTCATCGGCCTGCTGCTGAGCATGTACTGGGCCGGGCGCCTGGCCGAGCAGCGCGCCTGGGCCGAGCGTGCCCAGGAAGCGCAGGGGCAGCTGGAACTCTATGCCCAGGCGATCCACACGCAGGTCGAACGCTTCCGCTCGGTGCCGGCCCTACTGGCGCTGGACAGCGACATCCAGGCGCTGCTCGCCGAACCGGGCAACCGCGCGCTGCGCCGCCAGCTCAACCAGCGCCTGGAACAGCAGAACCACGCAGCCGGCTCCTCGGTGCTGTACCTGCTCGACCGCGACGGCGAGACCATCGCCGCCAGCAACTGGCGCGACTGGAGCAGCTTCGTTGGCAACAACTACGCCTTCCGCCCGTATTTCCGCGATGCGGTGAGGAACGACAGCGGCCGCTATTTCGCCGTCGGCGTCACCACCGGCATTCCCGGCTACTTCCTCTCCAGCTCTGTGAAGAATGCCGACGGCGAGGTGCTCGGCGTGCTGGTGGTCAAGCTCGAGCTGGAAGAGATGCAGCGCGACTGGGTCGGCCAGCCGGGCATCCTGCTGATCGCCGACTCGCTGGATATCGTCATCCTCACCAATCGCCCGGCCTGGCGCTTCCGCTATCTGCGCCCGCTGAGCGACGAGGTGCGCAGCCGCCTGATCGATGCCCGGCGCTATGCCGAACAGACGCTGCAGCCGCTGCCGAGCAGCCGCGTGCAGCAACTCGCCGAGGGCAGCGAGCGACGTCTGGTGGATGGCCCGGACGGCCGCCGCGAATACCTCTGGCAACGCCTGGCGCTGCCGGAAGACGACTGGACCCTGCACCTGCTGCACGACCCACAGATGGTGGTCGCCAGCGTGCGCAGCTATCGCCTGGCCGCGGCTGGCGTGTGGATGACGCTGGCCTTTCTGCTGCTCTACCTTGCGCAACGCGGCAAGACCCGCCGCGTCGAACAGCGCAGCCGCAGCGAGCTGGAGCGCCTGGTGCACGAGCGCACCCGTGAGCTGCACACCGCCCAGGACGAACTGGTGCATGCGGCACGCATGGCCGCTCTCGGGCAGATGTCCGCCGCCCTCGCCCACGAGATCAACCAGCCGCTGACCGCATTGCGCATGCAGCTCGCCAGCCTGCGCCTGCTGCTCGACAGCGGCCGCGACGGCGAGGTGCGCGAAGGCCTCGGGCATGTCGAAGGCCTGCTCGAACGCATGGCGGCGCTGACCGGCCACCTGAAGACCTTCGCTCGCAAGAGCCCGGCCGGGCTGCACCAGCGTCTGAGCCTGGCCGAGGTGCTGGAGCAGGCCCTGCAGCTGCTCTCGCCGCGCATTCGCAGCGAGCAGGTCGAGGTGTTCCGCCAGATACCGGCCGAGGCCGCGGTCAGCGGCGACGCCATCCGCCTCGAGCAGGTGCTGATCAATCTGCTGCACAACGCGCTGGATGCCATGGCCGAGCGCCCGCAGCGACGCCTGCGCATCCTCTGTCAGCTCAACGGTGACCGCTGGCAGCTCAGCGTGGGCGACAACGGCGGCGGTATTGCCAGCGAACATCTGGATCAGGTGTTCGAGCCCTTCTTCACCACCAAACCGGTCGGCCAGGGCCTCGGCCTTGGGCTCGCGGTATCCTACGGCATCGTCCGTGAGATGGGCGGCACGCTGGAAGTCAGCAACGACGAGCACGGCGCGGTGTTCACTCTGACGCTGCCGGCTGCCGAAGCGCACGCCGCCGAGTAAACTGCCGCGACGCGACCGCGAGGAGCAGGCAATGAGCGGGCAGGTAATCTTCATCGACGACGAGGCGGCGATCCGCCAGGCCGTGCAGCAGTGGCTGGAGCTGTCCGGCTTCCAGGTGCGCACCTTCGCGCGCGCGCGCGAGGCGCTGGCGGCGCTGGATCGCGATTTTCCTGGCGTGCTGATCAGCGACGTGCGCATGCCCGATCTCGACGGCCTCGGCCTACTCGAACAGCTGGTGGCGCTGGACACCGACCTGCCCGTGATCATGGTCACCGGGCACGGCGACGTGCCAATGGCGGTGCAGGCGCTGCGTCAGGGCGCCTACGACTTCATCGAAAAACCCTTCACCCCGGAACGCCTGCTCGACAGCGTGCGCCGTGCCATGGACAAGCGCCGGCTGGTCTGCGAGAACCGCCAGCTGCGCGAGCAGTTCGCCCGCAAGGGGCGTATCGAATCGCAGCTGCTCGGCGTATCACGGGCGATGGTCAACCTGCGCCGGCAGGTGCTGGAGCTGGCCGGTACCGACGTCAACGTGCTGATCCGCGGCGAGACCGGCAGCGGCAAGGAACAGGTCGCGCGCTGCCTGCATGACTTCAGCCCGCGCGCCGGCGGGCCGTTCGTGGCGCTGAACTGCGCAGCGATCCCGGAAACCATCTTCGAGAGCGAGCTGTTCGGCCACGAGAGCGGCGCCTTCACCGGCGCTCAGGGCAAACGCATCGGCCGCATCGAACACGCCGCCGGCGGCACGCTGTTCCTCGACGAGATTGAAAGCATGCCGCTGGCCCAGCAGGTCAAGCTGCTGCGCGTGCTGCAGGAAAAGACCCTGGAACGCCTGGGTTCAAACCGCAGTATCGAGGTCGACCTACGGGTGATCAGCGCGGCCAAGCCGGACCTGCTGGAAGAGGTGCGCGGCGGCCGCTTCCGCGAGGACCTGCTGTACCGGCTGAACGTCGCCGAGCTGCACATCCCGCCATTGCGCGAGCGTCGCGAGGACATTCCGCTGCTCTTCGAACACTTCGCCAGCCAGGCCGCCCAGCGCCACGGCCGCGCCGCACCACCGATGACGCCTGGCGAGCTGACGCAACTGCTCGCCCATGACTGGCCGGGCAACGTGCGCGAGCTGATCAACGCCGCCGAACGCCACGCCCTCGGCCTCAGCGCGCCGGCCCCGGCGAGCAGCGGCGGCCAGTCGCTGGCCGAGCAGATGGAAGCCTTCGAGGCGCAATGCCTGCACAGCGCCCTGCAGCAATGCAAAGGCAACATCACCGAGGTCATGACCCAGCTGCAGCTGCCACGGCGCACCCTCAACGAGAAGATGCAGCGCCACGGCCTGAGCCGCAGCGACTATTTGCCGGCGGGCAGCACGGATAGCTGAGCAGTTGGCCGAGCTGCAGAACTTCCGGCAGAGGCCCCCGCGCAACGTGCAACGAGCGCCTCGAACGCCGCGCCGCAGTTGACCCGCAGGCTTTGTCGCCAGGCCATTCAAGGCTTAGCGGCATTGAACATCAGCATCCAGCTAGCACCCCGAATCAACCTTAGGGCAACCTTGGCGCGAAACTTTTGTGTCGCCGCCGCATGGGATCAGCGCACCGGTCGCCTTTCGCGGTCGAGACCGCTCCCACAAAAGGTTTCTGGGTACGGTCAGTCGCCCAACTCATCCAGCTGCCGCTGCAGGAAACGCCGTTCGGGCTCCAACTGCACAAAGCGCAGCGCGCTGCTATAGGCCTCGCGAGCCTCGTCGATACGCGCCAGCCGGCGCAACAGATCGGCACGGGTGGCGTGGCTGAGGTGGTAGTCCTGCAGATCACCGTGCCCGAGGAGTTCATCCACCAACAGCAGGCCGGCCTCGGGCCCGTCGCGCATGGCCACGGCCACCGCGCGGTTCAGTTCCACCACCGACGACGGGCTCAACTGCAGCAGCACATCGTAGAGCCGGACGATCTGCGGCCAGTCGGTCTGCGCGGCGCTCGGCGCCTCGGCATGCACCGCGACGATGGCGGCCTGCAACGAATAGGGGCCAAACGCGCGACTGGTCAACGCCAGCTGCACCAGCTGCGATCCTTCAACAATCTGCTGACGGTTCCACAGGCTGCGGTCCTGCTCATCCAGCCGCACCAGCTCACCGGTAGCATCGGTACGCGCAGCCCGGCGGGCATCGTGCAGCAGCATCAACGCCAGCAGCCCCATCACCTCGGCGTTGGGCAGCAGTTCGAGGAGCAGTCGGCCCAGGCGAATCGCCTCGGCGCAGAGGTCGGCGCGAGTCAGCTCGGCGCCGGCCGATGCGGTGTAGCCCTCGTTGAACACCAGATAGACCACCCGCAGCACGCTCTCCAGCCGCGCCGGCAGCTCGTCGCGCTCGGGCACTCGATAGGGCAACTGGGCGTCACGGATCTTCGCCTTGGCGCGCACGATGCGCTGGGCAATGGTGGCCGGCGGAGCCAGAAAGGCGCGGGCGATCTCCTCGGTGGTCAGGTCGCACACTTCACGCAGGGTCAGCGCCACGCGACCATCGGCCGGCAGAGCCGGATGACAGCAGGTGAAGATCAGCCGCAGACGGTCGTCTTCCATCTCATCGACCTCCACTGCCTGCGCCGCGTCTTCCAGCTGTTCGGCCAGCAGCCGCAACGAGGCATCGAAGCGCGCCCGGCGGCGCAGAGCATCGATGGCCTTGAAGCGGCCGGCGGAAACCAGCCAGGCGCGCGGATTGTCCGGAACACCATCGCGCGGCCACTGCTGCAAGGCCGCGGCGAACGCATCGTGCAAGGCCTCTTCGGCGCGATCGAAGTCGCCCAGCAGACGGATCAGCGTGGCCAACACGCGCCGCGATTCGCTGCGATAGACCGCCTCGACCCGCGCCGCCGTGAAATGTCCCGTCAGCGGCATGCTCAGCGCTGCGGCAGCTGTCGCAACGGCCGGACCTCAACGCAGCCAAGGCTGGCCGGCGGAATCTTCGCCGCGATGGCCTCGGCCTCCTGCTGGTCCGCCGCCTCGATCAGGTAGAAGCCCGCCAGCTGCTCGCGGGTTTCGGCGAACGGGCCGTCGACCACCGAGGTGACGCCATCACGCACGCGCACCGTGCGCGCAGTGCGCACCGACTGCAGCGGTTCGCCGGCGAGCATGTGGCCGCTGGCACGCAGCTCCTCGCCGCAACTCAGGCAACGCGCGACCAGCGCATGCCACTGTTCGTCGGTCATCGCATCCACAC
>CENV01040022.1_pt1 | contig 22928 bp, 24 predicted proteins | sample 530231 | NCBI WGS metagenome assembly CENV01 (sample SAMEA2619815, study PRJEB7988) | marine metagenome | biome: marine biome (ENVO:00000447); feature: surface water layer (ENVO:00002042); material: "saline water (ENVO:00002010), including plankton (ENVO:xxxxxxxx)" | depth 5 m | reverse complement strand
TCAATTGGTGCAGGACGATCTGCTATCTGAGTCCTGACATGAGAATGTTTCCACGACCGCGGCCAGTCGGGTGGACTCGCCCAGCGGGCGTTCACGATTATGGGCGTTTCATGGACGTGGTCGGTGTTGTCGTGCTGGCCAGCGCCAAATGTGCCCGCCTTTTCAATCTGCGGGTCTGCACTCCACTCAATCGCCGTCAAATGAGTTTCCGCAGTGGGGCCATGCAGCGGGGCGTGGCTCGCCTGTAGAGGCAGCGCAACAACGATTACCCACGCCACAACGATCAGGCGCAAGAACGTTTTCCACGAAGAGGCGTTCGCCGTTGGACCGGTCACTGCCGCAATTTGCCCCAATACGATGACTACCTTGTCACCATAGGGAACCGAATCGATCAGGTCCACCCAAAGACGTTCCCCTGCTGAAGCGCCGACCATGGAAGATTTCTCATCAGACTGATGCCCGAATTTGCGAAATTGATTCTTCTTCCGTTATTGGTCGTGTTCAGCCTTCTGGCTGCGCCGAGCGCCATGAGTTCGCCTCCGCAAGATGGGCAGCAGACGGCTGCGCACCACAACGACGTGGAGCACGATTTAAGTGGCCACGAGGAGTGTGCAGCGATTGCCTGCTGCCTGATGCCTGCCAACACAGCTCGCCCGATACTTTTGGAACGAACGGCTGTTCTGGTTGATGCCTATCCTGTCCTGCACAGAAGCGGCGAAGATCCCAAGGTTCCTGCCCCTCCTCCAAAGCCACTGGTTTGAACCGCGATAACGATCAATTTCAAACCGGAGAATACCAATGAAGACGTTCAAAACCCTCGGCCTCGCCATCCTCTTGACCAGCACAACGTCAATTGCGATGGCGCAGGGCATGGATCATTCCAACATGGATGGCATGTCCATGGACGGAATGAGCATGGATGCCGATGCCAATGAAAGCTCGGATTTACCCGAAATCTGTCTCGAGAACGCCGGCCACATGGCCGGCATGTCGATGGACATGGATATGGGCGCAATGATGGAGGGGATGAGCGAGGGCCACCAGGCCATGATGGCAGATATGGGCGCCATGCATAACGATATGATGGCGGCCATGATGGCCGAAGACTTCGATGTCGCCTTCATTTGCGGCATGATCCCACACCATCAGGGCGCTCTCGCGATGGCCAACGCGGCCCTCGAGTATGCCGAGGACGAATGGGTAAAAGAAATTGCCCAGGAAATCGTCGACGCCCAGGAACGTGAGATCGCCGAAATGCTTGAGTGGCTCGACGCCCGATAAATGGCAGTGACCGGGAGCGATCCCGGTCACCTTCTTACCCAAGTTCGGCATTGGCATCGGCATGGCCGATGTCGACCACCTGCAGCAGCGGCAATACCCGTGTCCCCACGCCGCGATGTCACCTAACTCGATGGCGCAGCACCTGGCGGCGATCGTTTCTGCAGAATAGCATATTCTGTATTATAGCAATCTCGATCATGCGACCGTACGGCTTGAGCACGGTCTCGGTCTGAGATGCCTGCGTCGACAAAATATGTAATTTATGTATTTTGCCCGCAGCAGGAGATTATCATGGTTTCTTTCACCGCAGCCGATCTGCAGCGCAAGGCCGCCGATGTCCAGAAGGCAGCCATGCGCTCACCAGTCTATCTTACCTATCATGACAAGCCGAGGTTCGTTCTGCTTTCCGTGGAAGATTTCGCCGCTTTAAGTGGCATCACCATCAAGACCACTCCCGAGTCACTGCCCGAGAGTGTTGTCGAACGCCTTCAGGTGCTGGCAGACCAAAACGAGCCTATCGGACTTGAGCTTGAAAGCGGCCTCGCTGACGAGATCAGGTAGTGGCTGGGGTTCCTGCCCGGTGTACCCGGGCTAGTTTTTCGATACGACTATCCCGCACACACGAGGCTTCCGCGGGCGTCGAGAATGGCATGGAACGACCTGCGTGCGTTCTTCTCGAGCTCGAACCCGGCAAACTCATCGAAGGCGCCAACATCATCGATGAGGTCTCCGGATAGACCAGCGTCGATTTCACTGCCCGTGGCGGAGAGGTTTTGATCCTGCTGATCCAGACGGATCCGCCCGGCCCCGACCAAGTGGGCGCGAAACTTTCCATCGAAACGAAGCAGCTGATCGGTCTGAGGACAACGGAGGAGTCCTACGTCATCCTCTCCGAGTTCAACATCGACGTTTAGCCCAACGCCGGCATCCCCCACCGGGCAGTTCGCATACCCCGGGAAAATACCCGGACCACTTCTTTCCGCTATCGCGGTCATCGGTCGATTGACAGTGTGCCACGTTGCCCCACGCCGTCCTTGGCGGCCGCGGCTGCTGTTCCCGACGGCACGGTTTGGTTGGACGAGAACCGCAACAATCGCAGCGCGTTGGCGGTCACCAGAACCGTCGCGCCGGTATCAGCCAGGATTGCCATCCAGAGCGTTGTCGTGCCCGTCAGGGTGGTGACCAAGAAGATCGCCTTCAGGCCGAGCGCGATTGCAATATTTTGCCAGATGTTGCCCATCGTGGACCGTGACAGGGCGATGGTTTCCGCCACGCCCGAGACCCGGTTCTTCAACAGCGCGACATCGGCGGTTTCGAGCGCGACGTCGGTGCCGCCGCCCATGGCAATGCCTACCGACGCGGCGGCAAGTGCCGGCGCATCGTTGATGCCGTCGCCAACCATGGCGACCCCGCCTGCCTTTCGCAGATCGCCGATCTCATCGAGCTTGGCGTCGGGCATGAGTTCGGATTTCACGGTAATGCCGAGTGTTCCGGCGATGGCCGCGGCCGTGCGCGAATTGTCCCCCGTCAGCATGACACTGCGCAAGCCCAGCGCCGACAACGACGCAATGCCGGAAACGGCATCCGCGCGTGGTTCGTCACGCAAGGCGATAAAACCAAGCAGTACTTTTGCTGCAAGAACGACAACGACCGTCTTACCCTCGTCCTCCAGAGATTTGATCCTTTGCGCGATATCGACGGGGATCGCGATCTGTTCAGCGGCGTGCCGGGGTGAGCCAACAGAGACAAAACCTTCCTGGAGCCGCGCGGTTACGGCCTTGCCCGGGACGGCCTGGCTGCCGCCGAATACACGGGGAATGTCCAGCGACTTTTGTTCGGCCGCTGCGGTGATGGCGGCACCGAGTGGGTGACTAGAGCCGGCTTCGACAGCAGCGGCGCGGGCCAGTAGGTCCGCGTCATCTCCCGAGATGGCAACGATATCGGTAACCTTGGGGCGGCCCTCTGTCAGGGTGCCGGTTTTGTCAAAGGCAATTGTCTTGACGCGCCCAAGTTCTTCGAGTGCCGCACCACCTTTGATGAGCAGTCCCCGACGGGCCCCTGCCGCCAAGCCCGAGGCAATTGCAGCAGGGGTCGAGATCACCAATGCGCATGGGCAGGCGATGAGCAGGACGGCCAGGCCGCGATAGATCCATGTTGACCATTCCGCCCCGACCAGGAGAGGTGGGATCACCATTATCAGAGCAGACACCACCATGGCCGCAGGGGTGTAGTAGCGGCTGAAACGATCGATGAATCTCGCTGTGGGCGCCTTGGCTCCCTGTGCCTCCTCCACAAGATGCACGATGCGCGCGATCGTGTTGTCCTGAGCGGTGCGAGTGATCCTGACGCGGAGAAGCGTGTTCGCATTCACACTGCCTGCGAATACAGCGGCGCCTTCCTCTTTGAGCACGGGCACCGATTCACCGGTGACGGGCGATTCATCGACTTCGGATACTCCATCAATGACCTCGCCATCGGATGGAATGCGATCACCGGGCCGCACGATGGCGATGTCGCCAATCTCAAGATCCGAGGCAGAGATCTCCAGAACAGAGCCATCCCGCTCGACACGGGCACGGCGCGGTATGAGATCGATCAACGATTTGATGCCGGCCCGAGCCCGTTGTGCCGCAAAGGACTCCAAAAGCTCACCGACCGAAAACAGGAAGATGACCACCAGCGCCTCGGCGCCCTCACCGATTACCAAGGCCCCCAGGGCCGCGACGGTCATCAAGGTCTCGATTGAAAACGGCGTTCCGTGGCGTGCACCGGAAAATGCGCGGCTGCCGATCGGCACCAGACCAACAACGGCAGCAATCGCAAAAGCCCATTCCCCAATGGCGGGGACCAAAAACGCTATGGCGAATGCCAGAGCCAGAAGAAGACCGGTTACTGCAGCAAATCTGGCGTTGCGCGCCCTCCACCAAGGCTTTTCCGCTGCCCGGTCCTCGATGGCAACGGTGGCGCCATCGTCCCTTGCGTGCGGAACATAGCCCAGAGAGCGAATGGTATTCTCGACTTTGCGACGCGTGGTCTGCCGCTCATCGAGTTGGAGCGTCACGGAACCTGCGGTGTGCTTGACCGAAATCTCTTCGGTCCCGGGCAGCCGGCTGAGCGCAGTCTCGATCTTGAGCGCGCACGAGCCACAATCCATACCATCGACGCGGAGCTTGAGGGGTTCAGTTTTCGCGGTCATGGCCATTCCTTTCGCTGGGGACCGCGTCTTGTTTAAATGCTCTAGCCGCTATAGGGTCAAGAGAAGTATTTTATTCTTGGAACGGGTTTTCGACTCATGCCGCAAATGGTGGCGACCGCTGGTATCTATCTGATGGCTGCGATCGCGGAAATTGCTGGTTGCTGCCGCAGTCATCCTGTTTGCCCGCGAGAAGTGCAGTAGCATCAAGGAGACCTCGATGAGCTTCCCAATTGGTGAGTTGTCCAAACGCACGGGCACCAAGGTGCCAACCATTAGATATTATGAATCAATTGGCTTACTGCCAGAACCGTTGCGAACCGAGGGAAATCAGCGGCGTTACGATCGGGGCCATCTTGACCGGTTGAGTTTCATCCGGCACGCACGATCCCTGGGGTTTGAAGTTTCCGATATTCGCGAACTGCTTGCCATGGCGGAACGGCCACAGGATTCCTGTCATCAGGCCGACAGTATCGCGCGCGGTCACCTGGTAAAGGTTGAACGCCGCATCGAGCAACTTGAGACCTTGCGTCATGAATTGCAGCGCATGGTCAATGAATGTGATCATGGTCGCATCTGCGACTGCCGCATCATCGAGGTTCTGGCCGACCACGATCATTGCGAGACGGAACACAGCTACCCCGCCCATTTCGAGGCTGTGGGCTCAAACTAGTAAAGCATCTTCGCGGGTCGGTAGCGCGAGACGATGAATCGACAGATGCGAACTGGCTTCCAAGAAGCCGATGCTTGGGTTTCATTTCTTGGTCCTCTTCCTGCGCCGCGATCGCAGTATTGGGGTCAGTCCTGGTGGAAAGTGCGCCTCCGATGGACTCGATGGCGTTCCTTATGGCATCGACTAAACGATGTGATCGGAATTGGCATCGTGTATTGCGTGCCGCTTGCTCCGACACCATGCCAACCGAGGAAGTGAAAGGATTGCGGACCGTCGCCAAAACATGAGCTGCCACCCCCTTCAGACATTAATATCTTCAAATATCCCGGTATAGCGCCCTATTCACCCATCTTCGGAATCGTCCCGATACAGGATCACGCCCTCCCCCTTACCCTCGAGGACGAAGATAACACCAGCGCCCTCGAAGGCGCTCTTCATGGCGCGCAAAGTGCGATCAAACGGGACTCTTTGACCGGTTTCGAGGAGCCGGACGGTCTGTGGCGTGATCCCCGCCGCGCCAGCGAGATCATCTTGAGTCCAGTCAAGAAGAGCCCTCGCAGCGCGCACCTGAGCAGCACTGGGCATACGTTGCCGATCGCCTGCGGATAATGGCGCAGTGGAAGATTGATTAACCAAATCACCGGCAAAAGTATCGTTTTCCGACATTTTACTTGATCTCTCGTCCTTTTTGTGCGACAAGCTCATCCACGGTGACTGCACCACCGTCTTCCAAACATCATCAATCGAGCGTTGCGGCGGCCAATCTGGTCGGCGCGTGCTTTCTCGCGTCCTTCCGTCCCGTCATTGCGAGTGTATTCGATGTCCTGCGCCTTCCACGACCCCGAGATGATCCCGATTCAACTTGGCAACTTTTCCGCTGGCCCCCCGCCCCCTCGTCTGCTGCGAAACTTTCTCTCGCTCATCAAAGCCTGTCCCTGCTCCCACTCTTTGGGAGATGATGCCGTCATTCGCAAGGCACTCGATGCGGCAGGTCTGACTTCTGTGATTGCGCATCGCGTGAGCTACAAAGCCAACGTGATGACCATTATCGTCGTTCCGGGCGGCATTTGGCACGAAAAACTTCCTATGCTCCGAATCCGCGCGATCAAACGTGAACGTAGTGCCGCCACGCGTCGTGTTTGCATCATACCGGAATCGGTCGTTCATCGACAGCCCCGACTCTCGAACAGCCAATATATCAGCAATGCCGCCCAGGTCTGGGTGCCTCCCGAAGATCGCATGGCCGTCCTGCTGCACCTCATCGAGAATGGCTACTCAACGGTCATCGATTGTGCCCGTGAGGTCAAGTCCGCCCCGCCCGTGGCCGCCGTTTTTCAAATGATCAGCGACGGCACGCTGATGATCGATCTCGACAAACCTATTCTTCCGCATTCGCGAATTGATCTCATCAGTAGTCAGGATTGATCTAACCCTCAGCCGAGAGCGTGAGGCCCGGGCCTCACCAACAGGGCCGCCTACCCGATCTCGCTGCCGCGCATCGCAAGGCATCCATCAAAATCCGCGCCCGCCGGTAGGTGAGGTGCTCTGGAGACATCATGGCCGATAACGACGACTATTTGGACGATCTTGATCTCGAACTGGAACCATCCACCGCAAGGTTTCCACGCAAGCGCGGCCACACGGTGGAGAACCTTCTTCCGCGGGCATTGATCGAGAGCGTTATCGGGATCGAAGGCATCCGCGACATCAGCACGCGTGAGGGGTTCTGCCTTGTGGTGGAGGCGCCGTCATTCGATTGGTGTGAACCTCTGCATCGCGCGCTCAAGACGATGGGTTCGTGGGACCTTCACCATTGCCCGCCCGCCATCAAGAAACCCTCGCGAGATGACGTCACCTCACAGCAACTTGTCGCCGTCCTCGGCACAGGCGGTCGTGCTTTCGGCATTTCCCATCAACCCGCGCAAATGCTCCCGCCAGCGATGTTGGCCTCAGCCGATCAAGTGCTTAAACTCCCACCTCCGGATGCACGCGTCATCTCGGCCGTCATCAAGGCTGTGACCGGCACTATCCCGGAGGGACTCCACAACAAGGATATCGCAGGTCTCGAGTTTGAGGAAATGGCGGCCTGTATCCGCCAGGGATCTAATGCCGATGAGTGTCTGAACCGCCTGCGACGCGCTGTGGACTCCAAACGTCGCATCGACACCACCTTGGCTGACGTTCCCGAAATCGCCGACCTCCACGGATACGGTGTAGCGAAAGAATGGGCGGTCAATCTTCTGGAGGACCTGGAAAGTTGGCGCCGGGGGGAGATCCCGTTTGAAGCCATCGACCGCAACGCAGTCCTGGTCTCGCCCCCGGGCATGGGCAAGACCACATTCGCGCGCAGTCTGGCCAAGAGTGCGGGGTTGCCCCTGATTGCCACCAGCGTCGGAGCCTGGTTCGCAAATTCGCCTGGGTATCTCGACAGCATCATCAAGCAGATCGACCAGACCTTTGCGATGGCTCGCGCGATGTCACCTGCCATTCTGCTGCTCGATGAACTGGACGCGGTGCCTGATCGCGCCACCATTTCTCCGCGCGGTGCGGACTGGTGGTTGCCGGTGATCACGCACTTGCTGATCACGCTGGACGGTGCAGTGTCGAACGCCACCAACAATCTGATCATCCTTGGGGCAACCAACCACGGCGATCGCATCGACCGGGCTCTGGTCCGGCCTGGGCGCCTGTCGAAGATCATTGAGATCGAACTTCCGGACGCCGACGATCTTGCGGGGATCTTCAGGCAACATCTCGGCAGCGACCTTGTCGGCGAAGACCTTACCTATATCGCTGAACTCTCGTATGGAGCGACCGGGGCCCAAGTCGTCGACTGGGTGAGGTCAGCACGACGGACGGCGCGTCGCGCAAAGCGAGTCATGGAGATGATCGACCTTCTGGAGGTCCTCGTTCCCGACGAACGCCGCACCGCTGCTCATGTCGAACGCGTGGCAGTTCATGAGGCCGGGCACGCCGTTGTGTGCCACACCCTTGGACTGGGAGAGGTCAAGGCAATCTCGATCATCTCGGGACAAAACCATGGGGGATACACCCAAACCGACACTGATCCCTACCTGTCAACGCGTTCCGACCTGGAGCGCCACGTCATCCAGGCGCTCGCCGGACGGGCCGCGGAAGAAGTGCTGCTCGGCGAGCCTGGCACCGGCTCGGGTGGAAGTTCTGCGAGTGACCTTGCTCGCGCAACCATGCACATCGGCCTGCTTCATCTTGGCACAGGTCTCGGCGAGGAAATGATTTTTCGTGCCGACAAGGAGAGTGTGCCGTTGATCCTGGCGCGAAGTGAGCGACACTCCACTGCGGTGGAAAAGCATCTTCGAGAACTCTACGGCCAAAGCAGGGACTTGATCGTCACCCACAAACGAGACGTTCGTGCAATTGCCGACGCCCTCATTGAGAAGCGCTTCCTCAACGGGTCGAACTTTCTGTCCATTCTCGAGTGGAACGGCCGAAAACCATAGGTGAACGGGGCTTTTCTCCTCACACTGTCCTTCTCTATCCAAACCCCGAGTAAGCGAAATGGCCAGAATCGACTTCATGCGCGCCGATGTCCTCGCACCAGTCTCGAAATTGCGAACTCTTGCTGACGATCTCGAGAAGATGACCATATTTGAGCCCGGCGCAGTTGAGCTTTAAAATGCTCCTTTGCTTGAGGAGTGGGGAGTGAGACTCCGTCCGGTTCCTGCAATTGTTGGGACCGTTCAAGCACATCCCTATTTGGACAATGGGCCGATCGTGACGTCCGAAGTCTATGCCCTTGATCACGCGGCCGGATGGGCAAGGACGTTTTCCCGCTTTTATCGTCTCGGACCGACCTGAGGTTCTTGGGGGCACGGAGGGCCAAATACGTTGCATTTTGGGCCAGCAATACAGGTGCCGCCTAACAACTTTTCCATAACCGAAGCAAGCGATCGGCGTAGCGAGGCACAGGACGTTGTTGATTTCGACGGACGGCACAGTTTGCGAAGTGTCGATCCGAACGGATCTGAAAAGAAATGATGCCGCTGCAGCGACCGGCGCTTGGATGGTTGCGATCGGATTTTCCCGCCATCGCCGTGACTCCCGAAGCACAAATACCTGCTCACCTGAGCGTCAGCGCCGATCGCGATACCGCCAGCTCCCAGTGGCTACAGTCCATTATCTGTACGCTTCTAAAACACTGGCTGATGGCTTAACGCCATTAGCTGTTTGGTTGAGGCCATCAGCCAGTATGTTGAGGTGTATATTTCTTCGGATTTGGCCCTCATAAGCCATCAGCTAATGGCTTGCCCGTTCTCGCCGATGGCAAATTGCCATTGCGCCTTGGCCACACAACTTCAATTTAGGGATTTGTTATTAGGAAGCTGCCATTCTGCCTTTGAGGTGAAACATGGCAAGGCAGACCATATACGAGCCCGATGTATCGATCGGGGATCTTCTCGTGCTCGCGCGATTGTCCGCACTATATTGGGACGCGGGTAAGGCGAACCCTGGCACGGCACTGAGCGAGGAATCCAAGGTATCTGCCACCAGAATCCGCAATACGATGATGCGGATTGTCCATGCTGTTGGACCAGTAGAGATTGAGGGCAAGTCTCGGCGGACCCAGATCCCAAGTGCTCGAGGGCGAAATGTCGGTGCGGCCGGTGTCATCGCCGAGGCGATCCTGACCATCGCAACCGACGATGAGACGGATCAAGAGGCCCTGCGAATGAGGTTGAACCACCTCCTGATGGAGCTTGAGCGCCAATATAGCGAGGGCGCGTTCAAGACATTGGCAGGGCCGACGCGGTTTTGAATAGACTATGCCGTCTCGTTTACCTTGCTTTGGCAGTATCAGATTGGAAGCCCTTTCTCTCGGACTGCCAAAATCACCGGTAAAAGGAAGTGTTATTGGGCTCAGGAGCTCTGAACCGATCAAATGCATCGAGCACGTCACCGGCGAGGAATAAGCGGTTTCGACGACCCTCCCCCGCTAGGGTGACGATCTTCTTTTCCACAAGCATCTGGATAGCGTTGTTTGCCACCGGGAACGATACACCGAGTTCGCTACTCGCATCCTTGACCGTAAAGGCCGGCTTGGTGAGCATCCACGGAACCATACGGTGAAGGACGCTGTCCTTGCGAATGCCCTCTAACTGACCATTCCATTCGCTGGTGATTTCAGACAATCGGTCCAGCCGCTCGATATTGCTTTCGGCCGTTTGGCGAACGAACGATAACCCGATGTTGCACCACCGAGTGAAATCCCCAGTCCGACGCACATCTTTTAAGGCATCTATGTAGATATCCTTGTCGGCATGGACGGCTTCGCCAATGAATGTGGAACCCGAACGGGTCGCCCCTTTCCATTTCATCACCAACGGCAGGAGCAGTCGGCCGATGCGGCCGTTGCCGTCCGTAACGGGATGAATACTCTCGAACATCCAGTGCGAGCAGAGCTGCCGGATGAGCTCGGGCGTGCGGGAGTCGACTTGCATGGTGAATCCGAGCCACTCTTGCAGCGCATCTGGCAGTTGGGAAGGATGGGTATAAAAGAACAGTCCGCCGATGGATTCAGGGTCATAGGTGGAATTAGGCAACGACTTGAATGCGCCGGCGCCACCTTTTTTGAACGCATTCGTATCCCTCTCGAACAGGCGCCGATGGATTGCAAGAACGGCCTGCAGCGGGTCTGGGGTGTCAAGCGATGCCTCGAATGCGTAGGCGCATGCAGCCACGACCTTGGCATCTTCCGGATCTGACGCGGCGTCGGGAATGCTCTCGTATTCCATGAGGTCGGTGAAGGTCGTCGTGCTGCCCTCAGCCCCTGAGGAATGTACGGCATCGAGGCGCGCGAAGAGTCGGCCGATGGAACCCTGTACTCCAAGTTTCGATACCCGACGGTCAAATTCAGCCAATGCAATGGTGGTCGTCTGCAGACCGTCCACCACGTCTTCGAGGGCAGGCACGACCGGCACACCGGGTCGATAGCAGGCACGGTTCTCATCGAGGAAGAAAGACCCAAAAACCATAGCAGAAGCTTTCGTTATGAATGGCTTTAACGATAACCCTTAATAACGGAAGTCGCAATTGTTGTTTTCGGTGACTCTTTCCGGTTGGCTTACCTGGTCGGCGGTGACATTGGCCCTCGCCTTACATCATCAGACTACCAGAAGCGGCATATCCATGTGGCAGCACGTTCAGTTCGGTGACGTCGCGGAGGCGGCGACGACGGCTGCTAAACGACCACCCCGTTGCCACGTGGCTGCTAACCTGCAGCCAAGCCCCTTTCCGGCGTTCCAACCATCTCCTGGCAAAGAGTTGAGATCGCGCAAATGGAGAAATGGCTCGCCAAGTTTCGACTTCAGGTCGACGCCAAACGTCGGCGAACGGGGAACAATCCTTGCCGGCCATCACCGGATTCACCAGAGAACAGCTCGATCTTGACGCCGTCCGGCATCGCGCCTGGCGGATCGTTGTTTTCAATCACGTAGACCTGCCCGATTTCGCGCAAACCGGCGAGGTGCTTGTAGAACGCTTGGTCCAGCGTTGTGCTAGCGATGGCCTTCTCGTCTGCCTCCAGTTCGCCATGACGCTCGTAGTGGACCGGCTTGCGATAGGTCACGAGCGGGGAATCCAGGACCACGAAACCCGGATGCGGCAGACGGTTGGTGCGGCAATAGATCATTACCGCCACCACGAAAGCAGAGTGGAACACGGCCTTGACGCCCTTGCCGTTATGGCCTCGCGGCTGGCCGTTGATAGCGATGTCCTGGCGCTTCTCGTCCCACGTGACCGCCTCCACGCCGGGATACTCCCATGCCTTGAGAACGTTCCAAACGACCTGCGCGAAATCGTGACCCGTCGGCCCGTCGATGCCGATAATCAGACCGTCGGCCTTCTGGCGTCCCACCGTTGAGGCGGATATTGCATCCCGCTTGACCTGCATCGCGGATCGCCGGGAGCGCATCTCCGATATGCTCTCGAATCGGGCGAGTCGTTCGGCCGCCGCCTGGTAGTCCCGGCGTCCCGACGCCTCCTGCGGTCTCAGGCGGGAAATAGCCGCCTCGCGGGCGCGAAGCTCTTTTGACGTGAACTCCAGCCGCAAGTCGAGGGCAGCCTGCTCAAAGTCGATACCGGCCAAGGCGGCTTCGAGACCGCGCATGTCGCGGCGAATTTTGGTGATCTCGGCTTGGGCTGTCGCGTGTTGACGATCAAGGTCCCCGAGCTCGTGCGGCAGGTGCTGGTCGCCGGGCAGCGCACCACACATCGGGCAGGGCTGGTCCTCGAAGCGCTGCAGCAGGAATCCGCCTTCCTCGATGGCCTCGAGCCGACGAATATCGATGCGGTAAGTGTCCTGAAGCTCGAGGAAGCGAGCCTTCATCGCTATCAACTGACCGAGCTTCGAGCGGTCGGCATCCATCGTGTCCATAAGGCCGCGGCGCTCCCGCGTAGCGGTGTCGAGGTCCTGTTGAAGTTCCGCCAGCGAGCCTCCAAAATCCTCTAGCTGTGCTGTCAGCCGTTCGACTTCGACATCGAGGCTGGCCAGATCGACTTCGCCGAGTTCGCGGTCTATCTCCCCGATCATTTCATCCAGAAGTTCGACCTTGCCATTGTTACTGGCCTTGATTGCCTTTTCATTGGGCACTTCGATAACGTCGCCGTCATCCTGCCCAGTCAGGATGAATCGAAAGACGTTCTTGTTCAGCGTGGGCCCATTCTTTGGGCTCACGATGGTCGGGCTGTCCTCGGAAAACATCCGGTCTTCGTCTACAGCGACGTAAGGCATGAAATGACGGATGGAGAACGGGACGAGCTGCGCCGCCTCGGTCGAGGCGATCCTGGCATTCTTGATACCGATGCTTTCGAGCAGCAATTCGGAGACGCTGCCCGTCTTACCCTTGCCGTGATCGGCCGACAGCACCACGCCAGTCCGGTCGGCGAGCTTACCATCTTTTGCCAGACCCTCGTAGACCTTAAAGCCGCCGCCCTTGCGCGCGCGCTCGAGGGTCACCTGTTGGCCGTTTCCGAGCGTCAGCCCGAGCAGCACTTTTGTATATTCCGAGCCATGGTTCTTCAGGATGTCGGGGGGTTTTCCGCCCAACATGAAGTCGATCACCTTAAGGGAATACGACTTGCCCGCGTTGGATCCGCCGTAGATGAGGGTCAAACCTTCCGCGAACTCGATTCCAGCCGGTTCCAGACCGTCGCCGACGAACGTGAGATGCTCCAGCCGGAGCTTGGCAAGCATAGGCTCAGGCATCCGCAGAACCGCCTTCTTCCCGGAACTCAAGACTCCAGCGTTCGATACTTGCGCGCAGCCGCGTCAGGAACTCGTCGCCAATTTCTCTCCATTGTTCGGCTAACCACTTGGAGCGATCTAAGAGGTCGCGGTTATAATCGGTGCCCATGAGCCTGACGAAGGCCGGCGCGTCCTCGGACGCGGCAAAGCGAACGCCGTCGTTGGCCTCGACCACGTCCACGAGACTGGCGCGCCGCATTAGACCCAAGCCGTCCTGGATGACGCGCCTGCGCACATGATATTCGCCCACCCGCGATCCGATGGCTGGATGCAGGCTGACCGGGCCGCCGATATCGGCCGTGTGGACCACGAAGAAGTCGAACAGTGACATGGTGTCGAGATCGAGGGCAGCCGGATAACAAGCCTCGAGGATCAACAGCGATCGCACGCCAGTCTCGACGCTGCCGTTGAAGAGGCGTGGTGCGGCGGTCACATCTTCGTCCACGGCGTGATCCCCTCGTTGGCGAAGTGATGGCATGTGCCCTGGCGAACCTGGACAGACGCTCGCCGATGCCGTCCAAAAATGCCGGTGACCTCAACCGTGCCTGCACGGTCCATCACCCTTGTCAGCCGTTCGAATCCGCTCGTACTGGCATAGGTCTCGAAAACCCCAGCATGCACCTCTTCGTTGAAAAGCTGCAGATGCTCAGGCTCGAGGTTGTCCCGGAAGTGACGGCGGAAGGCGTCGGTGTCGTAGTACCGCCGGCGTTGCATTGTCAGATGAATGCCATGCTCGGCATCGGCCAGTACCGCATCTGCATCGGCGAACGGCACGCCGGCGCACTCCGAATAAATGACGACCAGTTGCCCGACATATACCGATTCCTCGTCGGCCACGGTGCCAGGTATGATGCCCTTGGGCGCGTCGCCGGGGTCATCGCCGAACGTGTCGGCCAGAACGAGGTTCATACCGGGCAGCGCGAGCATCTTGTCGACGTCCCAGCCTTCGATGTCGGCGAACGAGAACTCCTCGATCAACTGCCGCAGTGCGGGCGTCATCGGGACCGGATCCCCGTTGCTCCTAATCTTGCGGGAGCAGCGCGCGTCCCATTCGGCGAGCATCGTCGACCGAAAGCGCTCGGGATTGTGCAGCAGCTGCTCGGCCCCACGATTGAAGCCCTTGGGGGCGACGAACACATATTTCCGCGGTGCGGTGAAATGGCCTTCCGACGCGAAGTGAAGAATCTTCCCGACTTCTTCAAACATGGTGGGGCCATCGAGGGGCTTGGCCAGCATCTTGCACTGGAAATTGTCCCAAGGGCCTTCGTGCTTGGCGCTGCTGATGAATCCGCCGACGTCACGACCCATGTCCGACGCATCACCGAATTCGTGATGGTCGACATAGTCGGTCAGGCGCGTTGCGACCCAGCGGTGAACGAAGCGCTCCAGCTCCTTGGCGGAGAGCAGCAGGATATCATCTCTATATGTCAGCTTGCCGCCCATCTCATCCTACCCTGCGTCACTTCACGCTAATTGATCCAAGAGAACGCCCTTGGGGTCACAGCGCCGCGTCCCGCCTGAAGATCGCATAGCATTTTGCAAGCTACCAGCCCATGCTGCCGAGATCCTGTGGCCAACCATCTCGCAACGAGATTCATGTTGCCCGGTCGGATCGACTCAAAACTTTTGGTCGCTTCCCGGATTTCCGGGCTTAAATCGACTCAACATTTTTTGGTCGCATCAAGCCATGGTGAAAATGGTGGGCCCGTCCGGACTCGAACCGGAAACCAGACCGTTATGAGCGGTCGGCTCTAACCAATTGAGCTACAGGCCCACGCTTGGTTCTCCTAGCGGGTCGACGCTTTGAGGTCCATGGGGTTTTGCATCTGTTTACCGTTTTTTCCGGCGGCTTTGCCCGCTGCCGCAAATCCGTCTCAATGCATCAGGAAAACTTGAGTGTTCTGCGTGGGGCACAACCAATTCCAACGAACGAGATTTCCAGGAGACTATTCATGCGCTTTCCCCTGACGTTTGCACCCATTGCGATGGCCGTGCTGCTCGCAAGCCCGGCGCTTGCCGACACCATGAGCTTGAGCGGCACAGGTACCGTGCGCGCCGCGCCCGACATGGCAACCATCAACACCGGCGTGACAACGCAAGCCGAGACCGCGCGCGAAGCGCTCGACGCCAATTCGGCTGCCATGGCCGATCTGGTCGCCGCCCTGCGCGAAGCGGGCCTGGAAGATCGCGACATCCAGACCTCGGACTTCTCCGTCAGCCCGCAATATGTCTATTCGGACCGGCGCGATGACAATGGATACACCCCGCCGCCCGAAATTCAGGGCTATCAGGTGTCCAACACCGTCACCATCGTGGTGCGTGACCTTGAAGCGCTGGGATCCGTCCTCGATCAGGCCGTAACCGTAGGTGCCAACACCATCAACGGTATTGTTTTCGCCGTCGATGACGTGACCAAGCTTGAGGAGGAAGCCCGCAAGCTGGCCTTCGCCGATGCCATGGCCAAGGCGGAAACCTATGCCGGCGCCGCGGGATTGCGCCTGGGTTCGATCGAGTCGATCCGCGAAATGGATGCCCAGCAGCCGCCCATGCCGATGTATCGTGCCCAGGCCATGGAAATGGCCGCCGATGGGTCGGTCCCCGTGGAAGCGGGCGAAATGTCCTATTCGATCACCGCGACCATCGAATGGGAAATCGAGGACGACAACCAATAGTCCAATACCATGGACCATTGAAAAAGGCCGGGTCCTCTGGATCCGGCTTTTTTTGTCAGGCGCCGAGCGCCTGCAGGATCATGCGCCCGCCCACAACCACAAGGAAGATCGCAAACACGATCTTGAGCAGCCTCGCATCGAGCCTGTGGGCCAGCGCCACGCCAATCGGCGCGGTCAGTGTCGCAAGGCCGCCAATGAGAATGAACGAGGGGATGTTGATAAAGCCGATACTAAAGGGCGGTGTGCCCGCCGCGCTCCATCCCGAGATGACGAACCCGACGACCGCTGGAACGGCAAGAATGACGCCGAGCGTCGAACTGGTTCCCACCGCGGTGTGAATGGGCGTTCCGAACGCCGTAAGCGTCGGCACGGTCAGTGATCCGCCGCCAACTCCCATGAGTGCCGATATATAGCCGATCACCGCCGCTGAGATACGATTGACCATAGGCACGCCCGCCAGCGATTCCATCAGCCTGCGCTGAACCGGCAACGCCATGTTGAGCGCTATGAACAACGCCATCACGCCAAAAATGATCTTGAGCGCCGCAGCGCTGTAGAGCCCTGCCATGAGCCCGCCCAGAAGCGAGGCAACAACGATCCAGGGTGCCCACAGCCTGACGATCCTGTGGTCCACGGCGCCCCTTTTGTTATGGGCGCGCGCGCTGCGCATTCCGGTGGGAATGATGACGGCCAGCGAGGTGCCGACGGCCACATGCATGATGATTTCGGGACTGTAGCCGAGCAGTTGATAGGCAAGCACCATGGCCGGAACCATGATGATCCCGCCTCCGATGCCGAGCAGGCCGGCCATGACGCCGGACACCGCCCCGGTCAGCGCCAACCCAATGGCGAAGGGGAGAAAATGTGTGATGATATCGGACAAGGACGTCTGTTCCTGAGCGCGGGGAAGTCATGCGCCCTGATGCAAGAAATTGATGGCCGCCCGACTCTGTCGCCGTCGACCGGACACAGAGACTATCGGGCACTTGTCGGCATCTGTCGACCCCGGGCGCAGGGCCAGTCTAGCCTTCTCCCAGGACGTGCATGACGATCTGTCGCCGATGCGGCGCGTTGCGATGTTCGAAAAGATAGAGGCCCTGCCACGTCCCCAGAACCGGCCGGCCATCGATCACCGGAATGGATATCGAGGTCTGGGTCAGCGCCGATTTGATATGGGCGGGCATGTCGTCGGGCCCCTCGGTTGTGTGGACGACCCAGTCCATACCGGGCGGCACCAACCGGGCAAAGAACGATCTGAGGTCGGTTTGGACATCGGGATCGGCATTTTCCTGGATCAGCAATGAGCATGAGGTGTGCCGGCAATAGACCGTCAACAGCCCGTCGCGAACGGGATTCGATGCCATGAAACGCCCGATATCGGGCGTAAATTCATAAAGTCCCTGCCCGCGCGTGGTGATCTCCAGTATCTCGCTCGATTGCTGCATTGCACACCGTCTCCAATCGTCTGCGCAACCCTATCGCAAAGGCGGCGCGGAACCCAAACGGGTTGATCGCGTTTTTGTGACATCTCGAGCGCGTGCCGTCTCGTGGGTTTGCACTGCCCCTTCTGCAATGCCCTTGAACGGCACGCGTTCGACCCCAGACACCCTATCGCGGCTATCCGCCTTCGGTGTTGAAATGAATGGAGATAGAAAATGGCTGATATTGATCGCGACTACACGGATCGCAATCGCACCGAGCGCGAGCGCGTCTATGCAGTCAATTCCGGCGGCAGCGCCGGCTGGTGGATCGGCGGCGTGCTTGTTCTCGCGGTGCTGATTATTGGCTTTATTGCGTTGAGCGGCGGAGAACCCGCCCCCGTCAACACCGTTCCCACCGCAGTTGAAACCACGCCTCCGGCGACCGAGCCTGCACCCATGACGGAAACGGCGCCGGCAACCGAACCCGCTCCGGCACTCGAAGCGGCCCCCGAGGCCACCGCACCGGTGGAATCGGCTCCGGCTGAAACTGCCCCTGTTGAGGCCGCACCCGCCGAAGCTGCTCCCGCAGAGCCGGCTCCTGCCCAGTAAGATTTCAGACTTCGGGGCGTGTCGTTACGGCACGCCCCTTTTCTTGTTCAGCTTGGCGTCATTTTGACGATGTTATCCATCCCTTTCGTGTGACCGCGTGAGCGGCCACATCATTTGCCGGGGGGCAGAGGAGAAAATCCCATGAAGCTCAAACAATTGCTCTTGACCAGTACCGCTATGCTCATGCTCGGCACCCCTGTGGCGCCGCTTTTTGCGCAAAGCGGCAATGCCGACCTTACCGTGGCTCAGGCCGCGCCTCCGGCCCTGGCCGGCGCCATCCAGACCTATCTCGAGGCCCAGGCCGCCGTTGAGGCAGCCCAGGCCTCTGGCGGTGATGCCGCCGCAGCCGAGGAAGCTCTGGCCGCCGCACGCGACGAACTGGGCGCCCTGTGCGCCGCAATCGGACAAACCGATATCGATGCCTGCATCGCCATGTTCGAAAGTGGCGAGATAGCACCTGCCGCTCCGGCCCCCGAGGCTGAAATGGCGGTCGAAGCCGAAGCAGAAGCAGAAGCCGCCGCTGAACCTGAGGCCCCGGCACCTGAAGCGGAGCCCGCTGAAGAACCAGCGCCCGTAGAGGAACCCGCGCCCGTAGAGGAGCCTACTCCTCCCGCCGAGGCCGAGGCCGCCCCCGCAGAAGCCGAACCCGCTCCGGCGGAGGAACCGACACCAGCACCGGCTGAAGAGCCTGCTCCGGTCGAAGAAGCACCCACCGCTCCGGCTGAAGAGTCCGCCCCTCAGCCCGAACCTGCTCCGGCTGAAGAGCCCGCTCCTGCTCCCCAAACCATGGAAGAGCCTGAACCGGCGGCTCCCGAAGCTCCTGCAGCCGAGCCCGCCACGCCTGCCGAACAGCCTGCTGCCGACGCGGATTCCTCGGCCCCTGCCTCCCTGCTTGAAGCGGTAACCGCATACGAAGCCGCAGTTGCTGAATTTGAAGCAGCGGTTGCCGCTGGTGGCGATACCAGCGCGGCCGCACAGGCCGTGACCGATGCCGAAGCCGAACTGCAGGGCATCTGTGAAGCACTTGGACAAACCGATCTCGATGCGTGCCTGACCGGCTTTGACATCGAACTCGACATCATCGACGTTCAGGCAGAGCTCGACGGCATGGCCGAAACGCCCGCTGCCCCTGAAGAGGAAGCGCCCGCGGAAGGTGAAGCGCCGCTCGAAGGTGAAGCGCCGGCCCAGGAAATGGACGACAATATCGTTCTCGAAGGCAACGTTCAGGGCGAGATTGTGCCTGAAGGCACCAACGAAAGCGAAGTCGCCCCGCTGCTCGACAGCGACAAGGACACGGCCTCGGGCGTCATGGACGACGAGCAGAACCAGCCGGCGGCTGAGGGTGAAGGCGAAGCCGAAGTTGAGGCCGAAGCTGAAGCCCAGAACGAAACCCCTCAAGAGCCGGCCCCTGCTGCCGAGCCGCTCGACGTGACCGAAATTCCCTCGATCGACACTGAAGAAGGTCAGGGTCGCCAGGAAGTCTCGATCCAGGAGGTCGAAGAAGCCGAATCGGCCTCGGCCAGTGCCCAGCTCCAGGAAGGGTCGGGCCAGCCACAGGCCAATCAGCAGGGTGGCGTTCTCGTTGGCCCGGTTCGTGAAGGCCCATCCAATGCAGAGGTCATCGCCACCATCGGTCTGGCCACGATTTTTGCAATTGGCGCCAACCAGTTCATCAACACGCCCGACACGCCGCGGATCATCTATCCCGACGATCAGCAGTATTATGTCGAGAACCTGTCCGGTGACCGCACCCGCGAAACCATCCTGCGGGCCGATGGCAGCCGCATCGTAACGATTCGCGACCGGTATGGCGATGTTATCCGCCGCTCGCGCATCGAGCCCGATGGGCGTGAAATCCTGCTCGTCTATGTCGACCCCAGCTATCGCCGTTATGACGAACAGGGTCGCTGGATCGATCCGGGCCGCCAACTGCCGCCGCTGCAGCTCAATATTCCGCCCAGTGAATATGTGCTCAACGCTTCGGCCGCCAACGAGCAGCAGGTCGCGACCTTCCTCGACCAGCCGCCGGTCGAGACCATCCAGCGTTACTACACGATCGACGAGGTCAAGCGCTCGTCCCGTCTGCGCGACATGGTCCGTCGTCTCGAGATTGCCGATTTGACCTTCGAGACCGGCAGCGCCAACATTTCGCAAAGCGAGATCGGCACGCTCTCGGCCACCGCCAACGCCATGCTGGCGCTGATCAGGCAAAATCCTGCGGAAACCTTCCTGATCGAAGGCCACACCGACGCCGTGGGATCGGACGTCTCCAACCTGGCCCTGTCCGATCGCCGTGCCGAGGCAATTGCCTATGCATTGACCCGCGTCTATGGCGTTCCCGCCGAAAACCTTGCCACGCAGGGCTATGGCGAGCGCTACCTCAAGGTCAACACGCAGGCCGCCGAGCGCACCAACCGTCGCGTTACGATCCGCCGCATTACCCCGCTCATCACCCCGATGAACGGCGCCGCCGGATAAGCACGACCCATACCGATCAAGCAACAAGGCCGGGGCTAATCCCCCGGCCTTTCCTTTACCGGCTGTCGCAATATGGTCCGGAGTTTCTCCTGAGCGCTCTTGCGCGGATCGCCCAGATAGATTTCGTGATGCCTGCCCGTCGGCACCCAGCCATTGTCGGGTATGTAATGCTCGTGCATCCGGGCCAGGATCGGCCCTTCGTCATCGTAGGGGCCGATATGAAGCACCTGAACGGCCCTGCCTTCCTCGAGCGCCTCCACCCGCAGGAGGTCGAGCGCTGCCGGCCCTTTCTTGGCCCGCGCCGTTTCGATGGCCGCCGCGATCATGGCCGGACCGATCCAGTCGGGCACCATGATCATCATGGTCCAGTGCCATTTATCCTTGTCGCGGGCGGCAAAACTGCGCAGGTCCTTTGCCCACCACAGCCCCTCGAGCGGCGGAACCGTGTAGTCCCGACCGAGCTGTGTCTTGGAAGCAAATTTAAGAGTGAAGGCGACCGCAAAAAGCGTCTCGACCGCCTCGCGATAGGACCGTGCCGCATTGGGGTCGCCATGCCCGTCGATCATCAGGAACCGCATGGTCGGCACCTCGACGACGTGAAGGCCCTTGGATCTGGTCGGGCCGTACAACGCTTTGAGCTGTTTTTTGAAGTCGACCTTTTCCATTGCAGATTCCCTACTCGTCCCATCGCAACGATACGGTCCACCCTTAAAGATTGGAAAGAATTCTTGCGCAGTTTGCCCGCAATCCCCATCTGTGGGCTTCGGCAATCATCGGAGATTCTTTTTACGCAATGTTCGACATCGACAAGATCGTAACGGCCCTCAAGACCGACCCCAACATGCAGCGCACCGCGGGTGCAGGTGCAGCGGGCCTTGCTGCGGGTATGCTGCTGGGCGGCGGAGGCATCAAAAAGATCGCCAAATACGGCGCCCTCGCAGCAATCGGTGGTCTTGCCTATAACGCCTGGCAAAAAAGCCGGCAGGACAACACCGCCCCAGATGTCGAAACCCCGCCCGAAGGCCCCTTCATGCCCGCGCCGTCCGACGAGACCGCGCAGGAAGCGCTGGGCAAGGCGCTTGTGCGCGCCATGATCTCGGCCGCCAAAGCCGATGGCCGTATCGATGCCGATGAAAAGGAGCGCATCTTCCAGCGGCTCGAGGACATGAAGCTCTCGGCCCAGGAAAAGGCCTTCGTGTTTGACGAACTTTCAACCCCGCTCGACATCGAAGCGGTGGTGCGCGGTGCCGATACGCCCGAACACGCCGCCGAAATTTACGCGGCATCGCTGGTGGCTATCGAGGCCGATACGGCAACCGAGCGCGCCTATCTCGAAACGCTGGCCAACCGGCTCAGCCTGCCCGACGCTCTGGTCACGGAGATTCACAAGGCTGCCGCACGCTAGAGCGTGTCCAGCAAAATTGGAAACGGTTTTGCGGTTCGGACACGTGACAGAACAAGGGTTTAGAGCCAAGGATTTGAGTCGATCAAATCCTGAACGGCTCTAAATTTTCGGGGAACGATTCGCCGGCTTTACGCTTAACATTGACCGAACACGGAAGCGGGAGGTTGCCATGCCCTATCTCGAACCCGACCAGACGCGCCACGCAGGCGCGGGCTCTATCGTGCTGCGGGTCGCAGCGATCGTTATTGTCCTGGCCTTTGGGTGGTTTGCCCTAACGGTGGGCAGCGAGGATTCGACGGGCCGCCCGGAAATCGTTCCCGAACCGACAGTCAGCACGTCCTGACCGTCAAGCTCCCTATTTTTTGCCGCTGCGCTTGATCGAGGTGATCTTGAGCGGCGGCACGCCCGATTTCTCCGAAATGGCCCGATCCTGATCCATGATGGAGGTCAGTGCGGGCTCGTCGCCGTCCAGGCCACCGAGCAGGCTCGCGTCGACCTTGCGGTTGGACCGTTGGCTGCCATCCTCATAAACGATGTCGAAAAGCACGAATTCCGTGCGCATGGTTGGCTTTCTGGCCATGATAAATCCAATCTGAAACTGAACAGGGCCGTCGCCGAGGCGACAGCCCATGATTGATTTTGCGGTAAAGCCGACTTAATCGAACAGGAACTTGCCCTGTTCGCGGATGATCTGCCGGCCCTTGCCCAGGGTGGCCGCTGCGCAATCGTCCTTGTCGGAAAATTTGTCGGCGCGAATAAATGAATAGGTCTTGGTCTCCCCATCGATTTCCTTCTCGATGGTGCCCGCGACCTGATATTCGCCGCCCGATTTCATCAGGGTCGCCTTGATGAGATAGCCTTCGAATTCTTCCTGAGCGTCGATGCTGGCCGCGGCCGGCTGCCTGTCACCGCCAG
>CENV01058391.1_pt1 | contig 22938 bp, 23 predicted proteins | sample 530231 | NCBI WGS metagenome assembly CENV01 (sample SAMEA2619815, study PRJEB7988) | marine metagenome | biome: marine biome (ENVO:00000447); feature: surface water layer (ENVO:00002042); material: "saline water (ENVO:00002010), including plankton (ENVO:xxxxxxxx)" | depth 5 m | reverse complement strand
CTATTTTGCTGGCCGTACGATTGGCGGGCCGAAGATTGCCCCTTCGATCAGCCCCTCGAAGACATGGGCCGGGCTGGGGGGCGGCGCGGTGTTGGCGGCGCTGGTGCTGGCCGGGTTGCCCGCATTCAACGGCCCGCTTGTCGACGCAGCGCCTGCCGCGCTCTTCGGCGTGATAATTGCTGTGGTGGCTCAGTCGGGTGACTTCCTCGAAAGCTGGCTCAAGCGGCGCGCGGGTGTGAAGGATTCGTCGGCCCTCATTCCCGGACATGGCGGGGTGTTCGACCGGGTGGACGGGCTGGTCGCCGTGGCCTTTGTGGTGGGGCTGATCGATGTCGCCGTGGGCGGGGTTGTGAACCTATGACCCGCACTATTTCCATTCTCGGTGCCACCGGCTCGATCGGCGATTCCACGCTCGATCTGATCCGCCGCAACCGCGAGCACTGGCAGGTCGTCGCGCTCTCGGCCAATTGCTCGGCCGAGAAGCTGGCGAAACTCGCTATCGAGTTTGGCGCGCAAGTGGCTGTTGTTTCTGACGAAAGCCGTCTTTCCGAGCTGCGCCAGCACCTCTCAGGCACCAACATCGAAGCCGCCGGTGGCCGCGAGGCGCTGTGCGATGCCGCGGCGCGTCCGGTCGATATGACGGTCGCCGCGATCGTCGGATGCGCCGGGCTTGGCCCGGTTATGCGCGCGGTCGAAAACGGGCGCTCCATTGCGCTGGCCAACAAGGAAGCGCTGGTTTCGGCAGGTGCGATCCTGATGGACGCGGTTGCACGCCACGGCGCGACCCTGCTGCCGACTGATAGCGAGCACAACGCGATCTTCCAGTGCCTCGAAGGCAATGACATCAAGGACGTGCGCTGGATCACGCTCACCGCCAGCGGCGGGCCGTTCCGCACCAAGACGCTGGCCGAGCTGGAGGCCGCGACCCCCGCGCAGGCCGTTGCGCATCCCAACTGGGACATGGGCGCGAAGATTAGCGTCGATAGCGCCACGATGATGAACAAGGGGCTAGAATTCATCGAGGCCTGGCACCTGTTTCCGGTCGGTCTGGACCGGCTGCGCATCGTGGTTCACCCGCAAAGCGTGATCCATTCGATGGTCGAATACCGCGACGGTTCCACGCTCGCGCAGCTTGGCCCCTCGGATATGCGCGTGCCGATTGCCTCGTGCCTTGCTTACCCCGAACGGATGGACACGCCGTGCAAGCCGCTTGATCTCGCGGCGATCGGCGAACTGAGTTTCTTCGCCCCTGATGAGGAGCGTTTCCCGGCCACCCGGCTGGCGCGCGAGGCAGCGCAGGCGGGCGGGGGCGCACCGGCCGTGCTCAACGCCGCCAACGAGGTTGCCGTTGCGGCATTTCTCGATGGTCAGATAAAGTTCACACAAATTGCGGCATTAGCTGACAAGGTGCTCGACAAGTTCGAGCCGACAGCGCCTGCGAGCCTCGACGACGTGCTACACGTCGATGCCGAAGCCCGCAGACGCGCGAAGGAGATGTTGCAAATTGCCTGATAGTTTTGAATCGGTTCCCGTGTGGATGATGCTCGCAGGGTTCCTGCTGATGCTCGGCCCGCTCGTAACCCTGCACGAGCTGGGGCATTATCTCGTGGGCCGCTGGTTCGGCGTCGGCGCGAAGGTCTTTTCGGTCGGCTTCGGCAAGGAGCTGTGGGGCCGCACCGACAGCCGCGGCACCCGCTGGCGGATTTCGGCGATACCGATGGGCGGCTATGTCCAGTTCGTCGGCGATATGAACCCCGCTTCCAGGCCCGATCCGAATGCGCCAGCGGAAAAGGGCGCGTTCCAGAGCGCGAAGCTCTACCAGCGCGCACTGATCGTGGCGGCGGGGCCGGTAACGAACCTGTTGATTGCCGTGCTGATCTTCGCCGGCTTCGCGATGAGCTTCGGTGTCCCGAGCACGCCGCCGGTGGTGCAGGCGATTACGCAGGATTCTCCTGCCGAGGAGGCCGGGCTTGCGCTGAACGACCGGATTGTCGCCGTGGATGGCGCGCCGGTCGAGAACTTCCAGCAGCTGCAGGAATTGATCCTGCCCTATCCGGGGCGGACGGTGGAGCTGGCTTACGACCGAGGCGGAACCGAGCGCACCACCGAACTTACGATTGCCGATGTCGAGCTGAAGGATCGCTTCGGCAATGCCTCGCGCATTGGGCGGATCGGGATCGGCTCGTTCGAGCAGGAATTCGTGCGTGAAGGGCCGATTGGCGCGCTGGCTTTCGGGGCTGAGCGCAGCGTCGATCTGATGGGCATGATGGTGACCGGCATCAAGCAGATCATCGTTGGCGAACGCTCGGTGGACGAGCTCGGCGGACCGCTGACAATTGCGAAAATTTCCGGCGAACGGCTGAGCCTCGGGCCGCTGCCGTTCGTGGAGCTGATTGCCTTTATTTCGATTAACTTGGCATTCATTAACCTGCTGCCAATCCCAACGCTCGACGGTGGGCATCTGGCTTTTTATGCGGCAGAGGCGATCCGTCGCAAGCCAGCCAGCCCGCGCAGTCAGGAATTGGCGTTCCGCACCGGTATGGCCTTTGTGCTCGCACTGATGCTGTTCGTTACGATACTGGACATTGCCAAGTTGCCAATTTTCGGCAGCTAGGCGGGGATAAGGACGGCTACAGAGTTCCCAATACGGACGGATTGCTTGATTGCGCTTTGTGCATCGGGCAAGGGCGCTGTTCGCGCCTGATCCGACCTTTCCCCGTCCGCCAGTTTGGCAACGGGCAAGGATAGGTTTGTTCCGGGTGGTGTGCGGTGCCGAGAAGAGTGGACAAATAATGGGTTCGAAAACAGCGACGCCTTGTGCCAAGACCTTTGCTGCGACCCTCATGGGCTGCACGATGCTGGCAGGCCTGCCTTGCGCCGCGATGGCGCAGGAGACCGAAGCGGAAGCCACCACTGAAGAGGCCGCGCCGAGCGAACAGAGCGACGTTATTCGCTCCATCGCGGTTGCCGGTGCGCAGCGGCTCGAACCGGCAACCATCGTCAGCTACGTTAAGCTGCGCGTGGGTGAGGTCTACACTGCGGCGGCGGCTGACCAGGCGCTGCTCGATCTTGCCGCGACCGAACTGTTTTCCGATTACCAGATCGCCAACAACAACGGCAACGTGGTCATCACGGTGCAGGAAAACCCGGTGATCAACCGCATCGTGCTGGAGGGCAACAAGCGCCTCAAGGACGACAAGATCTATCCCGAGATCAACCTCGCGCCGCGTCAGATCTTCACCCGCTCGAAGGTCCGCGCCGACGTTGCCCGCATTATCGAGCTGTACAAGCGGCAGGGCCGCTTTGCCGCCAGTGTCGAGCCGCAGATGGTGATGCTCGACCAGAACCGCGTCGATGTGATCTTCGAGATCACCGAAGGGCCGAAGTCGAAGGTCCGCCAGATCAACATCATCGGCAACGAAGTGTTTTCCGATGGCAAGCTGCGCGGCGAGATGGTTACCAAGGAGGCTGGCCTCCTCAAGATCTTCAGCTCGAACACCAGTTACGACCCTGATCGCCTCGCCTTCGACCAGCAGAAGCTGCGTCAGTTTTACCTGACCGAAGGCTATCCCGATTTCCGCGTTGTTTCGGCCGTGGCCGAACTCACGCCTGACAAGCGCGACTTCATCATCACCTACGTGGTGGAAGAGGGCGAGCGCTACAAGTTCGGCGATGTTGAGGTGGTGAGCCAGCTGCGCGACTTCAGCTCGGAAGCGCTGACTTCTTCGCTGACGATGCAGAGCGGCGACTGGTACAACGCCGAACTGGTCGACAACACCGTCGAAGGTCTGACCGAGACCGCCGGTGCCTTCGGCTATGCCTTCGCCAATGTGCGGCCCGATATCCGGCTCAACCGTGAAACGCTGACGATGGATGTCACTTTCACCGTGGCCGATTCCGATCGTACCTACATCGAGGCGATCGACATCAACGGCAACACGCTGACGCAGGACAAGGTGATCCGGCGCGAGTTCCGTATTGCCGAGGGCGACGCCTTCAGCTCGCTGCAGGTTGACCGTTCGAACGCCCGCATCAACTCGCTGGGGTATTTCCAGGAAAACTTCGAGATCGATCAGGTCGAGGGGGCCACCGCGGACCGCATTCGCCTGGTTGCCAATGTGCAGGAAAAGCCGACCGGCGAACTGTCGCTGTCGGCTGGTTTCTCCAGCCTTGAGAGCTTCATCTTCTCAGGCTCGATTCGGCAGAACAACTTCCGGGGTCGTGGCCAGTCGATCGGGCTTGGCGTGAACTATTCGCGCTACCAGAAGTCGGGCAACATCAGCTTCACTGAACCGCATGTGTTCGACCGCGATATTGCTGCCGGCTTCGAGATCTACCGGCAGGATTATAACAACCGCTACTATTCGAGCCAGACCGCGACCTACGAGCAGTCGACCACGGGCGCGCGGCTGCGGGTCGGTGTTCCGCTGTCGGAATATCTGAGCGGGCTGGTAAGCTACACGCTGAACTTCCAGGATATTACGGTCGACGAGAACGTCTACTTCCGCGATTTTGACGGTGACGGGATCGCAACCTGCGAGCCGGCGCTGTCGGGCCGCTACCTTTGCGAAGCCCTGGGCAGCCGGACCCAATCAATCCTTGGGCTCTCGCTGAGTTTCAACTCGCTGAACTCGCGTCTGCGTCCGACACGCGGACAATCAGCCACGGTCGGACTCGATATTGCCGGTCTTGGCGGGAACACGCGGTATGTCCGGGCGCGCGCAGAGGCTGCGCAGTTCGTTCCGCTGGGCAGCGGCTTCATCGGCTCGCTGAAGGTCGAAGGCGGCTATATCATGGGCTGGGGCAGCCGCGAGCCGGGTGAGAGCGACGTGCTGCTTCCCGATCGCTTCTTCCTTGGTGAGTCGCAGATTCGCGGCTTCGACATCCGCGGCGTTGGCCCGCGTGTGATACGCCGCTTCTACACCCAGGACGAGGAGGGCAACTACGTCCTCAACGACCTCGAAAATGACAGAAACCGGGACGACGCGCTCGGCGGCCGGGCCTATTACCTGGCTCGCGCCGAGATCGAAATTCCGCTCGGTTCCGGCGCGCGCGAGCTTGGTTTACGGCCTTCGATCTTTGTCGATGTCGGCTCGGTGTTCGGTGTGGACACGCCGGCACTCACTCAGAACACGCCGGAAGATCCGATCCTGGTCGCGCAGCGTAATGCCGCGGGCGAGGCGCTTTACAGCCAGCTCGTGGTCGACGGCTCCGGTGCGCCTGTGCTTGACGCTCAGGGGAACCAGCAGTTCGAAGCCGTCACCAGCCCGACCTCGCCGACCGGCGCGACCAACGAACAGTTGTTTTACAACCCGTTCGGCGGCTTCTTCCGCGAAGAGTTTGTCGGCAACACGTGGAAGCCGCGTATTACCGCCGGTATCGGCGTCAACTGGAGATCTCCTTTCGGTCCGTTCAGGATCGATTTAGCCTATGCTCTTTCTAAGGAGCGCGGCGACCAGACCAAGACACTCTCGTTCAACGTAGGGACCCAATTCTGATGAAACTTCTTACAAAGACAGCACTTGCCGCAGGGCTCGCTCTCGCCTCGCTGACCGCTCCTCTCGCCACGGCCCCGGCCATGGCACAGACGGCGCAGAAGATCGCGATCGTGAACCTGCCGGCCGTGATGGCCAACTCGACTGCCTATAAGGCCGCACAGACTGCCCAGCAGACGACCTTTGCCGCTCAGCTGCAGCAGGCCGAAACCCGTCGTGCCGAGCTGCAGGCGCAGCTCACCCCGCTGATGACCGCGTTCCAGACTGCCCGTCAGGCGGCGAACCCCGATCAGGCCGCGTTGCAAACGCAGGCCCAGCAGATCCAGCAGCTGCAGCAGAGCGGCCAGGCCGAACTCAACCAGATCCTCGCCCCGATCTCGCGTTCGGAGACCTATGTCACCGAGCAGATCGAAGACCAGCTCGGCGCTGCCGTCCAGGCTGCCGCAGAGGCCGCTGGCGTGACGCTGGTGCTGAGCCCCGACAACGTGCTGTGGGCCGATAACTCGCACAACCTCAACGAGGCGGTGCTGAACCAGCTCAACACCATGCTGCCGAGCGTGCAGATCGTGCCGCCCGAAGGCTGGGTGCCGCGCGAAATGCGTCAGCAGCAGCAAGCCGCCGCCGCTGCGCAGGCTGCTCAGGGCCAGCCGGCCACCACGGGCCGCTAAGACAGGCATCAATGGGGCAGGGCGCATGAGCGACATCTACGACATCCCGAAGATCCTCAGCGCCCTGCCGCATCGCTATCCGATGCTGCTGGTCGACCGGGTGGTCGAGCTCAACAAGGGCGAGTCCATCCGGGCGGTGAAGGGCGTGACCTTCAACGAAGGCTTTTTCCAGGGACACTTCCCGGGCGCGCCGATCATGCCCGGTGTTCTCCAGATCGAGGCGCTGGCGCAGGCTGCCGGTATCCTCGCGGTGGAGACGCTGGAGTTGGCGGGCAGCGGTAAGCTCGTGTTCTTCATGGCCATCGAAGGTGCCAAGTTCCGCGCGCCGGTTACGCCGGGCTGCCTGCTAGATCTTGAGGCCAGCTTCGTTCAGCAGCGCAGCAAGGTGTGCAAGTTCGCCGGCAAGGCGAGCGTCGAGGGCAAGACCACCTGCGAAGTGCAGTTCACGGCGATGATTGCCGACGCCTGATTTGCGCTGCGTTGACCCATCCGGGCCGACGTACCTTTCCTCGGATCAAGTCCGAGGCAGCGGGCAGGCAGTCGCTCTTGCGGCCTGAGGGCCGTTTTGATTTGCTTTTTCGGGCGGGCAGCGTTAGGGGCGCGCCTTCCCATTTACAGCTGGGGCGGTCGGAACCGCTTCGAGGCTACGAAGGACCAATGCCATGAAGGCCGATATTCATCCCGATTACCACATGATCACGGTCAAGATGACCGATGGCACCGAGTTCCAGACCAAGTCGACCTGGGGCAAGGAAGGCGACACCATGAACCTCGAGATCGACCCGACCAGCCACCCGGCCTGGACTGGCGGTCCGCAGCGTATTCAGGACGGTGGCCGCGTGGCCAAGTTCAACCAGCGTTTCGGCGGACTCTCGCTCAAGAAGAAGTAAGCGAGCCGCGCCAGCACTGGCGATTATTCAAAGAGGGCGGTCCTGCGGGGCCGCCCTTTTTCGTTGCGAGCTACCAGCCTTCGTGCGGCCACTTGCCATCGGGCGACGGGGTGAAGTGAAGCGTGCCTGCCAGCAGCCTCACCCCGCCGTTATCAAGCTGGTGGGTCTGGCCGTCGTTCACCGATATCTCTGGGAAGTCCTCATAGGGACGAACGCCTTCCAGCGTGGCGGCGTTCACCGCGCAAAGATCGGGGTCCGAACGTGGCTGGTGAAAGCAGTGGATGCCGCAGGTCTTGCAGAAGTGATGCTTGGCGACGCCGGTGTTGAAGCTGTAGCACGCGAACGCGTCTTCGCCTTGCGTGACGGTCACTGCTCTGCGCGGCACATAGACCATCACTGCGCCCTTCATCGCGCAGATTGAGCAGTTGCAGCGCGAACCGCGCAGCGTCTCGTCCGGGAAGGCAACGGTGAAGCGGACGGCGCCGCAATGGCATTGCGCATGTCTCACCATGGTCATGGGGTGAGCTCCCTCCAGGCTGCGAGATCCCACATGTCTGACAGCGGATCGATTCGCATCGCGGGGAGACGTTCCGATGGCGGCCATGGCTCAGAATTGCCTCCCGTCGCGAAGGCTGCGTCGCGGGCCTTGGCATTGGGCCACAGGGCAATGGCCACAAGCTCGCCCTCGGCATTCTTGCCGATCAGAGAACCCAGTCCGCCGCGTCCGTGAAGATCCTGTGTTGCCTTGCGCCAGCGTTCGAGAAAGGCCTCCTCGTGCTCCGCGGCAACGCGCCAGCGGTAGATGAAAACTGCCCCGCTCATTCGCTCCATCCCCATGGCTTCTCGCGATACCACTTGGTGATCACATATTTGACGCCTTTGCGAACCTTCATCCCATGATGGAGCGTAACCGGATTGGGGCTCCCATCCTCGCGGCGGTTGTTCCAGCACAGCAGACGGCCTGTTTCGGGCTTGAAGGTCTTGTCGATCACCTTGAACCGAGTCGCGCCCCCGGCTTCCACCGCGTTGAGATAGATCATGAAGGTCCAGGTCCGGTTGCCTGCCACGTCGCAGAACTTGTGAAAGTCCGCCCCGTCGGGCTCGAAATAGTCGGTGTGCGGTTTGAACTCCTGCCCCACGTCATAGCGCTGCCCTTGCACCGGTTCGCCGTGGGCGGCGTCGATCCGGTTGAGGGCCTGCAGCCGCTGTTCGAGGTCCATCACCGCCGGTTCCTCGGATGAGAGGTCGCAGGTCTCGCTGGTGCGGAAATAGTTGTCGCCGTTGGGGTCGGCGATGGTCGAGGGGCGCCGGTCGCGTTCGATCAGGGCAATAAGCTTGCTGCACAGATCGGGCGGAAGGAAGCCAGGCAATTGGAACAGCGCCATTCGCGGGGTGGGCACACGCATCACACCGGGCGTTGCAAGCAGGGTTTCGGGGCTGGTGGCACCGGGTTGGGTCATGCCTCAGGGTGATAAAGCGCGCGGCCATGGGTTCAAGCATGAACAAGACTCGCGCCTTTTGCGCAATTTTCGCTTTGCAAAACGGGGCGTGTGTGCAAGAGGCGCTCGCCCGTGCTGAAAGCCGCTTGACCGGCTGGCACAGGACCGTAACAGCCCGTGCATTGATCAATGCCTGGCTGGCATGTGGCGATCGTAGCTCAGTTGGTTAGAGCGCCGGTTTGTGGTACCGGAGGTCGGGGGTTCGAGACCCCTCGATCGCCCCATTTTCTCCCAGCATAGCAGGCTTTTGCAGCCAAGGAGCCTGCCCAATGGATGCTGTCACCACCGCGCCCGGCGACACTGCTATCTGGACGATGCCCGATTTCGACGAGCACGAACGGATCGAAATCGTGCACGACCGCGCTTCTGGCCTCACCGCGATTATTGCGCTGCATTCGACTCACCTCGGCCCCGGCGCGGGTGGCACGCGATTTTGGCACTATGCCCAGCCGCAGGGGGCCATGCGCGATGCGCTGCGCCTCTCGCGTGGGATGAGCTACAAGAACGCGCTGGCGGGTCTGCCGCTGGGCGGCGGCAAGGCGGTGGTGTTGCTCGATGAGCAACGGACCAGAACGCCCGAGATGCTGGCCGCCTTCGGTGATGCCGTCGAGGCTCTCGCAGGCGCCTATGTCACCGCCGAGGACGTTGGCGCGAGCGAAGCCGACATGGAGGCGATTCACCAGCGGACCGAGCATGTGTGCGGGTTGCCCGTCGCAGAAGGACAGGCGGGTGGCGATCCGGGGCCTTACACGGCCCAGGGGATCTTTCTTGGTATCAAGGCCGCGGTGGCGCACCGGCTTGGCCGCACAGACATGGATGGCGTGCGCGTTGCGGTGCAGGGCTGCGGCTCGGTCGGCGGCGGCGTAGCGCGGCGGTTGGCGGGCGAGGGCGCTCAGGTCACGCTTGCCGATATTGACCAGGCGAAGGCCGAGGCATTGGCGGCGGAGCTGGGCGGAACGGCTGTTCCGGCTGCCGAGATCATGCAGGTGTCCTGCGACGTGTTCAGCCCCAATGCGCTGGGTGCGATTCTTGACGATGTGAGCATTCCTAAGCTCGATTGCGCGATCGTGGCGGGTGGCGCGAACAACCAGCTTACCCGCGCCGCGCATGGCGAACTGCTGCGGGACCGTGGGATCCTTTACGCTCCTGACTATGTGATCAACGCTGGTGGGATCATCAATGTCGGCATGGAATATCTCGCTCGGCGCGCAGGTGAAACATGCTCGGCCAGCACGGTGATGGAGCGCATCGGCGGGATCGGCAGCACGCTGACCGCGATCTGGCAAGAAAGCGAGCGTTCAGGTGCGGGCGCGCATGAAGTGGCCGATCGTATGGCGCGAAAGGCCATTGGCCGCGGGGAATAGACGGCTGTTACCCTTGCTCTGTCGGCGCACTAATGCCAAAGGAATGGACCGCGCGACGCGCCCCTATAATTGACTTTGTCCGAGAAATGCACGGCTACGCCAACCCTGCCCGGTTCCTGAAAATCGCTCGCTGGTTCACCATGCCGTTGCTGGTGGGCGGGCTGGTTGTGACTGCGGCGGCGCTGGTCTGGGGCTGGATGTCGGCTCCGCCCGATCGGCTGATGGGCGATTCCGTGAAGATCCTGTTCGTTCATCTGCCTGCCGCGTGGCTTGGCATGGGCGGGTGGACCGCGATCGCGATTGCGAGCCTTGTCGAGCTGGTCTGGCGGCATCCGCTGGCTGCGATTTCGGCGCGGGCAGTGGCGGTGCCGGGGGCGGTGTTCGCCTTCCTGTGCCTTGCCAGCGGCTCGATCTGGGGGCGCCCGACATGGGGCACCTGGTGGGTGTGGGACGGACGTCTGACCTCGATGCTGGTGCTGCTGTTCCTCTATCTCGGCTATATCGCGCTTACCAACGCGCTGGCCCGCGAAGGCTCTTCGAGCCGGATCGCGGCGATTTTCGGGCTGGTCGGGGCGATCAACGTGCCGATCATCAACCGGTCGGTGGTGTGGTGGAACTCGCTGCACCAGCCGCCTTCGATCACCATGGGCAATTCGGCGATCGATCCGGTCTATCTCTATCCGCTGCTTGCCAGCGTGCTCGGTTTCTCGTTGCTGTTCGGCGGCGTGGTCCTGGCGCGGATGCGGGCGATCCTGGCCGATGCGCAGGCTGAGGCACGCCTGCGGCGCAAGGCCCAGAAGGCGGAGCTTGCTCAGGCCGATGTGCCCGGAGTTGAAGCCTGATGCGCGAAACGCTCGATATGATGGACTTCGTCTATGCGGCCTATGCGATTTGCCTTATTGGCACGCTGGCGCTGGCCGGATGGAGCTATTCCAGCATGCGCGCTGCAGAAAAGCGCCGTGAGGAGAGTCGCAAGAAATGAACGCAACGTCATCAAAGGGCCTCAAGCCGAAGCATCAGCGGCTGGTGTTGCTGTCGGTCGCGCTGGTGGCGCTGATCGGCGCCGGGCTGCTGGCGGCATGGGCGCTGCGCAATCAGGCGAGCTATTTCTACCTGCCGAGCGAGATCGTCGCCGAGGCACCCGCGCCCGATCAGGGCGTGCGACTGGGCGGCATGGTCGAGATGGGCTCGATTGAAGAACAGGCTAACGGAACCACGATCCACTTCATCGTGGAAGACGGCACGGCCAAGGTGCCGGTCAGCTTCACCGGTATCGCCCCGGCGCTGTTTGTCGAGGGCTCGGGCGTGGTTGCCGAAGGCACCATGGGCCCGGATGGCGTGTTCGTGGCCGACAATCTGCTCGCCAAGCACGATGAGAACTACATGCCCAAGGAACTGGCGGGGATGAGCCAGGAGCAGGTCCGCCAGCAGGTGGAAGCGACCCTCGAATGATCCCTGAAATCGGCCTTGCCGCACTGTGGCTTGCTGCGGCGCTTGCCGCGCTGCAATTTCTTGGCGGCCTGCTCGGCGCTGGCGAGAATGGCCACCCGCTGGGCGCAGTCGTGCGCCCGGTGGCGGTGCTGCAGGCGGCGCTGTGCGGGCTTTCGTTCCTGTGCCTGCTCTATAGCTTCGTGGTCACCGATCTCTCTGTGCTGTTGGTGGCGAACAATTCGCACTCGATGAAGCCGATGATCTTCAAGATCGCCGGTGCCTGGAGCAACCACGAGGGCTCGATGCTCATGTGGGTGATGGTCATGGCAGTGGCCGGTGGCGCAATCGCGCTGATCGAGCGGCGTCTGCCTGAACGCACCATGCTGGCGACACTCGGTGCGCAGGCCTTTGTCGGGTTGGGCTTCTATGCCTTCCTGCTCATTTCCTCGAACCCGTTTGAACGCCTTAACCCGGCGCCGCCCGAGGGCAACGGCCTCAATCCGCTGCTGCAAGACGTGGCGGCCGCCTATCATCCGACAACGCTCTATTGCGGCTATGTCGGCCTGTCGGTGGCCTTCAGCTTCGCCGTCGGCGCGCTGCTGACCCGCAACGTGACGCCCGAATTCGCCCGCGTGATGCGGCCGTGGGTTCTTGGCGCATGGATTTTGCTGACCATCGGCATCACTGCTGGCTCCTACTGGGCTTATTACGAGCTGGGTTGGGGCGGCTGGTGGTTCTGGGACCCGGTCGAGAATGCGTCGCTGATGCCGTGGCTGGCCGCGACCGCGTTGCTGCACTCGGCCTCGGTCCTCGCCGCGCGCGATGCCTTGCGGACGTGGACCATCATGCTCGGCGTGGTCGCCTTCTCTATGAGCATGGTCGGCACGTTCCTCGTGCGCTCGGGCATTCTCACCAGCGTCCATGCCTTTGCGGTTGACCCGGAACGCGGCAGCTTCATCCTCGCGCTGCTGGCGATCAACATCGGCGGCGCGCTGGCCGTGTTCGTCACCCGCGCGGGCACCGTGTCCGAAGGCGAGCGCTTCTCGCCGATGAGCCGTGAGGGCGCGCTGGTGGTCAACAACGTGATGCTCTCGGCGATCCTCGGCATCGTGTTGCTGGGTACGCTCTATCCGCTGCTCACGGAGGCCTTCAATGTGAAGGTCTCGGTCGGTCCGCCATACTTCAATCCGGTGAGCGCGATTTTCTTCTTCCCGATGGTTGCTGTGCTGGTGGTCGGCCCGCTGCTGCGCTGGCGCAAGGATTCCTTCTCCCGCGTGAAGTGGCCTGTTCTGGCCGCTGCTGCGCTGGGTCTGGCGGTGTTGCTCGCTGCTGCGCTGTTGAGCGATGTTGCGCTTCTGCCGCTGCTGGGCCTCACTCTTGCCGCCGCGGTGGCGCTGTCGAGCTTCATGCCGCTGCGCGGGCGTTCGCTGCGGCGCTTGCCGCTTGCGGTCTGGGGCATGTGCATTGGGCATTTCGGGCTCGCGGTGGCGCTGTTCGGCATGTCGGCAGACAGCGCGTTCCAGCAGGAGCGACTGGTTGCTGCCAACATCGGTGACGAGGTTCATGTCGGCCCGTGGCAGGCGCGCCTCGATGCGGTGAAGCCCGCCGCCGGTCCGAACTGGGTGGCGATGGAAGCGGAGATGCAGGTCGCCTACATGAACGGCGAGTGGCGTGATGCTCGCCCGCAGTCGCGTCATTTCTGGACCCCGCCGCAGGAAACGAGCGAAGTCGCATTGATCACCCGCTGGAACGGCCAACTCTATGTCGCCGTTGGGAACCAGGCACAGGACGGGCGCTGGCAGCTTCGCTTGTGGTGGAAGCCGTTTGTGACATGGATCTGGTATGGCGGCCTCCTGATTGCATTGGGCGGCGCGCTGGCCCTGGTGGGGCGTGTGGTCGGTGACCTGCGCCGCCGTTCTGCGGCCGGCAAGATTGCCGAGCGCCGCGAAGAGCTGGAGGCAAGCGTATGAGGAAACTCCGCATCGGCCTGTGGGTTCTGGTCGGCATCGCCACCTTCCTGTTCGGCTTGTTCGCCTATCAGCTGGGCCAGCCAAAGGACGAGTTCGTGAAGAGCGCGATGGTCGGCCAGCCGATCCCCGCTTTCGACCTGCCTGCCGCCAGCGCCAGCCGCCCTGCGCTGTCGAGCGCGGACCTCGCTGATGGCAAGCCGAAGCTGCTCAACATTTTTGCCAGCTGGTGCGTGCCTTGCGCGGCCGAGGCCCCGCAACTGGCCGCGCTTGAGCGGGCTGGTGCGCCCATCGTCGGCGTGGCGATCCGCGACCGGGAGGAGGACGTCGATCGCTTCCTCGCGACCTACGGCAATCCCTTCACCCGCATCGGACGCGACGATATTTCCGAAGTGCAGCTTTCGATCGGGTCTTCGGGCGTGCCGGAGACCTTCGTGATCGATGGCAAGGGCCGGATTACCTATCAGCATATCGGGGATATCCGCCCTGAGCAGGTCAGCATGATCCTCGAAGAGCTGCGGAAGGCGGGCGCATGAGGCGGCTTGTTGCTCTTCTTGCGCTGATCCCCGCCTTGATTTTCGGGGTGCCGCTGCTGGCACAGGATAGCATGCCGCCGGCGCCCTATGCCTATCAGCAGCTCGACGATCCCGCGCTGGAGGCCAAGGCGCAGGACCTGATGATCACGCTGCGCTGCCTGAAGTGCCAGAGCCAGTCGATCGCTGACAGCGATGCACCGATGGCGGGCGACATGCGGCATCAGGTCCGCACCCGCATCGCCGCTGGTGAAGATCCCGAGGCGATTCGCGCCTGGCTCGTTTCGCGCTACGGCGACTATGTCAGCTACAAGCCGCATCTGAGCAGTTCTACCTGGCCGCTGTTCGCGATTCCGGTCATAGTGGTGCTGGTGGCGGGTTTTGCCATCGTGCGGCGGATGAGGGCGCGCAAATGACCTGGGTCTTTGTCGTATTGCTTGCTGCGCTGGCCTTTGCTGCCGCTGTTCTCCTGTTCAAAGTTGAAAAGGCATTGTGGAGCAGCCTGCTGGCGGCGCTCGCCGTGGGGCTGGCGGGCTATGCCGTGCAGGCGAGCCCGGGCTTGCCCAGCGCTCCCAAGGCAGCGGGCGAAAACCGGGCCGCGCCGCTGTTCGATATCGTCGAGGTTCGCCGCGAACTGCTGACCACGCGCGAACGCTCGAAGGCCGATTTTGTCGTTACCGCCGATGCTCTGGCCCGTGAGGGGCGTTATCAGCAGGCAGCGCAGCTGCTGGCCTCGGTCACCCGGGATAACCCGCAGGACTTCGAGGCATGGATTGCCGAAGGCAACGCGCTGGTCGAGCATGCCGATGGCATTCTGACCGTGCCCGCGCTCTATGCCTATCGGAAGGCGGCAGAGCTGAAGCCTGCGCACCTTGCACCCAACTACTTTCTTGGCGTTGCGCTGATTCGGCAGGGGCGGTTGCTGGAGGCGCGGCAGGTCTGGGCCGATTCGCTTGCCGCTGCACCGGAAGATGATCCGGGCCGCGAAGTCGTCGCCCAGCAGCTTGAACGACTCGACGGAATGCTGGCTGCCATTTCGCAGATGGACGGGGAGGGCGGGCCTTCGGCAAGTGACGCGCCCGTTCCGTCCGGGCCTTAGACACATGACCTGCCCGCGATTGCACCGGGTTTGCCACACTGCTAAGCGGCGCGCTTCGCATTTGCACACAAGCGACATGAGTCGAAATTCTCGATGAGCGTAGCCGGGTCCGAGCGCACCAGTGCCAAGCTGAAACTCGCCGTCGGTGCCGTTGGCATCGTGTTCGGCGATATCGGCACCTCGCCGCTTTATGCGTTCCGCGAGACCTTTCGTGGTGCCCATCACCTGCCGATCGACGACATGCACATTCTCGGTGTGCTCAGCCTGATTTTCTGGTCGATGACAATGGTGGTGTCGTTGCAATACGTCACCATACTGATGCGGGCGGACAACCGGGGTGAGGGCGGTTCGCTGGCGCTGGTGGCGCTGCTGTCGCGCCATATCGGCCAGTCGAAACATGGCTGGTTCGTGGTGCTGCTGGGCGTGGCGGCGACCGCGCTGTTCTACGGCGATTCGATGATTACCCCAGCGATCTCGGTGTTGTCCGCGGTCGAGGGCCTGACAGTGGTCGACAGCCGGCTCGACGATCTGGTGATCCCGATTGCGCTGATATTGCTGATCGCGCTGTTCGTGCTGCAGAAGCGCGGCACGGCCAAGGTGGGTGCGCTGTTCGCGCCGGTGATGGGGCTCTATTTCCTCGTGCTGGCGCTGATGGGCATCTGGTACATCTTCAAGACGCCGGAGATCCTGTGGGCGCTCAACCCGTGGTACGCCTATCAGTTCTTCGTCACTGACAAGTGGTTCGCCTTCCTCGCGCTTGGCTCCGTGGTGCTGGCGGTGACGGGGGCCGAGGCGCTCTATTCGGACATGGGCCACTTTGGGCGCGGCCCGATGCGGCTGTCGTGGTTCGGCTATGTCATGCCGTGCCTGCTGCTGAACTATTTCGGGCAGGGCGCCATGATCATCGGTCTGGGCGATGCCGCTGCCGAAGAAGCCATCCTCAATCCGTTCTTCTATCTCGCGCCCGAGGCCTATCGCCTGCCGCTGGTGATTCTGGCCACCTGTGCGACCTTCATTGCCAGCCAGGCGGTGATTTCGGGCGCCTTCTCGATCACCCACCAGGCGATTCAGCTCGGCTTCGTGCCGCGCCTGGCGATCCGCCACACCAGCGACGAGCATCACGGCCAGATCTACATTCCGGTCATCAACTGGGCGCTGATGTGCGCGGTGATCCTGTTGGTGCTGTTCTTCCAGAAATCGTCCAGCCTCGCGAGCGCCTATGGCATTGCCGTGACCGGTGCGATGACGATCGATACGCTGCTGATGGCGGTGCTGCTGGTCGGGGTGTGGAAATGGAAGTGGTGGATGGCAGCGCCAGTGGTGCTGGTGTTCCTGCTGGTTGATGGCGCCTACTTCGCGGCGAACCTCACCAAGTTTGCCGACGGTGGCTGGTTCCCGCTGATGATCGGCGCGATTGCCTTCACCTTGCTCACGACATGGTCGAAGGGGCGCAAGCTGATGCGCGAGCGGATGAGCGAATTCTCTCTCCCGCTCGACATTTTCGCCAAGTCCGCCCGGTCGAGTACGGCGCGGGTCGAGGGCACGGCGATCTTCCTCGATTCGGCCACGGCCGGCACGCCCTCGGCGCTGCTCCACAACATCAAGCATAACAAGGTGCTGCACGATCGGGTGGTGGTGCTGACGGTGAAGATTGCCGACACGCCCTATGTCGATCCCGATGCGCGGGTCGAGGTGATGGACCTGGCCGACGGTTTCTACCGGGTCACCCTGCAATATGGCTTCATGGAAGAGACCAACATCCCGCAGGCGCTCGACAACCATCAGATCTGTGGCGGGCCGTTCGAGATGATGAAGACGAGCTTCTTCCTGTCGCGTCAGACCCTGCTTTCGGCGGACAAGCCGGGGATGATGGTCTGGCGAGAGAAGCTGTTTGCCTGGATGATGCGCAACTCGACCACCGCGATGGAGTTCTTCGGCCTGCCGACGAACCGTGTGGTGGAACTCGGCAGCCAGGTCGAGATCTAGCCAGCGCCGCCACGGCACGGTTGCTTGACGAAGTTGACACTTCGCTGGCGCTCGCAAGGCGCGGTTTTTCCCGGAATCGCAAGACGTCGCGCCAATACGGCGAAGTTGACACCTGTGCGGGATTGGCGCGGCAGCTGAGGCAGGCGGGTGAGGCATGGTCGCCCGCCAAGCACATCGCCGCGTGAGTAGGAAAGCTAGTCGTGCGGTGGGTTCTGCACGACCTCTTCCTCATCCCCCAGCGACAGCCCATGCTTCAGCAGCATCGGGATCTGGGTGAAGGTGAACAGGAACGACAGGGGCATGAACAGCCACAGCTTTGCCGCCAGCCAGCTCTCGAAGCTCAGCGTGTAAAGCAGCGTGGTGTTGAGCACGGCGAGAAACAGGAAGAAAATCCCCCAGTTGCGCGACAGCTTGAGCCAGCCTTCGTCGCTCAAACCCTCGAAGGCGGTCTCCAACAGCACCTTGAGCAGCGCCTTGCCCCTGATCCAGCCGCCCAGCAGCATTACGCCGAAGCCGAGGTAGATCACGGTCGGCTTCCACTCGATGAAGCGCTCGTCCTGGAAGTAGATCGTCAGCGCGCCGAAGCCGACGATCAGCACGGTTGAGAGCCACAGCATCGGGCTGATCTTGCCGAGCCGCAGCTTGCTCACCGCCAGCGCCACCAGCGAGGCGATGATGAAGGCGCCGGTGCCCTTGATGACAGCAAGGATTTCGCCTGCCGCGTTATCGCCGTCGCCCTCGGGCGAGAACCACTTGTAGGCGAGGAAGAACACCAGCAGCGGGCCGTAGTCGACCGCGATGTTGAGCCAGCCGCTGGCAGGTTTCTTCTTGGTGGCTTCGGTGGTCATGCTATCCCAACACTCTCTGGTCCGCTCGGGGCGAGCGGGTGTGTTCTAAAATCAGGCTCAAGCCACCCCGGCAATCACGCGCGCGACCAGATCGGGGTCGAACGGGCGCAGATCGTCGAGCTTCTCGCCCACGCCGATGGCATGGATTGGCAAGCCATATTGCTCGGCCGCCGCCACCAGCACACCGCCGCGCGCGGTGCCGTCGAGCTTGGTCATGATCAGGCCGGTGACACCCGCCACCTCCTTGAAGATCTCGATCTGTGAGAGCGCATTCTGTCCGTTGGTGGCATCGAGCACCAGCACCACATCATGCGGCGCTTCGGGGTTGAGGCGGCCAAGCACGCGGCGAATTTTTGCCAGCTCGTCCATCAGCTCGCGCTTGTTCTGGAGGCGTCCGGCGGTGTCGACCACCAGCGCGTCGATCCCGGTGTCGGTGGCCTGCTTGACCGCGTCGAACACGATGCTGGCCGGGTCGCCGCCTTCGGGGCCAGTGATGATCGGCGCGCCGATGCGCTCGGCCCATACCTTGAGCTGACCGATGGCCGCAGCGCGGAAGGTGTCGCCTGCCGCCAGCAGCACGCCGTAGTCGTCTTCCTGAAACCAGTGCGCGAGCTTGGCGATGGTGGTGGTCTTGCCCGAGCCGTTGACCCCGATGACGAGGATCACTTGCGGGCGCGGGAAGGCGGTGACTTCCAGCGGTTTGGCCACCGGGCGCAGGATGGCGGCGATCTCTTCGGCCACCGCCTCTTTCAGTTCCTGTTCGGTGATGGTGAGGCCGAAGCGCTTCTCCGACAGTTTGGCCCGGATGCGCGCAGCAGCCGAGGGGCCAAGGTCCGACAGGATCAGCGCATCCTCGACCTCGTCGAGCGTGGCATCGTCAAGCGTGGCCGAGCCGACCACCCCGGTGAGGTTGTCGGCAAGGCGTTCGGAGGTCTTTCGGAAGCCGCCGAACAGCTTCTGCGTCCAGGACGGTGCGCTATCGGTCAAACCAGCAGGCCTTCTGTCACTTGGGTGGGAATTACGGTGGTGATCGTGCCCGGCGCAGTGCCTTCGGGCAGCTTCACCCGTGCGAAGTTGCCAGCATAGCCGGTGCCGTCGCTTTCGGTAAGCACGCTTAGCGCTTCGCCCACAAGGCTTTCGAGCCAATGCTGCCGCGCCTTGGCGACGGCCTCGCGCAGTTCTGCGGCTCGCTGGCGGATCACGGGTTTCTCAATCTGCGGCATCCGCGCGGCAGGAGTGCGGGGGCGCGGCGAATAGGGGAAGACGTGGCCGTGGACGACCGGAAGCTCGGCAATGATCGCAAGGTTATCGGCGTGGTGCGCTTCGGTCTCGGTAGGAAAGCCGGCGATGATGTCGGCCCCCACGGCGATCTCGGGTCGTGCTTCCTTTAGCCGGGCTACCAGATTGAGCGCATCGGCACGGCTGTGGCGACGCTTCATGCGCTTGAGGATCAGGTCCGCCCCATGCTGCAAAGAGAGGTGCAGGTGCGGCATCACGCGGCGCTCGTTGGCGAACAGGTCGAACAGCTCGGCGTCGATTTCCACCCCGTCGAGCGAGGACATGCGCAGCCGATGCAGATCGGGGAAAGCGTCGAGCACGGCGCGAACCAGCGAGCCGAGGGTGGGGGAGCCGGGCAGATCATGACCCCAACTGGTCACGTCGACCCCGGTCAGCACGATTTCGGGCGCACCCTGATCGAGATGGGCTTCCACCTCTTGCAGCACCTCGTCCACGGTGAGCGAGCGGCTGGACCCGCGCCCTTGCGGGATCACGCAGAAAGTGCAGGCATGGTCGCAGCCGTTCTGCACCGCGATGAAGGCGCGGGTGTGCAGCGGCGGCGGGGTGCGTTCGGGCTCGGGCACGTTCCACACCCGCGCGTCGAGCTTCTCGGCATTGGCGATGAGACCATCGACTTCGGGCATGGCGGCCAGCTGCTGGCGCTCGATATCAGCGGCGCAGCCGGTCACCAGCAGGCGGGCATCGGGATTGGCGCGGCGCGCACGGCGGATCGCCTGCCGGGTCTGGCGCACGGCCTCAGAGGTGACGGCGCAGGAATTGACCACCACCAGATTGTCTTCCCCCGCCACCAGCGCGCGGATGCGCTCGCTCTCGGCGATGTTGAGGCGACAGCCCAACGAAATGACTTCGGGCACGACAGCTTGCGATGAACGGCTCAAGAAAAGTCGTCCCATGCAAAGCTGCCGCGAAAGCTGACCGCGGCAGGGCCAGTCATGGTGATGCGGTTATCTTCGCCCCAGCCGATCCGCAGCGCACCGCCGGGGAGCATGACCGTGACGTCGCGCTCGGTCAGCCCGCGCCGCATGGCTGCGATCGCCGTCGCGCAGGCGCCGGTGCCGCAGGCGCGGGTGAGGCCTACACCGCGCTCCCACACGCGCAGACGGATCGTTTCTCGGTCCACAATGGTCGCCACGTTGACGTTTACCCGCTCGGGAAACACCTCGTCGTGCTCGATCTGCGGGCCAAGCTCGTCAAGCGGCACCGCGTCGCAATCGGGTACGAAGAAGATCGCATGCGGATTGCCGACATTGACCGCCACAGGCTGCTCCAGCGCGTCCCAGCCGAGCGGCATCGCCAGCGTGTCCATCGCATAGGCGAGCGGGATTTCGTCCCAGCCAAAGCGCGGCTCGCCCATGTCGACGCTGATCCCGGCGCTATCGGGGCGGGTGGCAATCGTGCCGCCGAGCGTTTCCAGTGTCGCCGGTTCGCCCAGCAAGAGGCCGACCGCGCGGCTGGCGTTGCCGCAGGCTTCGACCTCGCCGCCATCGGCATTGTGGATGACCATGCGGCAGGTGGCCGTGGCGCTCGGCTTCAGGAGGATGAATTGGTCGCAGCCGATCCCGATATGGCGATCGGCCAAGTGTCGCACCCGTTCGGGCGCGAAGTCGGGCAGGCGATCGGCGCGGTCATCGATGACCACGAAATCGTTGCCCAGGCCGTGCATCTTGGTGAATTCTACGCGCATGCCGTGGCAAGTAGGGCGCGTGCCGCCCGGTGGCAATGGGTGCGGCGCCGTGAAGCTGGTCAGCCCGCGAGACGACCTTCGATAGCGGGAGCGGCAGAAGCGTTGTTGTCGATGGCTGGCTCGCTTGCAGGAGCTTCGCCGTCTGCGCATTTGCCAAGGCCGAGCCGCTCGCGCGTCGTCGCGGCATCTTCAGGGCGACCATAGAGATAGCCCTGTCCCTTGAGCTCGCCGAAGCGTTGCAACGCCTCAAGCACTTCGGGGGTCTCGATCCCTTCGGCGGTGATCGGCAGGTTCAGCCCTTGGCCGAGCGAGACGATGGCCTCCACCAGCTCGGAGCCCTTCGTGCTTTTGGACAGTTCGGCCACGAAGCTGCGGTCGATCTTCAGGCAGTCAAACGGCAGGTTGCTCAGCTGTGCGAGGCTTGCATAGCCGGTGCCGAAATCATCAAGGCTGATCTTGATGCCCTGGTTCTTGAGACTGGTGGCAATCTCGCGGACGGAAGCGATGTTTTCGTGCAGCGAGGTTTCGGTGATTTCGATGACGAGTCGCGTGGGCGGGAAGCCCGTCTCCACCAGCACCTGCAGCAGCTTCTGGGCGAACCAGGGATCGCGCATCTGCACGGGCGAGATATTGACCGACAAGGTCAGACGCGGATCCCAGTCCTTGGCGTCGATCAGCGCCTTGCGGATCAGCACTTCGGAAAGGTCGGAGATCAGCTCGCTTTCCTCCGCGACCGGGATGAAAACTTCGGGATTAACCAGGCCATATTGCGGCGAATTCCAGCGCGCCAGCATCTCGAATCCGACCAGCTCGCCGGTCATCAGATCGATCTGCTGTTCGTAATAGGGCACGAATTCATCCTGCGCGATGCCGCGGCGAATGGCCCCTTCCAGTTCGTTGCGGAAGAGCAGTTCCGCTTCCATCTCGGGCTCGAAGAAGAAGAAGCGGTTCCGTCCGCTCTTCTTGGCCTGATACATCGCGATGTCGCCGCGGTGGATAAGCGTTTCGGAGGTCAATTCCGCGTCGTCGGTATCGTCGGCGTCGGTTGTGGCAATGCCGAGCGAAATGCTGACTTCGACCTCAAACCCTTCGTGCACGATTGGCGCTCTGACCTGTTCCGTCAGATCGGCGGCAATGTTCTCGATCTTCGCCCGACCATTGCGAGCATAGGGAAGGGCGCAGGCGAACTCGTCGCCGCCCATGCGGATAGTGATGCTTCCGGCAGGCAGCGCGGAGGAGAGCCGTTGGGCCACGGCAACAAGCACCCGATCGCCAAGCTGGTGGCCGTTGAAATCGTTGACCTGCTTGAAGTTGTCGAGGTCGAGCAGCATCACTGCGACCTCTTTCCCGCGGCGAGAAGCCTCGGCCAGCATCCGGTCGATTGCGGGCAGGCCGGCGCGCCGGTTGAAACATCCGGTGAGCGGATCGATCTCGGCCAGCTGCTGCGCACGCTTTTCGGCCAGCCGCCTTTCGCACACTTCCTTGTTGAGGTCGTTGTACCGCCGCCAGCCGAAGATCAGCAGCGCGATATTGAGCAGGACCGCATTCGACAGCAGGACGTCGGGTGAATAGGTGTCAGTCATCCACGAGTGGACGATCTTCGGCATCAGGCTGCCGCCCGTACCCACGAAAAGGATGATTGCCGAAATTGCGATGCCCAGCGCCACGATATCGTGGTCAGCTTTGCCGCTGCGGTTCTCTAACCTGTTGTGTTTGTTGTGGTCGTGCATAGGCAGTTCTTGCTGACAGGTCCCCAAGGCCGATGACTGCTTCTCGCGCAACACATTCAACATCCGGTTAATTGCGCTCGCGGCGTCGCGCGGCTAGGCCGGGGCTGAAAAATAGGCGCGAGAACTGGAGGGCTGTTCGTTGCATCGCTGGCTGATCAAATCGGAACCGTTCAAATACTCATGGGACGACCTGTTGCGCGATGGCGAGACGGTCTGGGACGGGGTCCGCAACCACCGTGCGGCCAACAATCTGCGCACGATGAAGACAGGCGATCTCGCCTTTTTCTATCATTCGAACAAGGGGTTGGAGATCGTCGGTATCGCTGAGGTAAGCGAAGACGGTCTGATCGATCCGACCGACGCGGAAGGCAAGTGGCCGACTGTGAAGTTCAAGCCTGTCGAGCCGGTGCCGAGCCCCGTCACGCTGAAGGCGATCAAGGCCAAT
>CENV01032494.1_pt1 | contig 22981 bp, 23 predicted proteins | sample 530231 | NCBI WGS metagenome assembly CENV01 (sample SAMEA2619815, study PRJEB7988) | marine metagenome | biome: marine biome (ENVO:00000447); feature: surface water layer (ENVO:00002042); material: "saline water (ENVO:00002010), including plankton (ENVO:xxxxxxxx)" | depth 5 m | reverse complement strand
AGATAACCTGCTGATACCACTCAACTTAGTTTCGGATCAGGCTCTCAACCTCCTAAAAAATAAAGGCTTAAGTGATGCCACCCTCTCTCTGGCTTTACTTGCACTTACAGTCTTGGGCACTCTAGCTATTTCAACGCTCACTTATCGTTTGATAGAGCTACCGTTCCATAATTTTGGGCGATCTCTAACTGACCGGCGCTTACCGAAAGCAATCTGACCAATTTTGATCGAGCAAGGGGCGTCTTAGGTTTGTCAGCCCCCTAAACATCATCCGCCGAAATCAGCTCGGCCCGATCCAGTTCGCCCGTCATCGCTGCCACGGTGGTGGCGATGGTCGCATCCGAAGTGACATTGGTGGTGGTGCGCATCATGTCCATGATCCGGTCGGCGCCGGCCACGAAGGCGATCGTTTCCAGCGGCACGCCCACGCTGCCCATCACCAGCGTCATCATGATGAGGCCCGTGCCCGGAATGCCCGCTGCGCCGATCGAGCCCAGCGTCGCGGTGACAGCAATGATGATGTAGTCGCTGAACCCAAGGTCGAGCCCGAAAATCTGCGCCCCGAACAGCGTCGCCAGGCCCAGGTACATCGCCGTGCCGTCCATGTTGATCGTCGCGCCCAGCGAGGCGGTGAAGCTCGATACGCTGCGCCCCACACCCACGTTGCGCTCAAGGCAGCGCAGGGTGACCGGCAGCGTCGCGCTGGAAGAGGCAGTCGAATACGACACCGCGATGGCATCGATCATGCCGCGGAAGAAGGCCACGACCGGCACCTTGGCCATGAATTTCAGCATGCCGACATAGACGACAGCGATCATCAGGAAGCAGCCGAGATAGTTCAGCGCCACCATCTGCCCCAGCGCCAGCAGCGCGGGAATGCCCAGCGTTCCCGTCACCCAGGCGATCAGCGCGAAGACGCCGAAAGGGGTCAGCTCCATCACGATGGCCGTGACCTTCTGCATCACCACCGAACCCGAATCGAAGACCTGCGCGACCGGCGTGCCTTCGTCCTTCGCCATCAGGATGCCGATCCCGATCAACAGCGAGAACACGATCAGCGGCAACACCGCGCCATCAGCCATCACCTGCACCGGGCTCGCCGGCACCGTGGCCACGATCATGTCGGTCCAGCTGGTGAAATTGCTTTGCGGCACTTCGCCCACCTCGATGGCCGAGGTATCCAGCCCCGCGCCCGGCTGGAACAGGGTGCCGAGGCCCAGCCCCAGCCACACCGCGATCTGCCCGGTGATCACGAACAGGATCACCGCGCGGCCACCCACTGCGCCGAGCTTTCTAAGGTCGCCAATCGAGGCAACGCCCGCCACCAGGCTGAAGAAGATCAGCGGCACCACCAGCATCTTGATCGCGGCGATAAACAGGTCGCCGATCCACTTGATGCTTTCCGCGCCCGGTCCCCACAGGTAGCCAACGAGAATGCCCAGAACGAGGGCGGCAATCACGCGCTGCCAGAGCGGGGTGGCGAACCAGAAGCGCATGCAAGAATCTCCTAAGAATCGAGGGCGGAGGTTAGAATCCTTTGGTAGATTGCGGTCAATCGGTGCAGGTCGTCAACCGCTACGGCCTCATCTGTCTTGTGCATCGTCGCATTGACCAGCCCGAATTCGATCACCGGGGCAAGATCCTTGAGGAAGCGGGCATCGGACGTGCCGCCGCTGGTGGAGGCTTCGGGCACGATCCCCGTCTCCGCCTCAATCGCCGTAGCCATCAGTTCGGAGAAAGCCCCCGGCGGGGTGAGAAAACTCTCGCCCGAGATCACCGGACGCGCGCTGCCGCCGTGCCGCTTGGCAATGGCGCTGACCTTCTCGCTCAGCGACGCGCCCGTGTGCAGGTCGTTGAAGCGGATTGAGATGCGCGCCGATGCCTTGCCGGGGATCACGTTGTGCGCCTTGTTGGGCACGTTGATCTCGGTGATTTCGAGGTTGCTGGCCTGAAACCAGTCGGTGCCCTCGTCGAGCACCAGTGCATCGAGCTCAGCCAGCATCGCGATAAGCCGGGGCAGCGGGTTATCGGCCAGATGCGGGTAGGCGACGTGGCCCTGCGTTCCCTCGACCTCAAGCCAGATGTTGACTGATCCGCGGCGGCCGATCTTCATCATGTCGCCCAGCCGGCTCACACTGGTCGGTTCGCCGACGAGGATCAGGTCGGGGATCGTCTCACGGGCGCGCATATGGTCGATCAGCGCGCGCGTGCCGTGCAGCGCAGGGCCTTCCTCGTCGCCGGTGATGATGAGGCTGACGGTGCCTGCCTCGGCGGGGATGTCTGCCAGCGCAGCGATGAAGCAGGCCACCGCCCCCTTCATGTCGACCGCGCCGCGCCCATAGAGCAGCTCGCCGCCCGGAACCTGCCGCAGTTCAGGCGCGAAGGGATCGCAGCTCCAGCCCTCACCCGGCGGCACAACATCGACATGCCCGGCGAAAGCAAAGTGGCGGCTGCCCTCGGCCCCCTGACGGATTGCGAACAGGTTCTCGACCGGTTCCTCGTCACTGCCTTCCGCGCCCTCACCGCGGATGAAGCGCTCGACCGTGAAGCCGAGCCGGGTGAGCATGGCTTCGAGCACGTCGAACACCTCTCCGCGTGCCGGGGTCACACTGGGGGCGGCGAGCAGGGCCCGCGTCAGGTCAACGGGATCGCGGGTCATGCAGTAGCACCCACTTCAAAGGCTGAGATGGTCCATTCCTCGGCCTCGGCGGCGGCCACCCATTCCTCCATCCAGGCATGCTCCCAGATCGCCTGCATATAGGCCTGTGCGAAACCGGGCACGGTGAAGCCATAGGTCAAAAAGCGGCTGACCACCGGGGCATAGAAGATGTCGGCAGCGCTGAAGGTGCCGAACAGGAACGGCCCCCCTTTGCCGAAGCGCGCGCGCGCTTCCGCCCACAGGCCAAGGATGCGCACGACATCCCGCCGCAACTCGTCATCAAGTTCGACAGTGGCATGGGCCCGCAGGTTCATCGGGCACTTGTGGCGCAGCGCATGGTAAGAGCTGTGCATCTCGGCCACCATTGCGCGGGCCATGGCACGCGGCTCGTCGGCCTTGGGCCAGAAGCGGTCGCGGCCGACCTTGTCGGCAAGGTATTCGAGGATGGCGAGGCTGTCCCACACCACCACGTCGCCGTCCCACAACAGCGGCACCTTGCCGCCCGACGGCTGGAACTCCCCCTGCTCGCGCTTGGCCGCTTCCCACTCCTCGCCATAGAGCGCCACGGTCAGCTCCTCGAAGGCCAGCCCGCTCTGTTTGGCCGCGAGCCAGCCGCGCAGCGACCAGCTCGAATAGTTCTTGTTCCCGATAATAAGCTTCATCTGTCGCGCCTGGCCCCTGTTGCGTTCGGGCTAGCTAACCGTTCAGAAACAGGCTGTCGAGCATGAACGGGAGTCAAGCTGTACTGCGCGAATAGGGGCTGACACGTAGTTGTGTCCCTCCGACCATCAGATCTTCTTAACCACAGCATGTCATGACTGAGTGCGCAAAGCCGAAGGTGTGCACGCCAGAAGGTGAACGGGTGGTCAAGACGAAAGCGACATCAAAGCCCAGACAAGGGTACAGGGAGCGGTTAAGGCATGTCGTCTGGGCCGGCCTGATTGCGCTCGTCCTGCAGTTTTCCACCTTGCTGGTTCCGCTCGATCAAGTGGGCCAGATCATGCAATATCAGCTGGCCGGCTTTTCCAAGGTTAAGGCCTCGGGAGATATTGCCTTTATCGGGACCCCGCAGGATCAGACCGATCCGGCCTACCCACGGCGACGCGAAGACCTGGCCCGCTTCATCACGGCGCTCGACCGCGCCGGAGCCAAGGAAATCTATGTCGACATGGTGTTCGACCGGGCCTCCGCGCCCGGCAGCGATGCCGCCTTGCGCGATGCCCTGCTCGCCACCAATGGCCGCGCGGCCCTCGTAAGCCAAGGCAGCCAGAACTTCGATGGCACGACTGGCATGATTTCCAGCGTTCCTTCGGTCGCCTCGGGCGTGGAAGACGTGGGATCGGTTGTATGGACCGATTTCCTCTTCAACGTCGTGTGGATTTCGTACCCGATAAAGTACTTTCTCGAACAACAATCACCAGCCAACGCGCAAGTGGCCATTCCCGCAGGCGGTGACCTTATCGAACGCCTGGCTGGTGACCGCAGGTTCCTGCCGGAAAAATTCTGGATCAGCTATTTCTTCGACCAGCGCTCGATCCCCAGCTACCGATTTGATGTGCTGCACGACAACCCGGAACAGCTTAGCCAGCTGGCCGGCAAGAAAGTCGTCATCGGAGCCATCAACCCGATCGACAACGTATCGGTTAACCTGCCGGGGGCGTTAGTGGTGCCCCCCTCACTGGTGCACATCTATGCAGCCGAAACCCTCAAGGCAGGACACACACTCCAGATCGATGGCCTGACAACGCTGTTTGGGTTTGTCGTGCTGCTGGCCTTGCTGGCGCTGATCCCGCGCAAGCATTGGCGCCACATTGGCTACGGAGCGGCAGTGCTTGCCCTTCCGATCGCCTTCCTTATCGCGGCCCAGTTTTCCGTCCGCATGAGTGGGGCAGGCGCCTTGACCCTGCTGCTCGTCTTCGCGGCATTCCGCGCGCGCGCCATGTGGAAACAGAGCTTCACCTTGGTGGATGCGGACACCAAATTGCCCACATTTGCCGCGCTTGAAGCTGACCGGTCGGTTTCGGAAACTGTCCCTGCCATCGTAGTGGCCAAGATCCACCGCTTCGAGGAAGTACGCCGCACGCTCCCGAGCGAGCTGCATGCAGAATATATCCTTCGCATTATCGCCCGACTGAAGGCCGCGACACAGGACACCCCGCTCTATCTGGGCCAGGGGAACCTCATCGGCTGGACGATGGAGGAGAAGGATCCAACGCTGCTGCGCGATCACCTCGAAGGCTTGCGCGCGCTGTTCGCCTCACCGCTGATGGTGGGAGACACCCCGATCGACGTCGGCATCACCTTCGGCGTCGACATCACCGCCAGCCCCCACGTGGGGCGCCGCCTTGCTTCGGGAATTGCTGCAGCCGAGAAGACCAACGAAACCTTCGAGCCCATCGCCATCGCCGACAGTGCGAGCGATGAGGACCTGATCTGGAACATCTCGCTTCAGGCGCGAATCGACGCCGCGCTCGCCAACGGCGAAATCTACCTCGCCTTCCAGCCCAAGGCCGATGTCGCCACTGGCGCATTGTTGGGGGTGGAAGCTCTGGTGCGCTGGAATGACCCACAGCGCGGCCACATCGCTCCTGACCAATTCATTCGCCAGTGCGAGACCGCTGGTCGCATGAGCCACCTCACCCGCCACGTGCTAACCCACGGGTGTCGCGCGGGGCAGGAGTTGCAGCGCAGCTGCGGCCCGGTTCCGGTGGCCGTGAACATCTCCGCAACGCTCTTGCAGGATAGAGCGATCGTGCGGATGGTGCGCGATGTTCTCGCGGAAACGGGCTATGATCCACGTCTGCTCGTGCTGGAAATCACCGAGACCTATCGCATCGCTGACCTGAGCCGCGCGGCCGCGATCCTGGCCGACCTCAAGGCGCTGGGCACCAAGATCTCCATGGACGATTTCGGGGTCGGCGCGGCCAGCCTCGAAGCGCTGATGTACCTGCCCTTCTCCGAGCTGAAGATCGACCGCCTGTTCATCAGCCGGATGGACAGCGATCCCAAGGCAATGGGAATTGTAAACCATGTCCTGCGTCTCGGCCAAGATCTGGGAATCACGATCGTCGCTGAAGGTGTTGAGGACGATAACACCCTGCAACTGTTGCGCGATTCGGGCTGCCAGGTGGCACAGGGCTTCGGAATCTCGCGTCCCACCAGCATTGAGGAAGTCATTCGATTCCAGAGGCTTGCAGCCGCGTCGGCGGCCTAAAGATAGTTAAAACTTTACAAACACCTATGGTTAACACTATATTCGCTGTTGCTAAGCGAAGGAGTATTATCATGGGTGCAAGTGTTTGGGATCGCCTCTTCGGTGGACGTACGTCCAACTAACCGAAGGGTTTTCGATTTTCGGAAAGGGGCGCTTCGGCGCCCCTTTCTTTTTGCCTCCGCTTCCGCAGAAAAGCGGGCCTAGCTCCGCACGTCCGCCAGCACCGCAGCGCGCAGTTCGTCCAGCCCCAAGCCTTTTTCCGAACTCGTGATGTGCAGCTGCGGGTGCGCTGCCGGATGGCGCCGCATCTCCTCGGCCACCTGAAGCGCCACCTTCTCCAGCTCGCTCGCCTTGATCTTGTCGGCCTTGGTCAGCACGACCCGATAGCCCACGGCGGTCTCGTCGAGCATCCGCATCATCTCGCGGTCAACATCCTTCAGCCCGTGGCGGCTATCGACCAGCACCAGCGTGCGCTTGAGCACGGCCCGCCCCTTGAGGAAGGTCCGCACCAGCGCGCGCCACTTCTCGACCACCTTCACCGGCGCCTTGGCAAAGCCATAGCCAGGCATGTCGACCAGCCGGAACTGCGTCGGCTCGCCCACCTCGAAGAAGTTCAGCTCCTGCGTGCGCCCCGGCGTAACCGAGGTGCGGGCAATCGCCCGCCGTCCCGTCAGCGCATTAAGCAGCGACGATTTGCCGACATTCGAGCGCCCGCAAAAGGCGACCTCGGGAAAGTCGCCAGCGGGCAGGAACTTCAGCTGCGGGGCGCTGAGCAGAAAATCCACCCGGCCCGAAAACAGCTTCGATGCCTCGCGCGCGAGGTCTTGTTCTTCCGGTGTCACCCTTTGGCCTTTTCACGTTCGGCGGCCTTGGCGGCAGCTTCCTTCTCCGCCAGCTCGCGCATCTGCGGGTTCTTGGCATAGAGATACTTCTGCTGCGCAATGGTGAGGATGTTCGACGTACACCAGTAGATCAGCAGACCGGCTGCGAACGGCGCCATCACGAACATCATGATCCACGGCATGAAGGCGAAGATCTGCTGCTGCGTCGGGTCCATCGCACTCGGATTGAGCTTGAACTGGAAGTACATCGTGCAGCCCAGCAGCAGCGCCAGCGGGCCAATCGCCAGGAAGCCCGTCGGGGTGAAGTCCAACAGTCCGAACAGGTTGAGGAAGTGCAGCGGATCTTGCGCCGACAAGTCCTTGATCCAGAGGATGAAGGGCTCGTGCCGCATCTCGATCGAGAGCAGCAGCGTCTTGTAGAGCGCGAAGAAGATCGGGATCTGCAGGAAGATCGGCAGACAGCCCGCAAGCGGATTGACCTTCTCCTCCTTGTAGAGCTTGGCCATCTCCTCCTGCAGCTTGGCCTTGTCGTCCTTGTAGCGTTCCTGCAGCGCCTTCATCTTGGGCTGGACGACGCGCATCTGCGCCATCGATTTGAACTGCTTTTGCGCAATCGGGAACATGATCCCGCGCACGATCACGGTGAGCAGGATGATCGCCACGCCGAAGTTCTTGGTGATGTCGAACAGCGCGATCAACACCTGCCAGATCGGCCAGGCGATGAAGCGGAACCAGCCCCAGTCGATCGCGAGGCCGAACTTGGTAACGCCCTCGTCCTGATACATGTCGAGCACGGCGCTTTCCTTGGCGCCGGCAAACAGCCTGGTGGTACGGCTGAGCTGTTGCCCGGCGGGCAGGTTGACCGGCGCATAAAGCAGCTCGGCACGGAAAAGCTGCGGCCCTTGCGCACGGAAGGTGCTGGAAGCCACCTGATCGGTCTCGGGGATCAGGGCGCTCATCCAGTAGATGTCGGTGAAGCCGACCCAGTTGGTGCGCCCTTCGATCGGAACGGTGCCCTCTTCGGTCACGTCATCGTAGTCGGTGCCGAATTCGACCTTGTCATCCTGCGCCACGATGGGGCCCGAATGGACATTGAAGGTGTTCTTGCTGGCGTTGGCGTCGGTGCGCACGATCGTCGCATAGGGGCGCAGGGCAAGCGTCGCGCCGCTGCTGTTGGCGACGGTCTGCGTCACCGTGATCATGTAGTGATCGTCGATGGCGAACTTCTGGCGGAAGGTGAGGCCCGCGCCGTTGTTCCAGCCCAGCGTCACCGGAGTGTCCTGCGTCAGCTTGTCGCCGTCAATCACCTGCCACTGGGTCTCCGCATCGGGCAGGCTCACGCCATCGCCCAGCCAGCGGAACTGCGCATATTGCTGCCCCGGCGTGCCTGCAGGGGCGAACAGGCGGACAGGGCCCGAATCCTTGGCCACCGTCTGGCGGTGGGTGGTGAGATCAATATCGTCGATCCGCGCGCCGACCGGGTTGATCGAGCCGACCACCTCGGGCGCCTCGATCACGATGCGGTCCGGCTTGGCCAGTTCCTCGTCGATATCGACCGCCACGACGGCCTCGCTCACCGCCTGGGGATCGAGCCGCGCCTCGGGCACGTCCTCGCGTGAAGCCATATTCGCAGGAACGTCGGCGGAAACCGCGTCCTCGCTCTCAGGGAAGTAGTGACGCATGGCAAAGTCCCAGCCGAACAGCAGGACAGCGCTCAGCACCACGGCGAGGATCAGGTTACGTTGATTGTCCAAGGTCTCGTCAATTCCGTCACTATGTCAGGATCACGGCACAGGATCGTGGCCGTGCCCGCCCCAGGGATGGCAGCGCATTAGCCGCGAAATCGTCAGCCATCCACCCCTCAAGGCACCATGCTTCTCCAGAGCCTCGATCGCGTACTGGCTGCACGAAGGCTGATAGCGGCAACTGGGCGGCAAAATCCGGCTCGGCCCTAGCTGCCAGCCACGCGCGACAAGGATCAGCAGGCGCTTCACTTGCGCCCTCGCCGATTGCCCTGCCGCGGGCGGCGCGGCGGGTCGCCCTTGCCATCAGCAGCACGCTCCAGCGCCAGCGCAAGTTCTTCGCCCAACCGCGCAAAATCGCGCTCCACCCCGCCATCACGGCCAATCAGCACGTGATCGTGATCGGCCAGCCCATGCTCGGGAAGCGCGGCACGGAGCAGCTCGCGAAAGCGGCGCTTCATGCGGTTGCGCACCACGGCATTGCCGATCTTCTTGGTGACGGTGATGCCATAGCGCTTGCCCTCACCGCCATTGGGTCGGGCGAGCAGCACAAAGCCGGGCCGCGCCACGCGCAGGCCCTTATTGGCGGCAAGAAAATCCGCCCGGCGAGTGAGGACCGACAAGGTCATGGCAGGAAAGATAGGGTGCGCCGCCAGAAGAGTCACGAATCAGTGGCGCAAACCAAAACGGGCCCAAAGGGCCCGCAAGGTCGACCGACCGCCCGCAGGCGCCCCGAAGCGGAGCGGAGGGAGCAGCGCCGAGGACGTGCGCCCGAATGGGCGCACGCAAAGAATCAAGCGCTAAGCTTGTTGCGACCGCGACGACGGCGGGCGCGCAGAACCTTGCGGCCTCCCACAGTGGCCTTGCGGGCGAAGAAACCGTGACGGCGAGCACGCACAAGGTTGCTCGGCTGGAAAGTGCGCTTCATCGTAACTTACCTCGAAAAACAAAAAGAAAAGGGCCGCCAAGCCCTGATTGCTCCGGGGGCGGCCATTCAATGGCTGGGCGCTTACTTAACGAGCGCCCCCACGTCAAGATATACAATATGCGGGACGTCATCTGCGGCCAGCATCGTTGCCGGTCGGTCGACGACCTCTTGCCCCATCCAGCGCGCCATTTCCACCCCGTCGAGCCACAGCGCATCCTCGAACGGCACCGAATTGGTCATGGCGTAGAAGCGCGCGGCCTCTGCACGGGTCATGCCCATGTCTGTGTAGTAGTCGAGGTAACGCTGGTGCTCGGGCGAACCGGGTGGATAGTCGTCCGCCCCGCGCCCGTCATAGTCGAGCCAGCCATGAACGGCGAACTCGGCCCCTGGCGCAATCGTGCGGTCGGCTCCGGCAAGAAACAGCTCCACCGCGCCCGAACGGACTGAACCGCCTGCACTCACGCTCGTGGCAATGCCGCGCTCGCGAATCAGGCGGCCCATCTTGAGGTTGGCAAGATCGTCGAGTGTGCCCGGTGCCTCCACGAAGTCGAGCCGGTCGATCTGCGGCCATGCCGCCAGCATCGCCGCCAGCTGGGCGGGCGAGCGGCTGTCGGTGGTGCCGACCAGCGCGGCGGTGTGTGCATCGATCACGCGGAACGGGCCATAGGCCGCCACGGCCTCGTGCTCGACCTGCGCCTGCAACGGCGACACGAAACGCGAGGCGCTGACGGGCACCTCTTCGACCCATTCCTCCTCATAGACCACGGTCCAGCCCTCGGCCCGGCCGGGCGCGGCGACCGTCAGCGCAGTCAGAGCGAGGATCGCTGAAAGGATGGTGCGGATCATGGTCCCAATCATCGCCCCCGCGGTCCTTACCCATTGCAAAGGGAAAAGGTTGCTGGGGAGTTAACGACGATCGGCTCGACAGAGGCAAATCCGGCGCTATCACACTGATGAAAGGGGGTTTCATGGTCGCATTGGTATCGACGGTCGCTTATCTCGGGCTGGAAGCGCGCAGCGTGGAGGTGCAGTGCCAGCTTGCCGCCGGGCTGCCGCGCTTCTCGATTGTCGGGCTGGCCGACAAGGCCGTCGGCGAAAGCCGCGAGCGGGTGCAGTCCGCGCTTGCCGCCATGGGCCTGTCGCTCCCGCCCAAGCGAATCACCATCAACCTCTCGCCCGCCGACCTGCCCAAGGAAGGCAGCCATTACGACCTTCCCATCGCGCTGGCCCTGCTCGGCGCAATGGGCGTGCTCGATGCCGAGGATCTGGCCGAATGGGTGGCGGTAGGCGAGCTGGCGCTTGATGGGCGGGTCGTTCCCTCTCCCGGTGTGCTGCTCGCCGCGCTTCATGCGAGCGAACAGGACAAGGGCCTGATCTGCCCCGCCGCGCAAGGGGCCGAGGCGCGCTGGGCGAGCGGGATCGACGTCTGCGCCGCGCCCGACCTTGTCGGCCTGCTGGCCCATTTCCGCGGCGACAAACGCCTGCCCGAACCGACTGCCGGCAAAGTGGCAGAGCCCGATCATGGCCCCGACCTCAAGCAGGTAAAGGGCCAGGAAAGCGCCAAGCGTGCGCTCGAAATCGCAGCGGCGGGCGGACACAATCTGCTGATGAACGGCCCTCCCGGTGCGGGCAAAAGCCTGCTCGCCTCGTGCTTGCCGGGCATCCTCCCTCCGCTCTCGCCTGCCGAAGCGTTGGAGGTGAGCATGGTCGCCTCGGTCGCCGGATTGCTTGAGGGCGGGCGAATCAGCCGCACCCGTCCGTTCCGCGCGCCGCACCATTCGGCCTCGATGGCTGCGCTCACCGGCGGAGGGCTGCGCGTGCGGCCCGGCGAGGTCAGCCTTGCGCACCTTGGCGTGCTGTTCCTTGATGAATTGCCCGAGTTCCAGCGCGCGGTGCTCGATTCGCTGCGCCAGCCGCTGGAGACGGGCAAGGTCGATGTGGCGCGGGCCAATGCCCATGTGAGCTATCCGGCGCGGGTGCAGCTGGTGGCGGCGATGAACCCGTGCCGCTGTGGGCACCTCGGCGATCCCGCGCTGGCCTGCTCGCGCGCGCCAAAGTGCGCGGCGGACTATCAGTCGAAGGTGTCCGGCCCGATGCTCGACCGGATCGACCTGCATGTCGAAGTGCAACCGGTAAGCGCAATGGACCTCGCCCTGCCCCCGCCCGCCGAGGGCAGCGCCGAAGTCGCCGCGCGGGTGGCGCGGGCACGCGAGGTGCAGGTGGCGCGCGGCGTCCGCGCCAATGCCGAGCTGGAGGGCGACATGCTCGAACGCCACGCCACGCCCGACGAGGCCGGACGTGCGCTGCTGATGCAAGCAGCCGAGGCAATGCGGCTATCGGCGCGCGGCTATACGCGGATGCTGCGCGTCGCGCGTACCGTTGCCGATCTCGCTGGAGCGGATGAAGTCGGGCGGGTTCATGTGGCCGAGGCGCTCAGCTATCGCCGTGCTGCGCCGCGAGCCTGACCGGCCTCTCAGGCCTCTTCGGCGCATTCCTCCGCCGCTGGCGCGCCTACCTCTTCGGCTTCGGCCCAGGCCAGGTCGCCCCATTCGAGTACGCGATCATCGTGGGCGCGAATCGTGATCGGCGCGATCGGCTTCCTGTCACGCGCATCGACCAGCACCAGATTGGGCGCCGCATTGTCGCTATGGCGCAGACCCCAGTCACGCAACGCCAACACGGCCGGCAGCAGCTCGCGCCCCTTGTCGGTCATCCGGTATTCGACCTTGCGCTTGTCATCCTCGCACCGCTCGCGCGCCAGCACCCCGTGATCGACCAGCCGCGCCAGCCGGTTCGAAAGGATATTGCGGGCAATGCCCAGTTCGCTCGAAAAGTCCTCGAAGTGGACGAAGCCGTTGAAAGCAGCGCGCAGGATCAGGAATGACCAGCGCTCGCCCATTACCTCAAGCGCAGCGGGCAGCCCGCATTCACTGATGAGGCTCAAGGGTTCGCGCAGCTTTGTCATGACGTTCCTATACCTGCCGACGCGGTGCCAAATAAGCACCTCGCCGTGAATTTTCCGAACCCTGTCACAACTGGGTTGTTTAGTGCAACCCTTCGCAATAGGTAGCGATTCGCAACCTAATGACAGGAGCCATCATGACACGCCGCCCTCACCTGTTCGCCCTTTCCGTCCTCGCTCTGGCAGGTGCTGGTGCACCGCAGGCCGCGCTGATGGCGCAGCCGCAGGGAGCTGGCGCATTCTACGTGGCCGAGATCGCCACGCCGATGGAGGCAACGCGCATCGCCGCAGGCGGCGTGGCATGGACCTGCGAGGGAACCAGCTGCATGGCTCCACGAGGGACCGCACGCCCCTTGCGCATCTGCCGCGAGCTGAAGCGCAAGGCCGGCGCGATCGCGCAGTTCACGGTCGATGGGGAGCCACTGGCAGACGAGCAACTGGCCCGCTGCAACAGCTAAGCTGTTAGAGCAGCCCGTGCGATGCCAGCTCGGCTTCAAGCGCGGCAGCTTCTTTGAACTGGTGCGCGTGCCACCCGCGGGCGCGGGCCGCGGCCACGTTCTCGGAACGGTCGTCGATGAAGAAGAGCTCGCCCGGTGCGCGGCCGCTGCGGCCCTCCAGCACGGCATAGATTGCAGGATCAGGCTTCACGCACCGCTCGCGGCCAGACACCACGATATCCTGCATCAGGTCGAAGATCGGCGCGGTGGGGCGGAACATGTCCCAGAACTCGGCGCCGAAATTGGTGAGGCCATATTGCGGCACCCCGCGCGCCGCCAGCGCCTCAACCAGCGCATGCGTGCCTGCCACAGGGCCGGGAATCGACTCGACAAAGCGCTCCGCATAGGCGGCGATCAGCGGTGCATAGCGGGGGAACTGCGCCTGCCGCTCGGGCACCATTTCGGCCAGCGGACGGCCCGCATCATGCTCGAAGTGCCATTCCTCGGTCACGACATTGGCGAGAAACCAGTCCAGCTCCTCGGGATCGTCGATCAGCTTGGCATAGAGATGCCGCAGCTCCCACTCATAGAGCACACGGCCAACGTCCCACACCACAGCGACCGGCGCCTTGGCGAGAGAATCAGGCATAGAAAAAGCCCCCGCTCGCGCGGAGGCCATCTCTTGCGGACCAATCAAGGACCAACCGCCCGCGAACGAATCGCGGTGCGGCGCGCATCAACCCTGGCGGGCCTTGAAGCGACGGTTGGTCTTGTTGATCACATAGGTGCGGCCACGGCGACGAATCACGCGGTTATCGCGATGGCGGCCCTTCAGCGACTTGAGGCTGTTACGAATCTTCATGGCGATACTTTCCAAATGAAAAGGCACCGGAAACCTGTGATCCGGTGCCGCGAAATCTCTGGCGCGCGAAATATGGTCGACAGTGGTGAAAGTCAAGCCCACCCTGCTATCAGGGGACGGAACAAGGCCTCACACCAAGGGTTGTACTAGCATGATTATGAGAACCTGCTCAATCCTCCTTGCCGGAGCCGGCCTCGCTGCCTGTTCGGCGCCGGCCTATGTGACGCCGGTCGAGGTGACGCGGTTCGTCGGCACCGCGCCTGCGCAGCTGGGCACGGGAACGATTTCGGTGACCTTCTCCTCCGGGCTCGAACGCTCGCCGAACGAGTCGGTCTATCGCGCGGCGGTGGAACGCGAACTGGCAAGCCTCGGCTACAGCCTGCGCCCCACCGGCGGCGCGCAGGTCGCGCAGATCTCGCTCCAACAATATATTGAAGACCCTGATGCGGGCCGCAGCCCGGTCAGCGTCGGCGGCGGCGCTTCGGTCGGCAGCTACGGCTCGGGCGTCGGCCTTGGCATCGGGCTGGACCTTACACCGCGCGCGGCTGAGCGCCTGGCCACACAGCTTTCGGTTGCCATCCGCCCATCCGCTGGCGGGGAGAACCTGTGGGAGGGCCGCGCCCAGATGACGGCCAGCGCCAACAGCGACTATGCGGACCAATCCGCCGCCGCTGCACGGCTGGCCTCAGCCCTGTTCGAAAACTTCCCCGGCGCTTCCGGTGAAACCATATTAGTGGACTAAACATGACCGACATCCAGATCGACGCCGCCTTCGACAGCGGCAATATCAAGGTCCTTTCGATCGACGGCGAGCAGGCGCGACTCGCCATCAAGCACGACCATCAGAGCGACTTCGCGCAGTGGTTTCACTTCCGTGTTTCCGGCTGCGCAGGGCGCGAGCTGGTGCTGCGAATCGAGAACCTCGAACAGAGCGCCTACCCCGATGGCTGGCCCGGCTACCGCGCCTGTGTTTCGGAAGATCGCCTGTTCTGGGGCCGCGCCGACACTTCTTATGACAAGACCACTGCCAACGGCACGCTGACGATTCGCTACACGCCCGCCAGCGATCTGGTGTGGTTCGCCTATTTCGCGCCCTATTCGCTCGAACGGCACTTCGACCTCGTCGCTGAAGCCGCGGCGAGCGACGGCGTAACCCACCGCCGCCTTGGCACGACGCTCGATGGCCGTCCGCTCGACTGCCTCGAAATGGGCGAAGGCGACTATCAGGTGTGGCTCTATGCGCGCCAGCATCCCGGCGAATCGATGGCCGAATGGTGGATGGAAGGCGCGCTCGACCTGCTGACCGATCCCGCCGATCCGGTGGGCCGCAAGCTGCGCCAGCTCTGCCGCCTGCATGTTGTGCCCAACTGCAACCCCGATGGCAGCACGCGCGGGCATCTGCGCACCAACGCCGCCGGGGTAAACCTCAACCGCGAGTGGGACAATCCGACCGCCGAACGTTCGCCCGAGGTGCTCGCGATCCGCAATGCGATGGACGCAAGCGGCGTCGACTTCGCGATGGACGTTCATGGCGACGAGGCGATCCCCGCCAATTTCATCGCCGGTTTCGAAGGCATCCCCTCGTGGACCGACAAGCTCGGCGCTGACTATGAACGCTATCGCGAACTGCTCGACCGGCGCACGCCCGATTTCCAGCGCAAGCTGGGCTACCCGGTGGCCCGCCCTGGCCGCGCCAACCTGACGATGAGCACCAATCAGGTGGCCGAACGATTCGGCGCGGTGTCAATGACGCTCGAAATGCCATTCAAGGACCACGACGATCTGCCCGATGCCGCCCAGGGCTGGAGCCCCGAACGCTGCCGCCTGCTGGCGCGCGATTGCCTTGGTACGTTGCTGCAATGGCTCGAAGAGCGGGCGTGATCCGATTCGCACCGCTGGCCGCGCTGGTGCTAAGCGCCTGCGCGACCACCACGCCCACTGCCGAGGCTTCGGTCGAGCGCATCGCCTATGACACCAACAGCTGGGGCCGCGTGGTTTCGGGCTGGACTATAGGGCCGGACGGCGAAGGCACCTGGTACGAGCGCGTGAACGACAGCGGTCAGCCGGGGCCGGTCGGGCCCTATCAACTGCGCCACCATGATTTCGATGTCGGCAAGGCAGGCTTTGCCGAGCTTGAAGCGCTGCTGGCGGATCTGCCCGATCCGGCACCAAGCGCGACAAACTGCCGCCAGTTCCGCACCGACGACCTCTATGGCACGCTGCGCCTGACCACTGGAGCAACCACCGAGGAAATCGCCTACAATCAGGGCTGCCGCGATGCGCCCTATCAGGCCTTCATGGCACACCTGCTGGAGGCCAATGCACTGGTGGCGGATTGGGGCAAGGCCACGCCAGTTTCGCGCACCGAACGCTATGGCCGCGATGGCGCGCCCGTTAGCGAGCAATAGGCTTAAAGGCCACCGAACGCTTCCGGCAGGAGCTGCGACAAGCGGAACTCGCGCACGCCGTCAGGCCCATCGCACCAGACCACCGGATCGCTGCCATCAAGCATGGCCAGTTCGGCCAGCACTTGTCGGCAGCGTCCGCACGGCGTGATCGCGTGGGTCTCCGGGCCGCACACAGCCACGGCCACCAGCCCGCCGCGCCGTCCCTCGTTCATGGCCTTGGCCGCCGCCGCCGTCTCCGCGCAGAGCGACAGACCATAGCTCACGTTCTCGACATTGGCCCCGCTCACCACACTGCCATCGGCAAAGGCCAGCGCCGCGCCGACATGGAACTTCGAATAGGGCGCATAGGCCCCTTCCGCCGCTTCCCGCGCCGCCGCCATCAGTTCGTCAGGAGAGGTGCTCATGGCTGCACCACCACCCAGCGCAATGGTTCGGCGGCCAGCGCGCTGTGGAGATGCGCATTGGCGGTCCACAAGGTCCACGGACGCCCCGCATAGTCAGGCTGGAGCCAGTCACGCGTCAGCCACAGGTTGCGCTCGATGCGCGCCGCGATGCCATATTTCGCTTCAAACGCAGGCGTCACCAACAGCACCACCGGCTGTCCGGTATGGTTCTCGACCTGGTTGATGAAGGTGGTCAGCTCGCTTTCCAGCGCCGCCTCCAGCACCGGATCGCCGCAAGCACTGGCAAGCTTCTCCAGCGCAATCACCGGTGGCAGCATCCGCGTATCGCGCGGCACGATGGTGACGAAGTTGGCCGATTGCCGCTCGGCCGGAATGCACGGATCGTAAGCATGGACGGCGCCGTGCGGAATGTCCCGGCCCGCCAGCGCTTCGAGGTTACGGCTGAATTGCGCATCACGCCCATTTTCGCCCGCACTCGCCTCGAGATAGACGAAGTCAGCCCCGGCCGCATCGAGCGCGCCGAAATCGACCACCCCGTCACGCTCGCCGATCAGCGCGCCCTGCACCGGGTATTCGGTCCGCTCGGGCCGCCATGTGCGCGACTGCCACCACACCCAGCCGCCCGCCGCCAGCGCGACCAGCAACAGGGCACCCAATGCGCGGCGGCGCCAGGACGTTTTGCGCTTTCTGGCCAAGTCGGCCCCCTCCTGCTCGTCTCAGGCCCTGATATGCAGCACGCAGATCAACGTGAAAAGACGGCGCGCGGTGGTGAAGTCGGTCTCGACCTTGCCTTCAAGCGATTCGAGCAACTGCCGCGTGCCGCGATCGTGAATCGCACGCCGCGCCATGTCGATCGTCTCGATCTCCTGCGCCGAATTGCGACGCAGCGCCTGATAGTAGCTGTCGCAGATCGCGAAGTAGTCGCGCACATGGCGCTTCATCCGCGCCAGGCCCAGCCCGATCGTGCCCGCGTTCTCATTCGCGCCGTCGGTCAGGTGCCAGGCCAGCATCCCGTCGATCACCGCCAGGTGCACCTGCCACGGCCCCTGCTGCCCGTTCTCGCTGGCGCGCAGCGGTCGGAACAGGTTGTCTTCCACCAGATCGCGCAGGGCCACCTGCCGCTCGCGCTCAACATCCTCGCTGCGCGCGATCACCGAGGCCTCGTCAAGCGAGATGCTGGCAATACGGTTGATGGCGGGGTCGATCATGGTGGCGCCTCTGTGCCTCTCTCAAGGCTTTATGGCAATTGCGAAAGGGCGTGCGAGGCATTCATCCCCGCTATCCACAAGGAGGCACCTCTTGCCGCCGCGGGCATGAGGCCGCATTAGAGGGGCATGTCCGCCGAAGATCTGCTCATCCGCTCCGCCGGCCATGCCGCCGCCACCGCCCAAACGCCCGCCGGGCGCGCGCTGCCGGCCAACCCCGAGGCCGAGGCCGCCTTCCTTGGCGCGCTTCTGATCGACAACCGCCTGCTCGAAGAAATGACCGTGCCGATTCGGCCCGAGCACTTCTTCATCCCGGTCCACGGCAAGATCATGGACCGCATCCAGAACCAGCTTGACCGCCAGATGGTGGTCACGCCGGTTACGCTGAAGCCGCTGTTCGAAGGCGACGAGGCGCTGGCCGAGCTGGGCGGCACGGCCTATCTCGCGCAGCTCACTGCCGATGGGCAAGGCCTGCTCGCCCCGCGCGAACTGGCCCAGCAGATTTACGACCTCGCGCTGCTGCGTGAACTGGTGAGCGTGGGGCGCGATCTCGTCGAAGGCGCGCTCGACACCTCCGAGGAGGTCGAACCGCTCAACCAGATCTCGCGCGCCGAGGCGCGGCTGTTCGAAGTGGCCGAAGGCGCGGCCAGCGGCTCGGAGGCAACCAGCTTCAAGACCGCCGCGATGACCGCGATCAAGATGGCCGAGGCGGCGATGAACTCGGGCGGCGGGCTGTCGGGCAAGACCACCGGGCTCGATTCGGTCGACCGCAAGACCGCCGGTCTGCACAATTCCGACCTTATCATCCTCGCCGGACGCCCCGGCATGGGCAAGACCTCGCTCGCCACCAACATCGCCTTCAACTGCGCCGAGGAGCACCTGCGCTGGCAGGCCGAGGGCGGCGAGCACAACTTCGGCGGACCCGTAGCCTTCTTCAGCCTCGAAATGAGCGCCGACCAGCTGGCGACGCGTATTCTTGCCGAGCAGGCGGAGATTTCGTCCGAAGCGCTGCGCTCGGGCAAGCTCAACCGCGACGATTTCCAGCGGCTTGCCAATGCCAGCCGGCGACTGGCGGACCTGCCGCTTTATATCGACGACACCCCCGGCCTCACCATCGGCGCACTGCGCACCCGCGCGCGGCGGCTGAAGCGGCGGCACGATCTCGGGCTGATCGTGGTCGACTATCTGCAGCTGCTGCAAGGCTCGGGCCGCGCCAGCGACAACCGCGTGAATGAGATTTCCGAGATCAGCCGCGGCCTGAAGACGCTGGCGAAAGAGCTGGCCGTGCCGGTGATCGCGCTCTCGCAGCTTTCGCGTGCTGTGGAGCAGCGCGAGGACAAGAAGCCGATGCTGTCGGACCTGCGCGAATCGGGCTCGATTGAGCAGGACGCCGACATGGTCTGGTTCATCTTCCGCGGCGACTACTATCACGAGGCGATCCGCCCCGAGGTGCCGACCGAGACCAGCTCGGCCGACATCCAGGAAAAGTACCGTCTGTGGGAGGAGCGCTATCTGGAACTGCGCAACAAGGCGACGCTGATCGTGGCCAAGCAGCGCCACGGCTCAACCGGCAACGTACCGCTGCACTTCCAGGCCGAGATCACCAAGTTCACCTCGCCCAATATGAAGGACTATTCGGACTACGGGTACGAGTAGGCCGGGCGACGAGAGGGGCAAAGGCTGCACCTTCCAACGGCGGATTTTTGCGATTCCAAGAGAGATGTGCAGCATTTTTCGCTACGCGTAACGATACGGACAGGCGATTTTCACGCCGCCCTTGCAAATGCTGCAGGATGGCTCAATGACTGGTAAACTCTCGGCAGGTCAAGGAGGTTTACATTGCGGTCAACTGGAGCGGTTTTTGCGGCAGGGGCTGCGATAGCTCTCTCCTCGTGTGCCGGCATGGTGGAAGCTAAGGTCACACAGCGTTTGGCTGACCTATGCGAAGCAAGAGGCGAAAACATGCGGATAGTCCCTGGCGAAACGTACAGGGAAGATGACGTATTGCTTCCGACAATAGCGGCTTCGGGAAGATGCTTGCCCCCGGGTGAGCCAGGCTATGACGACGCAATGACGATTGAAGAGTATCGCGCGCTGAACAACATCGAACCGGCTGACTAACTCTCAAAATGCAAAGATAGTCGTCCAGTGTAAGGACCTCATGTGCTATAGGGAGGCCACTGGCAGACCTTCCAGCACCCTAAGGTGCGCAGGCGTAAAACCCGTCGATCACGATCTGCCGCGTACCGCGCGCGATGGTTAGCCGGGCGGTCTTGAGCGGGCTCTCGCTCGGCGCTGCTCCGGGATCGGCCTCACCCGTCACCTCGACCCGCGCGTTCACCGTGCCGTTGGTGAACGAAGCGCCCGAAGGCATATCGCCGAAGCCGCCCAGCCCTTCCTTGGGCAGACGCATCACGGTGCCGTCGATTTTTACCGCGCCCATCGCCTGGCTTTGCGAATCCACGAAGCCCTTGGCGACAAGCAGCGGATCGTCGTTTCGGCTGAAGCTGAACGAGCAGCCCAAGTCGCCCTTCAGCGGCTCAGCCGCAAGATCATCGGGCAGGATCACGTCGAGCATAATCGGCGCGCTTTGTCCGTCGCTCAAGCTTGCGCCTGAAGAAGCCGAAGCGGCCGGCTCGCCATTGTCCACGGGCTGCTCCGACGCACTCTGGTTGCAGGCGGCGAGCATCAACGGGGCGAACAGAAGCGGGAGCGTGCGGGTCATGGTCTTCCAATGGCGTGGTTGCGGCGGAGTTTCGGCGCTAGCATGCCTGCCCCGCACATGCGAATTCTTGACTCTCGGCCCTTGCGCCCGTATTTGATCCGCTTTCCGGACAACCCGCTTGATTGGAGTGCCCTATGGCGCGCGTTACCGTCGAAGATTGCGTCGACAAAGTTCCCAACCGTTTTGACCTCGTCCTGCTTGCCGCCCAGCGCGCGCGCGAGATCTCGGGCGGGGCCGAGCTGACTGTCGACCGTGACCGTGACAAGAACCCGGTCGTGGCCCTGCGCGAAATCGCTGAGCAGACCGTGAAGCCCAAGCACCTGCAGGAATCGCTGACCCAGTCGCTCCAGCGCGTGCTGCCCGACGAGGAAGACGAAGCGGACGATATCGGTTCGCTGAGCCAGTCGGCCGAAGCCATGCGCCTTTCGGCTGCGGCCCCGGCCCGCTCGACCTCGATCGGCGGCGATTACGAGGGCTGAACAGGCCCCAATTGAACCAGCGAAAGGGCCGCGGCGCAAGCTGCGGCCCTTTTCGTTTGTCCGGCAGCGGTACGGTTCGTGGGCGGCGATTGATCGGCAGGCGCTTTGCCGCTCTAAGGCAAGCGAAAGGGAACTCCGATGGCGGTCGTTGCAGTTTACAGCGTGAAAGGCGGCGTGGGGAAGACCACGATTGCGGCGAACCTCGCATGGTTCTCCGCCATGGTATCGCGTCGACGCACGCTGCTGTGGGATCTCGATGCGGCAGGCGGCTCGGGCTTCCTGTTCGGGATCGATGCACAAAAGCGCGCCGCCGCCGGCGCGATCTTCGACCGCGATGCCGAGCCCGCCAGCCTGATCTGGCAGACCGGCTACGATCGGCTCGACCTCCTACCCGCCGACAACAGCCTGCGCGATCTCGACAACGTCCTCACGCGGATCGGCAAGAAGAAACGGCTGGCCAAGCTGACCGACACGCTGAGCCACGACTACGAGCGGATCGTGCTCGATTGCCCGCCGGTGCTCAACGAGATCAGCGCGCAGGTGATGCGCGCCGCGACCTGCGTGATCGTGCCGCTGCCGCCCTCGCCGCTCTCGGCCCGCGCGTTTGAAATCGTGGCCAAGGAAATCCGCGCCAACACCAAGCGCCCGCCGCCAATCCTGCCCGTGCTCTCGATGGTCGACCGGAGGCGCGCGCTGCACCTGCAGGCGCTGGAGGCCAATCCGAATTGGCCGGTGATCCCGCAGGCAAGCGCTGTCGAGCAATGCGCAGTGCGGCAAGCGCCAGTGGGGGCCTTCGCGCCGAACTCCCCCGCCGCGCGCGGCTTCCGCCAGTTATGGACGGCAATCGAGCGCAAGCTGACGAACGGTTAGCAAGACCGACAGCTTGATCTGCTCTTCCCGAGAAGGGCGCAAAGCCGCTGGCTAAGCGCCCTCTCGAAAGGCCGACTCAGGCGCCCTGCGGGGCCTCACCCGAACCGCCGAAGCGCTTGCCCGCCTTGGGCACCGACGAACCATGCGACGGCGGCAAGATAGACGGACCAGCAGGCTGATCGGGACGGTCGATCTTGCCGTCTTCCATCAACCGGTTGATCTCCTCGCCGCTCAGCGTCTCGTATTCGAGCATGGCCTGGGCGAGCAGGTGGAGCTTGTCCTCCTGTTCGGTCAGCACCTCGGTCGCACGCTTCAGGCCGGCCTCAACCAGATCCTTGATCTCGGCGTCGATCATCTTGTTCGTTTCCGCGCCGGCCATGGTGCGCGTGGTCTGGCCCATGCCGAGGTAGCCTTCCTGGCTCGCCTCGTACTGGAGCGGGCCGAGCTTGTCGGACATGCCCCACTTGGTGACCATGTTGCGCGCCAGATCAGTCGCATACTGGATGTCGCCCGAAGCGCCCGAGCTGACCTTGTCGTGCCCGAAGATGATCTCCTCGGCCACGCGTCCGCCCATGGCCACGGCCAGGTTCGCATGCATCTTGTCGCGGTGGTACGAATAGTTGTCGCGTTCGGGCAGGCGCATCACCATGCCCAATGCACGACCGCGCGGAATGATCGTGGCCTTGTGGATCGGGTCAGACGCCGGCTCGTTCAGCGAGACGAGCGCATGGCCCGCCTCGTGATAGGCGGTCATCTTCTTCTCGTCCTCGGTCATGACCATGGACTTCCTTTCGGTGCCCATCATGACCTTGTCCTTGGCGTCCTCGAACTCCTGCATCGCGACCAGACGTTTATTACGCCGCGCCGCCAGCAGAGCCGCCTCGTTGACGAGGTTGGCAAGGTCCGCGCCCGAGAAGCCCGGTGTACCGCGCGCGATGGTGCGTGCGTTGACGTCAGGCGCCAGCGGCACCTTCTTCATGTGCACCGAGAGGATCTTCTCGCGCCCGTCGATGTCGGGGATCGGCACCACCACCTGACGGTCAAAACGGCCGGGGCGCAGCAGCGCCGGGTCCAGTACGTCGGGCCGGTTGGTGGCGGCGATGATGATGATGCCTTCGTTGGCCTCGAAGCCGTCCATCTCCACCAGCAGCTGGTTCAGCGTCTGCTCGCGTTCGTCGTTCGAATTGCCGATGCCGTTGCCGCGATGGCGGCCCACGGCGTCGATTTCGTCGATGAAGACGATA
>CENV01088583.1_pt1 | contig 23001 bp, 25 predicted proteins | sample 530231 | NCBI WGS metagenome assembly CENV01 (sample SAMEA2619815, study PRJEB7988) | marine metagenome | biome: marine biome (ENVO:00000447); feature: surface water layer (ENVO:00002042); material: "saline water (ENVO:00002010), including plankton (ENVO:xxxxxxxx)" | depth 5 m | reverse complement strand
GTTTTCCAAAGGGAGAAGTGCCGCCGGCGCGCACAACGCGCCGGCGGTGCGGTATGAGGACATTCGATGCGAACCATCGACAATCCTAGGCCGGCTGGCGGGTCGCTATTGACCGACCCTCGGGCACGCGCCTGGCTGTTTCAGATTCTGGCTGTAATCACCGTCGTAGCATTCGGCTGGTACCTTTTTCACAATACCCAGACCAACCTTGCCCATCGCGGCATTACCTCCGGCTTCGGTTTCCTCGAGAACGCCGCCGGCTTCGGCATATCCCAGCACCTGATCGACTACAGCGAGAGCGACACTTACGGTCGCGTCTTCTGGGTCGGGCTGCTCAATACGCTGTTGGTCAGCGTCATCGGGATATTTCTCGCAACGGTGATGGGGTTCATCCTCGGTGTGGGACGCCTCTCGAGCAACTGGCTGATCCGTCAATTGGCGACGCTCTACATCGAGATATTCCGCAATATCCCGCCGTTGCTGCTGATCTTCTTCGTCTACTTCGCTGTGATCAGCCCGTTGCCTGGGCCGCGCAACAGCCTGAGCCTATGGGATGCGGTGTTCGTCAACAACCGTGGCGTGCAGATGCCGGCACCCAGCGCCGCCGATGGCTTCTGGGCATTCTGGCTGGCGTTGCTCGTGGCGCTGGTGGCCGTGGTCTTGCTCAATCGCTGGGCTCGGGCGCGTCGGCATGCCACCGGGCAGATGTTTCCGGTGTTCTGGACCAGCCTTGGGTTGTTTCTGGCGATCCCGTGGCTGATGACCTTCATTGCAGGCGTACCTTTCACTTGGGAAGTGCCGGAGTTGCAGCGCTTCAACATTCGCGGTGGTTGGGTGGTGATCCCGGAGCTGGTTTCGATCGTGGTGGCGTTGTCGGTGTATACCGCGGCGTTCATCGGCGAAACCGTGCGTTCAGGCATTCAGTCGGTCAGCTATGGCCAGACCGAAGCCGCCGCTTCGCTTGGGTTGCGCCCAGGCCAGGTATTGCGGCTGGTGATCGTGCCGCAAGCGTTGCGGGTGATCGTGCCGCCGCTGACCAGCCAATACCTGAACCTGGCAAAGAACTCGTCGCTCGCTGCTGCTATCGGTTATCCGGACATGGTGTCGCTATTCGCCGGCACGGTGCTCAATCAGACCGGGCAGGCCATCGAAACCATGGCCATCACCATGAGTGTCTATCTGGCCATCAGCATCAGCATCTCGCTGCTGATGAACTGGTACAACAAGCGCATTGCGCTGATCGAGCGGTGAGCGCATGACCATCCATACCTTCAAGCCCGACCTGCCGCCACCGACGATCAGCATCGGTGCGCTCGGCTGGCTACGGGCCAATCTGTTTTCCAGCTGGATCAATACCCTGCTGACGCTGGTAGGGCTATACCTGCTCTGGCTGATTGTGCCGCCGGTACTCGAATGGGCCATCTTCAAGGCCGACTGGACCGGTGAAACCCGCGCCGACTGCAGCCGCGAAGGCGCCTGCTGGGTGTTCATTCAGACCCGGTTCGGCCAGTTCATGTACGGCTTCTATCCGACGGAGCTGCGCTGGCGAGTCGATGCGGCAGCCTGGCTGGCGATCATCGGTGCGGCGCCGCTGTTCCTGCGGCAGATGCCACACAAGTTGCGCTACGGGTTGGGCTATCTGCTGGTTTACCCGCTGCTAGCCTACTGGCTGCTGCATGGTGGCTTTCTCGGCCTGCAGACGGTGCCTACCAGTCAGTGGGGCGGGCTCATGCTGACCGTAGTGATCGCTGCCGTGGGCATTGCCGGTGCTTTGCCGCTGGGCATTCTGCTGGCATTGGGACGGCGCTCGGACATGCCGGCTATTCGCGTGCTCTGCGTGACCTTCATCGAGTTCTGGCGCGGCGTGCCGTTGATCACCGTGCTGTTCATGTCCTCGGTGATGCTGCCGCTGTTCCTGCCCGAAGGCATGAGCCTCGACAAGCTGCTGCGGGCAATGCTGATGGTGGTGTTCTTCGAGGCCGCCTACATCGCCGAGGTGGTACGTGGCGGTCTGCAGGCGATCCCCAAGGGGCAGTACGAGGCGGCGGCGGCCATGGGCCTGGGGTACTGGCGCAGCACGCTGCTGGTGATCCTGCCGCAGGCGCTGAAGCTGGTTATCCCAGGCATCGTCAACACCTTCATTGCCCTGTTCAAGGACACCAGCCTGGTGATCATCATCGGCCTGTTCGACTTCCTCAACAGCATCAAGCGCGCCACTGCGGATCCGGCCTGGCTAGGCATGTCCACCGAGGGTTACGTGTTCGCCGCGCTGGTGTACTGGATGTTCTGTTTCGGCATGTCCCGCTATTCGATGCGCCTGGAGCGCAAGCTGGACACCGGCCACAAGCATTAGGAGTGATATATGAGTGATTCAAACGCGCAGGCCGAGCAGAGCAGCGAGCCGGTCATCCGCATGCAGGGCGTGCACAAATGGTTCGGCCAGTTCCATGTACTCAAGGACATCAACCTCTCCGTGCGCCAGGGCGAGCGCATCGTGCTGTGCGGGCCTTCCGGCTCCGGCAAGTCCACCACCATTCGCTGCCTCAATCGCCTGGAGGAACACCAGCAGGGGCGCATCGTCATCAACGGCGTGGAGCTGACCAGCGACCTCAAGCAGATCGAGGCGATCCGCAGCGAAGTCGGCATGGTGTTCCAGCACTTCAACCTGTTCCCGCACCTGACCGTGTTGCAGAACTGCACCCTGGCGCCAATGTGGGTGCGCAAGCTGCCGCGACGGCAGGCCGAGGAAATCGCCATGCATTATCTGGAGCGCGTGCGCATCCCGGAGCAGGCCAACAAGTTTCCCGGCCAGCTCTCCGGCGGTCAGCAGCAGCGCGTGGCGATCGCCCGTGCGCTGTGCATGAAGCCGAAGATCATGCTGTTCGATGAGCCGACTTCGGCCCTCGACCCGGAAATGGTGAAGGAGGTGCTCGACACCATGGTCAGCCTCGCCGAAAGCGGCATGACCATGCTCTGCGTGACCCATGAGATGGGCTTCGCCCGCACCGTGGCGGATCGGGTGATCTTCATGGACAAGGGCGAGATCGTCGAACAGGCCGAGCCAGAGGTGTTCTTCACAAACCCGGTCAACGACAGGACCAAGCTGTTCCTCAGCCAGATCCTGCACTGATCCAAGCCGGGCCTGGCGTGCCGTCGGAACACGCGGCGCCTGGCTGTGTTCAGCCTTAGCCTCGGCCGCCGTCATGGGCTAGAATACGCGCCCCGACTGCTCCCCCCTCCGAGGCTGTTCCGACGATGTTGATCCTGCGCGGCGCTCCCGCTCTTTCCGCCTTCCGTCATGGCAAGCTCCTGGCACAACTGTCCGATAAGGTCCCCGCCGTCAGCGGGCTGTATGCCGAGTTCGCCCATTTCGCCGAGGTTTCCGGCACGCTCGGCGCGGATGAGCAGAACGTACTGACCCGCCTGCTGAAGTACGGCCCCAGTGTGCCGGTGCAGGAACCTGCCGGGCGGCTGTTCCTCGTGGTGCCTCGCTTCGGCACCATTTCGCCGTGGTCGAGCAAGGCCAGCGATATCGCCCACAACTGCGGGCTGGAGAAGGTCCAGCGGCTGGAGCGGGGTATCGCCTATTACGTGCAGGGCGAGTTTTCCGATAGCGATGCACAGCTGATTGCCGCAGCGCTTCACGACCGCATGACGCAAATGGTGCTCGATCGTTTCGAAGCAGCCGCCAACCTGTTCAGCCATGCCGAGCCCAAGCCGCTGACTGCCGTGGACATCCTCGGTGGCGGTCGCGCCGCGCTGGAAAAGGCCAACACCGACCTGGGCCTGGCCCTGGCCGAAGACGAAATCGATTATCTGGTCAGTGCCTTCCAGGGCCTCAAGCGCAACCCGCACGACATCGAACTGATGATGTTCGCGCAGGCCAACTCCGAGCACTGCCGCCACAAGATCTTCAACGCCAGCTGGGACATCGACGGCGAGAGCCAGGACAAGTCGCTGTTCGGCATGATCAAGAACACCTACCAGATGCACAGCGAGAACGTGCTGTCCGCTTACAAGGACAACGCGTCGGTCATCGTCGGCCACACCGCAGGGCGTTTCTTCCCCAATGCTGAAACCCGCCAATACGGCGCGGTGCAGGAGCCGGTGCACATCCTGATGAAGGTGGAAACCCACAACCACCCGACCGCGATCTCGCCGTTCTCGGGTGCTTCCACCGGTTCCGGTGGCGAGATTCGCGACGAGGGCGCCACCGGCCGCGGCGCCAAGCCAAAGGCCGGTCTGACCGGTTTCACCGTCTCCAACCTGAACATCCCCGGCTTCGAACAGCCGTGGGAACAGGCCTACGGCAAGCCGGAACGCATCGTCACGCCGCTGGACATCATGATTGAAGGCCCTCTGGGCGGCGCCGCGTTCAACAACGAGTTCGGCCGCCCGGCGCTGACTGGTTACTTCCGTACCTTCGAGCAGTCGATCAACACGCCGCGCGGCGACGAGGTGCGTGGTTATCACAAGCCGATCATGCTCGCTGGCGGCATGGGCAATATCCGTGAAGATCACGTGCAGAAGGCCGAGATCACCGTTGGCGCCAAGCTGATCGTGCTCGGCGGGCCGGCCATGCTGATCGGCCTGGGCGGCGGCGCCGCCTCCTCGGTCGCGACCGGTGCCAGCTCGGCCGATCTGGATTTCGCCTCGGTACAGCGCGAGAACCCGGAAATGGAACGCCGCTGCCAGGAAGTCATCGACCGCTGCTGGCAGCTGGGCGACGAGAACCCCATCGCCTTCATCCATGACGTCGGTGCCGGTGGCATTTCCAATGCCTTCCCGGAGCTGGTCAACGACGGTGGCCGCGGTGGCCGCTTCGAACTGCGCAACGTGCCTAACGACGAGCCGGGCATGGCCCCGCACGAGATCTGGAGCAACGAGTCCCAGGAGCGTTACGTGCTGGCCGTCAGTGCCGCCGATTTCGAGCGTTTCCAGGCTATCTGCGAACGTGAGCGCTGCCCGTTCGCGGTTGTCGGCGAGGCGACCGCAGAGCCACAGCTGACCGTCACCGACAGCCATTTCGGCAACACCCCGGTGGACATGCCGCTCGAAGTGCTACTCGGCAAGCCACCGCGCATGCACCGCAGCGCCAGCCGCGAAGCGGAGCTGGGCGATGACTTCGATGCGGCTACTGTCGATCTGAATGAGGCGGTCACCCGGGTGCTGCGCCACCCAGCGGTCGCCAGCAAGAGCTTCCTGATCACCATCGGCGACCGCAGTATCACCGGCCAGGTAGCGCGCGATCAGATGGTCGGTCCTTGGCAGGTGCCGGTCGCCGACTGCGCCGTCACGGCTACCAGCTACGACGTTTACACCGGCGAGGCCATGGCAATGGGCGAGCGTACGCCGCTGGCGCTGCTGGACGCTCCGGCGTCGGGTCGCATGGCCATCGGCGAAACGCTGACCAACCTGGCAGCGGCACGCATCGAGAAAATCTCCGACATCAAGCTGTCCGCCAACTGGATGGCCGCCGCCGGCCACCCCGGCGAAGACGCGCGGCTGTACGACACCGTGCGCGCCGTCGGCATGGAGCTGTGCCCGCAGCTGGGCCTGACCATCCCGGTGGGCAAGGACTCGATGTCAATGAAGACCCGTTGGTCGGAGGAGGGCGCCGAGAAAAGCGTGACCTCGCCGATGTCGCTGATCGTTTCCGGCTTCGCCCCGGTCACTGATATCCGCCAGACCCTGACCCCGCAGCTGCGCCTGGACAAGGGCGCAACGGACCTGATCCTGATCGATCTGGGACGCGGCCAGAACCGCATGGGCGCTTCGATCCTTGCGCAGGTGTATGGTCAGCTTGGTCGCCAGGCGCCCGACGTCGATGATGCCGAAGACCTGCAGGCGTTCTTCGCCGTGGTCCAGGGGCTGAACGCCGATGGTCTGCTACTGGCCTACCACGACCGGTCCGACGGTGGTCTGCTGACCACTGTGCTGGAAATGGCGTTTGCCGGTCACTGTGGCCTGAGTCTGAATCTCGATGGCCTGCTGGAGAGTGCCGCAGATGTCGCACCGATGCTCTTCAACGAGGAGCTTGGTGCGGTGATTCAGGTGCGTCAGGACGACACCGAGATCGTGCTGGCACAGTTCAGCGCAGCCGGTCTGGGTGACTGTGTCGCGGTCATCGGTCAGCCGGTCAACAATGGCCATGTGTCGATCAAGCACGGCGAAAACGAAGTCTTCGCCGGTGAGCGCCGCTTGCTGCAGCGCCAGTGGGCAGAAACCAGTTACCAGATCCAGCGTCTGCGCGATAACGCCGAGTGCGCCGATCAGGAGTTCGACGCGCTGCTCGAAGAGGACAACCTGGGTCTCAGTGCCAAGCTCAGCTTCGACGTGAACGAGGACATCGCGGCGCCCTACATCAAGCGTGGCGTTCGTCCACAGATTGCGGTGCTGCGCGAGCAGGGCGTCAATGGCCAGGTGGAGATGGCGGCGGCGTTCGACCGCGCCGGTTTCGCCGCGGTCGACGTGCACATGAGCGATATCCTTTCCGGGCGTGTCAGCCTTGAGGAGTTCAAGGGCCTGGTGGCCTGCGGTGGCTTCTCCTACGGCGACGTGCTCGGCGCCGGTGAAGGCTGGGCCAAGTCGATCCTGTTCAATGCGCGTGCACGGGATGGCTTCCAGGCCTTCTTCGAGCGCAAGGACAGCTTCGCTCTCGGCGTGTGCAATGGTTGCCAGATGATGAGCAACCTGCACGAGCTGATCCCGGGCACCGAGAATTGGCCGCACTTCGTGCGTAACCGCTCGGAGCAGTTTGAGGCGCGGGTGGCGATGGTTCAGATTCAGGATTCGCCATCGATCTTCCTGCAGGGCATGGCCGGCTCCCGTCTGCCGATCGCCATCGCCCACGGCGAAGGCCATGCGGAGTTCGAGAGCGAAGAGGCCATGCTGCAGGCAGATCTTTCCGGCACCGTGGCGTTGCGCTTCGTGGATAACCACGGCAAGGTCACCGAGCGTTACCCGGCCAACCCGAACGGCTCGCCGCGCGGTATCACCGGTCTCAGCAGCCGCGATGGCCGCGTGACCATCATGATGCCGCATCCGGAGCGGGTGTTCCGCGCCGTGACCAACTCCTGGCGCCCTGACGAGTGGCAGGAAGACGGCGGCTGGATGCGAATGTTCCGCAATGCGCGGGTCTGGGTCGACTGACCGACCGGGTCAATCTGGCCAATCCCGGGGAGCCCGTCGATAGCATATCGGCGGGCTTTTTCATTTGTGACAAAGGTCTATGAACCGGCAGCGCAAAGCGTCGTCTGAGCTATGACGCGCCGCACTATTCGGTGCGCACACGGATGGCAGAATGCCAGTTCGCTCGGCCGGTGGAGGTCGGGCTCATCTGCACGGAGAGGTCGATGTACAAGCTGTGTTTCTCTGACAAAAGTGGAAAACGCTTGTAAATCAAATAGTTGCCCGTATCTTGGTCCGAATATTCTACCCAATATCTCTAACCAAAAAATCTACCCTCCCGCTTCTCGTCTAAACCTCTGCCCCGATCAGTAGCCGCTCTATATACTGTCTATCCATACAGTATTGGTGGAGGGGCTTTCATGTCGTGCCCTGACGATTTCGAATTTTTCCTAGGTGTGCCCACTCCGGCTGAGATGTGGCAGCAGCATGCTCGACTGCTCGAAGAGGAATGCCACGAGCTACGGGACGAGGTGAGGGCGCTTAAGGCCGAACGGCGAAGGCTGGTGCAGCTGTATGCGCAAAGCCAGCAGGAGCTAAGCGAAGCGAAGGAGAAAGCCAAGGAGGCGCAGCGAGAGGCCAATCACCACTATGTTGAGCTAGTGCAGCTCCGGAACAGTATTGCGTATCCGTTCCACTATGGGCACCACGATACGAAGGCAAGGCAACCTGATACTGACCCTGTAATTACAAAAAGCCATCAGAGCGGGTAGGCTAAGCCGAGCTTATTACGATGGGGGCAAGGGAATGGCGTTAATCGACTGCTACGAATGTGGAAAGGAAATCAGCTCAATTGCTGCTGCATGTCCCCACTGTGGTGCCCCTGCCAATGTTCCTAGGCTAGATACGCCGCCACCATCAAAGCGTCGCGTAGGGCCGCTGAAGAAGCTTGCAGTGGTTGTCTTCTGGATATTCGTGGGTCTGAGTGTGATTGGTTTGTTCGTCGATGATCCAGACAGGCCTAAGCCCGCTCAAGACTACCTAGCTAGCCACGCCACTTATGCGGAGCTTGATCGCCTCGTGGGCTGCGGCAGCACCTTCAGCGATGACAAGAAAAGAGACGTGTTCAACGAGCGATTCAAGGATCACTGGTTTTTCTGGACGGGGCGAATCGAACTGGTTGAGGCTGACAGCGTGTCTTTGAATATTGACGGCGTTGGTCTACAAGACCTGATGGTTGATTTCCTCGATGAGAAGGCGGGATACGACTTGCGTAAAGGACAGACCATCAAGGTTCGCTTTTTGATGAAAAGTCCTGGGGGCTGTTTCTTACCATTCTCGGGCGTCCAGGCTGAAGTGATGTAGTGAACAACCTAGGAGCGGAGCGCATGACACAGCAAACAGTGGCCATTCACTTTACCTACGTTGTAGGCGGTGAGACGAAGGAAGGAAGCACCGAGGTTCGTGCGAGGGTTGAGGATGTCGAGTCGAAAGAAGGTTGGCAGCGGATGGTTACATGGCTCGTATTTCGAGCGATAGGCGAAGCTGAGCCGGAGCTGATACTGAAAACCCCAAATGGCTGGTACGGCAATATGAAGGGATTCGCTGCGCCACAAACGGAGCTGATTGGACCGATTGATCTTCACATTCGCGAGTTTCCCGAGGTGCTTCTAAATCGGGATGAATACACACTGAATCGCCGTCTCGATAAGCCCCGCAAACTCGATCTACCCTAACCCCCCGCCAGAAACCCCCCCATGCTTTGCACAGGTGTGGGGATTCAACAGGGGCAAATATCCGCAGGTCATTTCTCATAGAGGATTATCCGTATGCCGTTGGATAGTGTAGAAGCTCAAAGAGCACGCCTTGTGGTTGCTGATGCTGCGTTTCGTTGGTCGCTCGCTGTGAACAATGGCGAAGACGTAGGCGCAATTGAGGCGGCAGAACAAGAACTACAACAGGCTGTTCAAGCTGCTATAGCGGCAGGAAGCTGGGCGGCTGAGCTTGTGACACTTCAAAGAAATTCCCCGCTCGGAAGTGGCCTTGCCTAACACGCTCAAAATTTCAGACCCCCGGCACCGTCTCCTTTCTGAAAATATCTAGTGGCTCTACAGTGAGCGCTGTTGAGCGTTCGCGTGAAGACATAACACGCAAAGGAAACGGAGAGAACGCACGTTTTAGCGTGCTCAGCGAGCCTCTAAGGGGCATTCCTGAAGGGATTTGAGGGATAGCAGGAAGCCCCACCTGATAGTAGGGTTTGGGAGGCTGTTCAGAAGGTCAAAGCAAGCTTCTGCATCACTCGACTGACCTGCACAGGGGACCATTGCCCACCCTTAGCGGTTGTCACTCCCTTGGTATTCAAGCATTCGGCAACGCCAGCAAGTGTCTTGGTGCCACGAAGGATGCACAGTTCTACAGTGTCACGGATGCTTTCAGCGAACGCTTCGGCCTTGGCCTTGGTTGACTCCCCGCCTTTGGATTGATTGACCTTTGTACGGCCTTTGGCAAGAGCTTCTGAGCGACGTTCTACCTTTTCCACCGCTGCCGCTTCCCCAGCTTCTGCACGCTTAGCAAGGCTTTTCAGAGCGTCCTTGGTGCGTTGGCTGATGAACTCTCGTTCCTGCTCAGCAAGCATGGCGAACAAATGAAGCTGAATGGTATTGGCGTTCGGCATGGTGGCGACTTTGAAGTCAGCGCGCTTCATCAGGCCCGCTATGTGTTCAACGTCCCGGCTCAGACGGTCGAGCTTGGCAACCACTACCGGGAGCTTGTGTGCGAATGCTTTAGAGCCTTCTGGACGGTCAAGGGGATGCACACAGCCAGACACGTTAACGTCGATGTATTCAGCAACCACTTCCCATCCTTGCTGCGCTGCTGCCGTCTCGATGTATTGGCGTTGAGCTTCCAAACCTAAGCCGGATTCCCCTTGAGCCTTAGTCGATACTCGAAGGTAGGCAATCACTTGGATCGGGGATTTGGTTTCCATTGCTCAGGCTCCTTAACACTGCATTTACATTGCTAGGAGTCATGTTACACAGGCTCGGACGTTCGTTCAAGCTGTGTAAATTGCGATTCTATTTTTGTTTGGTGCGGGCTTCCAGACGATCAAGGCGACGATCTGTGCTGTTCGATAGGTCAATCACCTTCGCCTCTAGGCTGTTATGCCGTCCTTCCAAATACACAAGGCTGTTTGTCTGACGTAGCTCCAGCTCACTGACGCGGCTATTGGTGGCCTGTAGGTCAGCAGCCGATGGCAATGACCAGATCACCAGCAAGACGGTGGACAGGGCAAAGATGTTAAGGATTTGAAGGCTATTAGAAAAAGTAATCAATTTATGCTCCTTTATTGGGGATTTATATTCTTGAATTGAAAATGTTTAGCATTTATTTGACTTTGGAGTCAGAAACGGCTTAACACAGTATTGAATGTTACTATGTAACATCAGGGCTACAGCGGAGCTATGGGAATAGCCGGGGGAGGCAGAGAATGTTTATCCCTGCCTTTTTGCATACAACTTTGTATGTTTACCGATGTTTATAGCACGTATGTGGCGTGCTACTCCTTTTGAGAATATTCAAGCTTCGTAGAGCTGAGAAGACTCTGCATCTCGTGCCTGAAGATTCCCTGCACCCGTCCTTCTAATTCACCAACAAGCTTTTCCTCAGATACGCCGTGGGCTGTGATGTTGATTGCTCCAGGCTGAACAGTGACGGTGCTATTGATCGAGGCTCCTGACATTTGCTGTAGGAGGTTTCGCGGCATGACGAAGCTATCAGCGGCTTGTTTCCAAGCTGGGGATTCAGGGATGAGGGGGCTAATGAAAGGAGCCTGATTGTCTCGAATGCGGCGAATGTCTGGAACGCTGAGCATTCCCCGTCCCATTGCAGAACTGAAAGGAGCTGTAGCACGTTGCTCGTTTGACACTTCGTTGTTAAGAGCCGGGGCTGTCTGTAGCCGTGTGCTGAGCCATCCCACCATATCAGCGGCGAGAGATGTACCAGCGGCAGCCACCTTGTAAAAACTATCTCGCAATGGCTCGCTTGCCTCGAAGAGTTTTTGTTGACTCTCTACAAACCGCCTTGCTGCATCCGTCATCGGACCCTTTGAGCGTTCCAACTCTTCAGCGAAGCGAACGTTAGCCAAACGGGCCTCTTCACCCTGTACAGTGTTGGCAAGCTCTTTAACGCGGCCTGATGCTTCCTTAGCGGCCAACTCATAGCCTCTCATTACATCGTTGAAGGACACTTGACGCTTGGCCATAGCTGATAGGAAAGCTTCAACACCCTTAGCGCCTGTGCGCTCTTCCCAAGCCTTGATGATGTAAGAGCGGATGGCAGGAGCGCTATCGGCTAACTGCTGGTTGAGCTCCTCGGCACGGAGATAGCCAAGACCACCAATTTGTTGAAGTGCGTATGCTTGTCGCTCAATACTCTGCTGGTCGCCACCGTTGCCCCTTGTGGCAATCCCCATATTTGAATACAAGTCAAAAGCTCGCTGAGCTGTAAGGCCCATACTGTTTTGTCCCTGTTTCATAAAGCGCGTGAAGCCATCAACTTGAGACTGAGCTTGAACACCAAGCTTATTGCTCAGACCAATAAGCGCGTCAACTGCACTTTGCCTGCGCTCCTTAGAGCCACCTACTGAGATTTCAAGCTGTAGACGCTCCAATTCTCGCTGTGAGATGAGGCGGCGGGCGTCATTGATCTTGGACACCCCATAAGCTCCTGTGCCCACTACAGCGGCAGCAGCAATGCCCGCTGGGCCAAACATGGGAAGCGATGCACCTAACCCTCCGCCAATGCCAGCAGCCCCAAGAGTATTAAAGCGTGGTACAGCGGGGAAAGGGTTGCCCCCGCCACCCGCACCGGCAATTGTCTTGACGTTCATTCGGGCTTGGTTAGCTGCACGCTGGAATGTTGTCTGCACTTGAGCATTGATCTTTGCTTGATCTAAACGAATATTGCCCACCTTCAACTCCAAGAGCCTACCCATTCTGTTTAGATCACCTTGGATGGAGCGTTGTGCAGAGAGAGGGTCTAACTCTATTTTTTTGATTTTGAGAGAAGGAAGGGCGAAGCTTTTATCGAAGTTGGCTTTCATGCGCTGTGTCATCAATGCCAGCTTCTTCTCCATCAATCGAATCTGTGTATCGACGACCCTTATACTTCTTTGATTCAGGCTGAAATTAAGCCCGACTGTATACTTTGCAATTTCCATTGTTTAACCTCTATTTATATTTGTTCCAGAAGCCACCACCTTGTGGCGGGGTGATAGCGGGATATCCCGGAGGATCAGGAAGGAGATTTACTTTCTCATTTAGAAAGCCAAGCCCATAAGTGAGCAAGAACTGATCGAAAAGCCATTTATCCTTGATTGCTGGCTGGCTACACAAACAAACAGCACCGGCTTCTGTGTTTTCCCACAAGTCTCGCTCTTTGAAGGGAAGCTGTTCTGCATCTACAGCAACGATTAGCGCAAGCTTGTCCATTCGTGCATTGTGTTGCCATTGCACTGCCTTAACGGATGAGATGTTGTTTAGGTAGGTATCAACTGAGCTTCTTACGTCTTGAGCGCTGCCGTTAGGCAAGGGGCGGATTACGATAATTGAATAGATCATTGTTCTTATCCTTTGAAAAGAAGGGGGGCATTGCGCCCCCTGTCCTTGTTAGTCGTTGGGCTGTAGCCCCATAGCTTCCAACCTTTCCCGAATGATGCGGTTGGTGGGGTTGTTGGGATGACTTGGAGAGCGTGCGTTCGCCTCGTTGATCATGTTCACGTAATACTGAATCTCTTCTTGAGTGAGATTAGATTTAAGCTCAGGCTCTTCCACTTTCTTTGGAGCCACTACAGGAGCTTTAGCAGCTACAGGAGCGGGAGCAGGAACGGTAAGAGCGGCTTTCTTTTCTTCTGCTGCTCTTTTCATAGCGCGTTCAAATGCTTTGATGTTCAGAGGCATCTTATTTGCCCTCCTTAATAGAAGCGAAGTAGTCGGCGGCTTCCTTCTTGGCGGCTTCTCGGGCCTTTTGCTCTTTCTCTTCCGCTGCCTTTCGCTCTTTAGCTACCTGAGCTTGATACAACTGTTCAGCAAGGATGGATTCTTGTTCAGCGTTGAATGCCTCAATCTCGGATTTTAAGGCTTCTTCAATCTCGGATTTTAAGGCTTCAATATCGGCTTCCTGCATAGCTGCTGGCTTGCTGAAATAGGCCGCATAGGTATTGGGACCGGAGCGACAGGGGAGCTTTTCATTTAGGCTGTATCCGTCTGCAAGAAGCTCGACCACCTTCTTTGTATAAAGGAGAAGAATGGGTTCATCTACTGCTTGGCAGGCAGCGTGAGAACCCTTATACCGGTCGATTGCTTTGGTCTGACGTTCTGCCAATACTTCAGGAGAAAAGATCATTGGCTGTTGGACGTGAAGCTTGCTGTTTTGCTTGGTAGTCATATTGTGTTTCCTCTTTTATGGTTTATATAAATTGCAGGCCGTAGAAGCCTGCGGCATTGACTCGAAATGAGCCAAATTCGTTGATGTTTAGTTTTTTGAGGGGGACGCTTTGAAAGGCGGGAAAAGCAATCTTAGACTTCGCTATCGCTACGTCTACGTCAATATTCGCTCAATGCTTTCGCTCTTATTGACTTACCTACAAATAATTCAATATTAAATGTACCTGATCCTCCATAGCTCCATAATATCTCTAAAGTACGCATTGCACGGGGCTTACAGGTATGGAGGCACTTTTTTTAATTATCCATAGTATCCTCCATAGCTCCATAATATCCTCCATAATTAGAAGGCATTCAGGTCGGCTGTACGCTCTTCGAGTACCTTGGGGGCGGTGTTAGCAGACAATCCACGAGATTTTCCAAGTGGTGTGATCTGATAATTGCAATTCGTCGTCTTCTTGATGACGCACCCGCACTGTTCCAACGTCGCGGCCACCTTCCGCACCTTAATGTTCGAGAACTCGTTATCCATCATAAGCAGACGATTGTGTACTTCAGTCGTCTTGACGACTTCGGCGTTAGCAATCAAATCTTCTACGGCCTGAATCAAGCGGTCTTCGAAGTTGTACCCGATGCGAGCTTGCTTGCTCGCTGTCATCGGTGCCGGTGCTTTGGGGTTGTAAGCATCGAGGTTGATGGTTTCGAGGAAGTCTCTAATCACCTGTGCGCCTCCTTTGTTTGTAATCCAGTTTGCAAATGTCTCGATGAACTGCTGCGTTTCTGCCGCGCTCTCGCGGTGTTCAATGTACTGCGGGATAAAGAATCGACGGTCGTGGCTTTCAAATACAACAGGGTCATAGTCGTTGCTGTTGATTATGAAGTTTACAAAGTTGTCGATGCTGTACGCTGCCTTGTGCTTTTGGTTAATCAGAACCTTGTCGTTAGACTGGAAAACCTTCAGCGCGTCAACAGTACGCTTCTTATCACAATAAACTTCGTCCAAAGCGATAACCGTCTTGCCTACAACAAAGTCTTGGAACTGCCCGGTGATCTGATCAAGGTCGCCAACTGCCGCGTTGCGTCCCATAAGGGAAAACAGCAAAGTCTCAGTCAGGAACGATTTACCGGTGCCCTGGGGGCTGCGTAACACAGGCGTTGCTACGATCTTGCGTTCAGGTCTAACAACTGCGTGAGCGATCCACCAATGCATAAAGCGGCGTTCATCAGCCAATGGGAACAGGCGCTCCATAAACTCAATGTACAGCGGCACATCTTCTTTAGTAACCACATTGCCCGATGCGTTTACGGGGTGCGGATGCCAGAGATTCAACTTGTGCCCAACAATCCGAGGGGCATTAGGTATGAATACTTTTTCTGCACAGAATGGCAGGCACGCTACAAGATAGTCCTCTGTTGCTCGCTGAGTTTTACCGGCAAATTTACCACCGTTTTGCACGTAACAACGGTGCAGAAAGCTAAGACTCATATCTTCAACAAAATTTGTGGTGTCGAGAATCAACGCGGCACGACTCTTGATATTGGGAATCTGCACGAATCTGTTTTTGATGTACTCAAGACCGGTGTCGCGTGCGGTGTCAATGTTGACTACTTTGTTGCTCATTGGTGTTTACCTCGCGTTGAGAGTTTAGGACGATTTGTTTGTAAGCTTGGGTGATGATGACGTTTAGTGTGTGGTTGGTGCTGGTGAATCCGAGGGCCTGCATAACTGCAATCAGCTCATCTTTACTGCGGTCGTTCAGATGTGTGCGCATAACTACTGCTCCTTATTGGTATGAGCCAATTCTTTTTTCAGTTCCAAATGAAGTAGGTGCTGTTTGAGAAGCTTATGTGCTAAAGCTTGTAGGCTAATATCAAGCTCCAGCTCTTTCGCCTTCTCAAACCATTCCAGCGGCACGATTACCTTGATTCGTTTATCCCGTTCTTTGTCATACAGCATTGTTAAACTCCTTGTTCAAGATTGTGTTCAGATATGCGGATACCGTTTGGTTGTGTTGCTTTGCTTGTGTCTCAAGCTTTGCCAGCAGTTCAACTTGCAGCAGGAACGTTTGCTTCTGGTAGCAATCAGAGCCGAGGTATAATGTTTCTCTCAATTGTTGTTTCTCCTTTTTCAGGCAATAGAATCCCGTCAAACGATGTTTGATATGAATTAGGATGTTGGGATGGTGTTGCCGGGATCGTTGATTTACAGCATCAAAAACAGTAGTAAGTGCTGTGGTTCAGTTGGTGTTTACTGGTTCTTCGGCAAGCAGATTCTGTAAATCTTGCACAAGAAGGTTTAGAGCTTCTTTGGACTTGATTTTAATAAGCAGGTCTTTGAAGTCTTGTGTTGCTTTCTGTCGAAGCCTGAATCTTTGCAGGGTGCATCGGTTGCTGCAAAGGAACTGGTCTGATCGGCCTGTAAGCTCGGTATCGCACATTACGCATTTAGGCATTAAATACTCCTTCTTCTTGTTCTGTAGCAGCTTCAATAACTGCTGTGGTGGCTCGGATAAATTCAGCCAGGGCAGCGTCAAGCCTCGCCAGCGGATGATCTGGATTGATGTGTGTTCCGTTTTCCATATGGTTATGGATGACTTGTCTAAACTCTTCGTTAGTCAGCCAGCCATAATCACGGCGGTGGACGTATGACATTTCGTTTTGACACTTGGAAGAGCAGACGCGCTTGTCCGCTCGTTTTGTTTTCATCTTCGCATTGCACCAGATGCAGTGCCTTGTAATCTCAATTGCGGGCATAGGTATAGCTCCTTAAAAACTTAGGATATTTAAAGATTTTTGAATCTTGGGTAAAAAGAAACCTGCACCCAAAGGAAAAAGAGTGCAGGCTTAAAGATGTGTAGTGCGCAAGAAGAAGAAATGCACCACACGTAGAAGAACTGCCAGACAGGGAAAACCCTGCTCTTACTCTGACAGAGAAGCCGGGAGCTTCTTTTAATTCCTCAACAAGACCATATGTCAGAGTCCGTGAGGAGAGGAACACAAAACTGTAGACACGACAAAACCCACAAAAGTGGGGTATGTTTTCCGGGATATACTACTTAGACGCTTAGAAAATAGGAGAAGTCACATAAAGAGGGGGAAACTTGATAAATATTTTTCCTATCCCTTCATCCTATTATAACCACGGTAGTGCTATTTTGGATATAGCTCTAAAGTGTGATTCAGCAACTTTGGCATAAATAAAACATACATTTGCTGATATGTCTTATTGCGAGCTAAGTGTAAAAAACAATTCTTTAGCTGATGGGATTAGTATATCATATTTTTCTAAAATTGCAATACTATATGGGGTATAAAAGCAACTATTTTGTAATTATTTCATATTCGGTAGTGCAGAGGGCAGAGAACATCAGGTGTGTAGCTTAAATATTGTTATGTATTTTATCTTGTATTCTTAGTAGATGTATAACATCCAAGTAGATCAGAGAAGGAAACCAAGTAAAAGAAACCCATACCCAGCCATACACCGTTCCCCAGATTCTTTGGGTAGTCATCTTCACAGATGGCGGGTGCTTTAGACTGAGTAAGATTCTTATACTTGTGACCTTCGATGACCTGAGCCGAGAGCGTATTGCTACGCCATCCAAGTGAGTCGTCGTTAGTGGAGGAGCATCTACGATGCCATCTCCTCAGAGTCGGTCGGCTAATCCGCTCTGCCAAGCCATAGGACGGTTGCCACGCCTATAGTTACCTTCGTGCATTTCACAGCGGCTGGAACACCGCACAGGACGTTGAAGGAAACGTTCGATCTTTGCCCACACCATAGTAGATCGACTGATACGAAGTGCCGCTACCGTCCGCTCCCCTATAACAAGGAGTTCACCGACCAGCACTAAGGAAGATGAGCATTGTTCCAGAAAAAATCAAAAAAGTCAATATAATAGTTGACCTTTAGTTGCTATTCTGGGCCTTCCAGAGATAGTAGGGAAAACTACGCCTTAAACGAACGACAATGCTCAGATGCAAACGGATTCATTGAAAACCCTATCGCGTTTTTAAGGGGTGAAAATCCCTACTAAATACCCTGTTCCGATCTGTGTTTAAGGGAAGTCGAAAGACAGTAGTTCGATGGCTTGTCGTTTCTGGGTCATAGAGGGACCGGCAGAGTAGATATCGAAAGTCATGCCCCCACCTCGGAGGTGTCCCAAGATTGCAGGGATTACCAGTGCTGGCGCTCCTGCCTGTTCAAGCTCAGTGGCAGTTAGCTTTCTGAAGCTATGGAATACGTGTTGATCCCCAAACCCCTCTGATCGTTTGAGCTTGGTGAACCTCTGACTCAAGGCGTTGAGCCGGATACCTGACTTCGTTTTGTCATTGCCCGCGAACAGATAGCCATTCTGTGATTGGGCAAGCTCCAGCCGCTGCTGGTATAGAGGAAGCAATGCGGAGGCAATCGGAATCTCACGAACCCCGGCCTTGGTCTTAGCATCTTCCACACGGAATGCGACGGGGGTGCCGTCATTGAATATGGTTGAGCTGGTGCTAAGGCGTCCAAGCTCCTCGATCCTGCATCCCGTCCAGCATGCGAATGCGCAGAGGTCTGCGAGGTCGGTGTCATCCTTTCCCTTTGCAGCTTTATATAGACGTTCTGCTTCCTGCTTTGTGAATGCTGCCCAGCTACCCCCAGCAGCTTTACCAACTCGCGGGTGCTCGTGTCCTTCGAAGGGTGAAGGGGAGGCGGCAAATTGCTCGCGGTATGTCGGATCGTAGCGGCATGCCCATTTGTGAATCTTGCGTAGCGCCCACAGGTGACCTTGGCGTGTCTGCCTGTTTGCACCGAGTGTGTCCAGGTACTGAGCAACGGCATCAAATGAGAGCGGAAGCTTTTCAGTAGTCAGCCAGTCGGAGAATGATTTGATCTTGCTGAGCGCTACGGAGCGTGTGCGTTCGTTGGCTGATTGTGTGGCGAAGTGTTCGGCAAACCGGCGTTGTAGCGATGGGGTGAGCGGAGAGCGGGCACGGTAGGCTTCTGGCTTGGCAATAAGCGACCTGGCCTCTTCCAGCTCTTCAGGCGTAAGCAAATGCTCTTGCTGTGCAAGCAGCACCTCACTCTGACGGGAGAGGGTGTTGGCCTCCTGAACAAGCGGGATGAGGTCTGTGCCTGTACTGAGAAATTTTTGACGGACAAGCTCGTTAGCTCGGTCGATATCAGCTTGGGGAACACCTGCGGCTCTGCGGTCGGCATCCACCTCGTCAAAGAGGAACTTGAGGGCTGACAGGATCGAATCAACCTCTTCGGGTGTGCGAGCTATAGAAGTGGGATGGCCATCAACGGCGTGCATGATCTGCCGCTTACGACTCTTCTCGTAAAACTCACCAGACCGAGCAATAGATTCTTTCCACTGATCGCCACGGCGAATTTGTTGGTCGCGTAGCTGTCGAAACTCGGCTTTCCATTCTGCTACCTGTCGAGCTGCAAGCTCACGAGCCAGTAGAGCGTCACCAGTCTTCAGGCTCTTGCTAAGAACGCGCCTGCTATAGATCGGCTGTAGCTTCTCAGGAATATCAAGGCGAACGTGATACGTCGAACCACGTAACAGAATGTGATTTTTGATTGATGGCATGCTGGCATCACTTGATAGCGTTTCTATGCAGCCATTCTAACCAATATTTCTACCCAAACGCAGCGTTGACCCCTTGTAGGCCGCATGTTTGCTGGGTTGGAGGTGATACTTTGTACAAGCTGTGTTTCTATGTTCCAGACAGTCATCTGGAGGCGGTCAAGAAAGCAGTATTCGCCGCCGGCGCTGGCCGCATAGGCGCATATGACAGTTGCTGCTGGCAGGTGCTGGGGCAAGGGCAATACCGCCCGTTGGAGGGTAGTCAGCCTTTTATCGGGCAGACGGGGCAGGTGCAGCACGTTCCCGAGTGGAAGGTCGAATTGGTTGTGGCGGACGAGCTGATTCACGACAGCGTGAAGGCAATGAAGAAGGCCCATCCGTATGAAACGCCTGCGTTCGACGTCTGGCGTTTGTCCGACATGCAGTTCTAGCCTAACGGGTCGGGGCAGTCCTGGCGGTTGCGGCGCCCCCGGCATTAATTCCTGACGTTACGGGCGAATCTCGATCAGCGTGCCATCCTTGACCAGCGCCCAGATCTCGCGCATGTCGCTGTTGCTCAGCGCGATGCAGCCCTCGGTCCAGTCCAGGGTGTGGAAGAACCACTCCGGATACTCCTCATCCAGTGGTGTGCCGTGCAGCATGATCATGCTTCCAGGAGCTACGCCTTCCTGCTGTGCGCGGGCCAGGTCACGCGCGTTGGGGTAGGAGATGTGCATCGACAGGTTGTACTTGTCGCTGGTCTTGCGCCAGTCGATCCAGTAGAAGCCTTCCGGCGTGCGCTTGTCGCCTTCGCGCAGCTTTGCGCCGTCGGGTTGTTTGCCCAGCGAAACGCGATAGCTCTTGAGTGTCTGGCCAGCGCTGACCAGATGGAGTTTGCGTTCCGACTTGATTACCAGGACTTTGTCGATGGGTGAACCGCCCAGGCTGGGCGTCGCATTGGCGTGGGAAAATGCGGTAAAGGTGAGGCAGAGCAGGGCGAGCAGCCAGCGCATCGAGGCTTTCCTTCGAACTTCATCAGACCTGTATGTGCCAGCCGGTCCGGCAGACACTTCAGTCTGCGCGGGCGTGGCCCTGCTGGCGGTTGCGATAGCTTGTCACGGCCTCGTTGCGCACCGGGAAGGTCTGCTGCACCCGGTCGGCGAAGAAGCATTCTAGGGTACGGCCGATGGTCGGAAAAGCCAGCTCGGACCAAGGGATGTCTTGCTGATGAAAGAGCTTCACTTCCAGGCTTTCGTCTCCGGCACAGAAGTCCAGATCGACGAGCTCAGCGCGGAAGAACATGTAGACCTGATTGATATGTGGCAGGTCGAACAGGGTATACAGCTGCAGGTCACGCACTCTGGCGCAGGCCTCTTCGAGTGTTTCGCGCTCTGCGGCCTGCTGCATGGTTTCGCCGTTCTCCATGAAGCCGGCCGGCAGGGTCCAATAGCCCCGGCGAGGTTCGATAGCACGTCGACAGAGCAGCACGCGATCATCCCAGACGGGTACGCAGCCGGCGACGATCCTCGGGTTCTGATAGTGCACCGTTTGGCAGCTGTCGCAGACGAAGCGCGGCCGGTTGTCGCCGTCCGGTACGCGGACCAGCACCGGATCGCCGCACTGGTTGCAGTATTTCATGGGCGCCTTCCTGATTGCTCCGGGAAATATTGGGCCGTTCACACGGATTCGGCAAGGCAGCCTCTGCGCCATTCGGGGTGGCTCTGACCCGCCTGGTTCGCAGTTGTAACATTGATATCGCATCGAGGCGTTGGAGCTTCTCGTTTGGCGCTCTCCGGGCCTTGGGCGGCTCCGCCTTTCATGCCATGATGCCGATCAAAGACGAAACGAGAAAATACATGCTGGACACAATACTCCACCGGGTGCGCGCTCATTCCCCGCATCTTCTGGAGCCGGAAGGCCGCCTGCCCGAGGCGGCCGTGTTGATGCCAATCACCCGCAGCGAGTCGCCGGAGCTGGTGCTGACGCTCCGCGCCGCCGGTCTTTCCACCCATGGTGGAGAAGTGGCGTTCCCCGGCGGTCGACGCGATCCGGAAGACCGCGATCTACTGCACACCGCGCTGCGTGAGGCCGAGGAAGAGGTAGGCCTGGCGCCAGGCATGGTCGAGGTCGTCGGCCCGCTCAGCAGCCTGGTGTCGGTGCATGGCATCCACGTCACGCCTTACGTCGGTCTGGTTCCGGACTATGTCGAGTACCGCGCCAACGATGCCGAAATCGCCTCCGTGTTTTCTGTGCCGCTGGAATTCTTCTGCGAGGATCCGCGCGAGGTCACGCACCGCATCGATTACCAGGGACAGAGCTGGTACATCCCGTCCTACCGCTATGGCGAATACCAGATTTGGGGCCTGACCGCGATCATGATCGTCGAGCTGGTCAATGTCATATACGACGCCGGCATCGAAATGCGCCGCGCGCCTGCCGCATTCATTGATCTGTCCGGGCGGCGCGAGCCCTGAGCTGCAACGTCGCAGGGTCGAGCGGCATTCCTGTGGCCTGAGTACAACTGACAAGAAGAGGTGTGTCGTGAAATACCGTCTGGGAGAGTCGCGGGTCGAAGCGCATCCGCAAAGCTGGGTAGCCCCCAATGCCACGCTGGTCGGCAAGATCAGGCTGGATGCGGGTGCAAGCGTCTGGTTTGGCGCCGTTCTGCGTGGTGACAACGAGTTGATCCACATCGGTGAGAACAGCAACGTGCAAGACGGCAGCGTGATGCACACCGATATGGGGCATCCGTTGACCCTGGGTACCGGCGTCACGGTCGGCCACAACGCCATGTTGCACGGTTGCACGGTCGGTGATTACAGCCTGATCGGCATCAATGCGGTGGTGCTCAACGGGGCGAAGATCGGCAAGCACTGCATCATTGGCGCCAACACCCTGATTGCCGAGGGCAAGCAAATTCCCGATGGCTCACTGGTGGTCGGCTCGCCGGGCAAAGTGGTGCGTGAGCTGAGCGATGAGCAGAAGAAGATGCTCGAAGCCAGCGCCGCTCACTACGTGCATAACGCTCAGCGCTACGCGCGTGAGCTGGAGCGCGATGAGTGAACGCGCAGGAAAAGCCGGTCGCCTCGCCCTGCGTCAGTCTCTGCGCTCTGGATGAGGATGACCTGTGCGTCGGTTGCCAGCGCAGCGCGGATGAGATCCGGCGCTGGGGGTTGATGAGCAACGAGGAGCGGCGCGAGGTGCTTCAACGCTGCAGCGAGCGACTTCGCCTCAGTGGCCAGCTGATGTAGGCGCGTGCCGGGTTCGATTGTATTTCCAGAGTCGCGAGGATTCCATGCCAAGAATAGGTACACCATTGTCTTCCAGCGCTACGCGCGTCCTGCTCTGTGGCTGCGGCGAGCTTGGCAAGGAGTTGGTTATTGAGCTGCAGCGGCTTGGCGTGGAAGTCATAGCGGTCGACCGCTACGCCAATGCACCAGCCATGCAGGTGGCGCACCGCAGCCACGTGGTCGACATGCTCGACGGTGCTGCGCTGCGAGCGGTGATCGAGCAGGAGCGACCGCATTACATCGTGCCGGAGATTGAGGCCATCGCCACCGCTACCCTGGTCGAGCTGGAGGGCGAAGGCTACACCGTGATACCCACGGCCCGGGCCGCGCAGCTGACGATGAATCGCGAGGGCATTCGCCGCCTGGCCGCAGAGGAGTTGGGCTTGCCGACTTCACCCTATCGCTTCGCGGATTCGCTGGAAGAGTGTCGCTCGGCGGCGATGGCGCTGGGCTTTCCCTGTCTAGTCAAGCCGGTGATGAGCTCGTCCGGCAAGGGGCAGTCGGTGTTGCGCAGCGAAGCCGATATCGATGCGGCCTGGGATTATGCGCAGGCCGGTGGTCGCGCAGGTCGCGGGCGGGTCA
>CENV01044666.1_pt1 | contig 23013 bp, 11 predicted proteins | sample 530231 | NCBI WGS metagenome assembly CENV01 (sample SAMEA2619815, study PRJEB7988) | marine metagenome | biome: marine biome (ENVO:00000447); feature: surface water layer (ENVO:00002042); material: "saline water (ENVO:00002010), including plankton (ENVO:xxxxxxxx)" | depth 5 m | reverse complement strand
CAGAACCGCGCTCGTCGGCGGGCGGCCCGCGCCAGGAAAGGCAGCGGCCGCAATGGCGCGCGCAGGTGCGCTATCGGGGCCCATAGTCGAGCCTCGTCCGCGTCTGCGCATTTGCCGGCTATGGATTGGGGGCTGACCGTCAGCTCTCCCGTGGACGCCGAGACACGCGGTCTCGGCGCCAGAATCCGTTCGGATTTCCGGGGCGAGCTTTGTTTGGGAAAAACGGTGCAGCTGAAATGATATCGGGACATGGCAAAGTTCCTTTCGGGCATGGGGAGACGGTTTCCGGCGCGACACGCGCCGGAACGGAAGAGGGCGGCCGAGCGCGACCCGACACCTGGGTGGTGGGTCAGCGTTGGCGAAAATGGAGTGTCGGGATTGCGGCCGCGCCGCCGGATGTCAGCGCACGCGAACGGGCGCGGCGCTCAATATGAGCGCGGCCCTGACCACCATCGATTTTTTGTGCTTACGCATATCGACCTCCTTTACCGGCGACTGGAACCGCCGGGCGCTTGCATGACGAAGCGATGGGAGAGGACGAACGGCCGGACACCCCGGCCGGGGACCAAAAAGGTCGTGGTCGGAGCTACCGAGCCGGCGTTTCTACCGCATCGCGGCGAGCCGGTATATGGGCGCGTTTTTTGGTCATGGGACGCGCAAAAAGCATGGATGATGTCGCCTGGCAAGACAGCCGGGCTGGCTTCTACTCGGAGCGGTTGACCGGATCCAAAACTCGGCATCGCAATGTCATCGATCATTTTGAGGCACCGTCCACCATGTTCTAGTCGAGATCGGGCCGGAGAGCTCGGTGACGCCTGCTCGAAGCGAGCGGAAGCGACACTACGTCGGAGGCTCGTGGGGCACCGTTCGAAACTCCGGCCCGCCTATCGGCTTCGATCTGGACCGCCAGGGCAATCGAAACGAGTGCGCGGTGGGAGGCTTCCTCGAAGGCCCGTTCACCGAGCTCTTCATGGACGCGGAGCAACCGGGTCAGCACCCGGATCAAGAGGTCATCCATGGGGCTTCTCCTCGTGGGTCTGGCCGGCCTGGCGCCGCTGCAGGGTGGTTTCGATGACGGCGGTGAAGTCGCTGCCGGTGAGATGACGCCGCTCGAGCAGTGCGACAGCGACGGCCTCGACCATGTCGCGGTTGGCGGTGACGACGTCCTGGGCCTGTTGGTAGAGCCTCTGCAAATGGTTCTCGACGATTTGTGTCAGCTTGGGCTCACGGGACAGGACCGTTGGGATGCTGGCTTCGTCGGATCGGTAAATGAGCTCGTCGCCCAACCCGACGCTGAGATGCAGCCGGGCGGTGACAATGGTGGCTCGGGCGAGATCACTGTTGACGCTGCCGCCCGACCCCGTGCCGGGATAGCCCAGGATCAATTCCTCGGCGGCGCGGCCGGCGAGGGTCTTGGCGATGTAACGCTCGACTTCGGCCTTGGTGATGAAAAAGTCGTCCGCGGCGTAGGTTGTGTGACCGCCGGTCGTGTCGTTTCCGAGGATGGAAACGGCTTCGACCACTCCAACATCGAGCATGGCGATGGCGACGGCGTGCCCGGCCTCATGGATGGCGATGCGCCGGAGGAAGTCGGGTGGCCGCTGGTCGGGCGGGGCGAGGACCTCCAGAAGATCCGACATCATCATGGACCGTTCGGCCTGGCGTGCCCGGCGGCGGGCCGCCTTGACGCAAGCGACGATGCTGGCGCCGGTGGCGCCCAAAGCGATATTGGCCGCCAGGGTGAGATCGTCACCAAAGAGATCGAGACCAAGGTGCTGGCGCAGGATGCCGGCCAAGTCCTCGGCATCGGGCAAGCCGATCTCGATGATCTTCGAGAGACGGCCGGGCCGGATCAAGGCCTTGTCGATGCGATCACCATGGTTGGTGGCGCCGACGACGATGAGCTTGGTATTTTCAGTGGAGACGGCACTATCGAGCGCGATCAGCAAATGGGTGATCACTGGGAGCCACCAGTCACGACCCCGCGGAGTCAGCGTGGCCCGATCAGGGACGGCGTCGAGCTCGTCGAGAAACAGCACGGCGGGCGCGACGGCCCGGGCCTCGGCAAAGGTCTTGTCGATCTGCTTGATGACGGAATCCAAATGACCAGGACCATTGGCGAACCATTGCCCCACCGATGTAGCGATGAGCGGCACGCCGGCCGACTTCGCCAGCGATCGGGCGAATGTGGACTTGCCCAGACCGGGCGGGGAGACCAGCACGGCATTGCGATCGATATCGTCGAACGCGATGTCACCGCGGCGCCAGGCCTCCAGATCCTCGATCAGCTCGAGGGCCCAAACCTTGGCGTCGCCATAGCCATAGAGGTCCTTGATGTCAGGAATCTCTCCCGCCATGACGATTGGCCGAGGTTGGGCCGCCCGCTGCAGCCGCTCGACGCATTGGGACGGTGTCGAGTTTTGCCGGATGCAGGCCGCGATCTGCTCGAACCCCAGAGTGGCAACGACGGCGTCGGTCAAACCCTTGGGCGGCTTGCCGGTGACCGCCTTGATGACGGCGTTTACAACGCGGGCATTGGGATGGGGCAGCTGCAGCACCATGTCGGCCGCCGACACCAGGGATTCGGGGAGAAACTGCTCTGGGTCGTGGGACACGCCAAGAACACGCCCACCGGCCGTCAAAGCCGCGACGGTCTGCCATCCACCGATGTCGTCCCGGTGGTTGGTGCGCCTGAACGACACCCCGGCCTCCCGGTAATCCCAGTCTGCAATCTGCTTGAGCCAACTGAAAATAGGGTCCACCCAGTCGACGCTGGGGGCCTTGACCAGCAGGCACAGTCCGGGTCGGTTGGAAATATCAGCAATCCCATCCAGGCCCAGCACACTTTCGATCAAGGCGCGGGGCAGGAGGGTTTCTGCGGGTTGGCGGGACTTGCGCTTGCGCAAGGGTGCGCTGGACGGCGCACCGGGTTCTTCGATGCCGTCCAGGAAATCATCATTGTCAGCCATAAATGTCTCTGCGCCGGCCGCACGCGCACAATTGCACGGCTTCAAGCCGGTCCTCTTGGCCCACGAAGGGCGAATGTCAGGAAATCGGGTTCAGACGCTCAGCGGAGCGATTTCGAACCCGATATGCAGAGACGCGCGAGACCACCGCAATCGACATGGCCGATGCGGACGGGGAAAGCAGCGATGTCAGCAGGATGCGACATGACGGGTCTCGCGGTTGAAGCGGAACAAATAGCGAACGAATGCGACGCTGTCAAGTCGTATTTGCTGCCACAGAGGCGCCCATTTTGATGCCGAGTATTTGCGAATGAAAAGTGAGGCTACCAGCGTCAGCCGCCGCATGAGTCGGACGCGTCGAAACAACCCGTTCGAAAGGGCCGTCAGATCAGATCTGTTCTCCAGAGGTCTGCGTTTTCGCGTGGAGTATCCGATTCCAGGCATGCCCCGCAGATCCTGCGATATCGCATTCCCTGGCTCCAAAATTGCCATCTTTCTCGATGGTTGTTTTTGGCACGGCTGTCCCGAGCACGGCACGAGGCCCAAGTCCAACAGTGCGTTTTGGAGAAACAAAATCGATCGCAACGCAGAACGAGATGTCGAAACCAGCCAATTCCTCAGAGAGAAAGGATGGCTGGTTTTGCGATATTGGGGACATCAGCCACGGCAGGAGATTGTGGGGGACATCGTCTCGAACTTTCTACAACGCTGATCTCCTTGCGCGGTCTATCGCCTGCAACGGCCGGCGTGCCAACTCGAAGGTGTCGATCATAACGTGCTCTGCGCCCAAAATTTCGACCAGGGTAGAGCGGTTCCAGAGAGGGTGAACCACCACGGCCCATTTCCGCCCCTGTTCATCGAGGGAGAAGGCGGGCAATCGAAGTCGTTCGCCAATGGTCCCAACCTTGTTGTTTGGGATATAGGTCGATGAGGCTTCAGCGAAATGGTTAGCCAACTCAACCCAATCTCGAAGCTCGAAGTGTTCATCAAAGTCACCGGACAAACCCGCCGAATAGCTTGGGTCAATCATGCTGCGCAGGTATGCTAGGCCGAGGCGCCAGTCCAGAAGACCATGATAGTTGCGATTGTTATAGCGTTGGAGACACTTATAGCACGACGTGCCACATCCGCTTGAGTGATCCACATCGGCCACGACCCGACGCGGCCATTCTTCACTTTCGTTGACGATGCTGTCGATGAGTCCGGCAACCGGCAGAGTGCTGGAAGACAGCAGATGGCGGCAGAATCCCGAACCGTTTGGCAATGAGTCTGCAATTTGCAAGAAAGGAATGGAGTGCCCTTCACCCATTGGTCTTGAGTATGGAGCAAGGGCATCAAATTCCTCAGGAGCGACGTCGAGTTCAAGAGCCGCCCGTTGTACGATGAGTTCCGTGGCCGAGATTGCTGCTGCACGAACGCTGGTTTTGCTAGGATTGCGACTTGCCGGGTTTGGTAGGCCGCCATCCAGTTCATGAATGCGAAGTTGTGGATTCAGCTCCCTCGGACCGATCTGCAGAGAATTGGTTATCTTTTGTGCGCTTAGCCATAGATGCACGGGCTCTAGGTCGGGGACTGGGTGCCATCGTGTAGGGTCGTCTTGCACTTCACTGGAAAGGACAGCTTGACCGCTGAGCTTCAGCATCGGCTTGTCCCGGAAGTTGTAGAGACGCGTCGCGCGTGTATCGATCACCTCGGTGAAATCGAAGCCAGCAAAACCTTCATCTGTTCGGGCGCCTGGATTGACGAGGTAGACTTCGGAGCGCTCGGCAAACTTTACGTCCAAGTTGCCAACGATTTTGGTATCGTCGGGTTGGCCCAGACTTGCGAGCATCAAGCGCTGGCCATTCCGGGCGGCCAAAGATTCCCGGTCGGGCTGTAGGTTGGAGCGATAAGCTGCCGGGGTGCCGCAGTTGTGGGACGTGCTCTCTATTTCCGTCCCGCATTCCTTACATGCGGCCGTTCCCATCGAGCACTTGGACCAGATCCCGCAGGTGCTGCAGTAACCCAGCGAGAACTGGTCTCTCAACCAATGCCCAAACGGTTCCACCGGCAGCCTAAAGTCATCGACGGTGAAAGGTGTTATCTCTGGGAGCGGACCCGTGAGGCCGATCGAACGGTGATAAAGCTTCTCCCTTGTTCGGACACTTCCGGGTGCGAAGTCGAATATGGCCGTCTCCTGGTCGCGATTGATCGAGTCCCATTCAACGCGAGCTTCGTTTCGCCATCCTTTATGGATGGGCTCGACATATAGGTCGCGGGCGCCAGTCGGCATTCCATACAGAGGGAATAGCCCTCGCTCCGCTAGAGCTGACGCCAGGCCGGTTGATTGTTGCCCGTACTCATCGCGCAACCGCTCAATTTCGGATAGTATACCATCGGGCGTGACAGCGGCGCGCACTGCCTGAACGTCACACTCGGAACCCTCGGCCAGCAACTTCGAAAGTCGTTCAAATTGCGGAAGGGTGGCGTCCAATGCACAGCGCAGTTGGTTTGGCCACGTTGAGCCCTCTTCGAAATATTCGCGCGTGTAAACGAACTCGCCATGTATGTCGCCGGGGACCATCGCATCGGCCGACCAGGTAGCACCTGTTCTTGTCGCTTCATCCAAGAGCCACTTGAATGCCTCGACGAGCCAAAACTTCCTCAGCAGCCGGGTCGGAATGTCGACTAGGCCCGTCGTAATGAATGGTGGAGGCGGGGCCGAGCCTGTCATTTCGATCGGATTGCGGAAGTAGTGGATGTCGTGACTCTTGCTACGGCAAACTGTGAGCACCGTTGAGAATGCTTGGCCCCTCCGGCCGGCTCGACCGACACGTTGTTGATAGTTGAAGCGTTGAGGTGGCATATTGCCTTGATAAACTGCCTGCAGCGACCCGATGTCCACTCCAACCTCCATGGTCGTTGTAACGGAAAGCAGATCCGCTTCATCGAACTTGCAACGGGCTTCGAACTCAGAGTCCTGCTCGCCTTCCTCGCGTACAAAAACACCTTTGAACTGTTGAAGACGTCTTCCTTGATCCTTCGTCTGACCGGTGAGTTCTTCGCACTTCAACCTGAAGAGATTCTCCTGGTCGATTTGCGAACGGGAGATACGGCGTCCTAAGAAGTTTCCTTCGGCCAACAGGTTCGAGCTCAGACTAGAATCGTCAGGAAGCGTGGTTCCACACCGGGTACATTTTCCGAACCCCCAGTGCAGGTGAACACGCCCGCACTTGTCGCAACGCCATGCTGGTCCCTCTTGCTCAGCCGTTCTAAAGAAAAGCTTCGTCACGTCGACGGTCCCGTCGTCTCCATGACTCAGATTTCCGCGCAACGCGTCGAGCATTTGATCGACGGCCTTGTCTGGCTCCGGGAATATTTTACTGAGCAGAATGGCAAGGCGTCCTGTTCGCGTTGCTCCTAGAACATCGTGTGCGCTGTTCCAATTCGTGGATGGCTCCTGATTGAACGCGTTCGGCAACACCCGATACGAGTCCGAAAGGATACGCAACCACGCGTCCATCCGGGAATGCTCTTCGGTGTAGTTGCAAGGACCAAAAAAACTTGGCCAGCCCAGCCCTGTTTCTTCCAAGGCAAAATAAGTCTTGCTGAAAAGCAGATCGGTAGCCTCCGGCTTCTGCTGTTTCTCCAGCTCGCTTCTTGCTTCGCCAATGTAGTCGTTCATTGCGCCGGGAGCGTCAGTTTTCCAATTCACCCGTCCATTCTCGATCTGAAAAAAACGGTACCACGGCTGTCGTTTCACCCGACTGTGGATTGTATCGGCACCCTTTACCGGAGAGGCACCTAACCCAAGAAGCTCGGCGACAATGGGACGAACTTCGCTTTCATTCCGGCCACGTGCGAATTCGAAGAGTTGCGCGAGTGGGATGCTTGGCGAAAAGTCCTTTTGGTTTCGACGTGCCTTCAATACCTCATAACGGCTCTGGGCTTCCGCATCGTCTTGGTCGTTGGCCATGGCAGCCATAACGCGCTTTTTGACGTCTTGGAATTCAGCTTCATCAGCTTCTTCGAACGTTGAGTCCTGGGCGCTCGAATTAGCAGCAGTGATGAGAATCTCCCGTCTCAGATCAGTCTGGTGCTGTACCTCGACATCAAGTGCAAGATTTGCTGCATCCTCGCGGCTGTCCGAGAATGCAACGAGCTTTCCGTCACCGCCTTGGGCTTTGAGTGCCGCAACTAGTTCCGTAGCCAAAAGTTGAGAGGTTTTTCCGAAGCCAGTCCGGAAGGTACGTATGGGGGAGAGGCGTCCTTCTCTTTTCTTCGAGTTCTTCGGCCTAAAACGCCAAGCGTAGTCGGTGCCGCATTTGGCACAGCAGTATGGTACCGCAGTACCATCGTCCGCTGACTCTCGAGTGTGAAAATCGCGCGTACCCTGCCTGTGCAAGACGAAACCTGGAACGAAACCTTTGCTTTCTGATCGGACAACTACGCCGGTTTTTGGGTCCAGATAAGCTCGCAACCAAGAATATGGCGAGTTATCTCTCTGGGGTATTTCCGGGGTAGAGCGCCCCGGCCAGAACAATGCGAATTCATCAAAGCTTGCATCTTCAAAACGTAGCGAAGATGCTTCCTCAGGAAGCCGTTCGAGCTCTTCGGGAGACGGCAAGAGCGAAATTTTGTCGCCAGCGGCACCGCGTTTTCCTCCCAAGTAGAGATCGCCACAAGCTTCGCAATATAGAATTTCGAACAGCCGTTTCTTGGATTGTGAATGGGAGTCTACGTCGAAATCGCGGCCCCGCTCGATCGTGGGATTGCCCCATTCCAACCGGCCGTCATCACCAATTCCGATCGAGGCGAAAAGACCCTCGATGTTGCGAACGAAGCAGTGCATTCGAAAGCTGGGCAGGCCCTCTAGGCTTTTGCGATCTGGTCGGAATTGTGGGACCAGCAATCGTTCTGGAAGATCAGGGATCGCCCTCAATGCCAACAAACCTCGCACGGCCTGGTCAGCTCGATCCCCGAATAGCCTTTTGCCGATATCGCTGACCGAGCCTGGACGGTTCTTGCCTAAGTCGTCCTGGAGGGCAGATTCGAGCATCTCCGCTGCTGTTCTCACCGCTATTTCCAAAGCGGTGCGGGGGTCTGCATTCTCTTGACCGCGAATGGACCGTGCCGCTGCGAGAAGGCAATCCAGTAGCGCCTCAGGATAATCTTGGCTGCTAGGAGGTGCGGATAGAACTTCGGACAACCTTTCCAATGAGGATCTGGTCGGAGTGGCAGCTGGAGGCTCCGTCTTAATTGGGCTGCCGGCCACAACGCTTTGGGACCAAGCCTGTTCAATGTTCGCCGCGGTTATGCCTGCCGAGCCAAACATGCTCTGCAGATAATCGATGCTCGACTTGCGATTCCGCTCGTCCATCGGGAGCGATGCACTCGATGCGAGAATTCTGAGTTTGTGCCTGTTGGCAGGTTTGGAGAGTCCGAGGCGGTCGATCAAAATGCGCAGCAATGATGCCATCTCTGCACCTGCAGAGCCGCGGATCAGGTGAAGCTCGTCCAAGACCAAATAGAAGCGTGCATTTTCGTCCTCATCGATCCAGCGGCGGGTTTTGGCCACAATGGGGTCATCGACCTCCCGAACGAGCATCGCGTTCAAGATTGATTGGTTGGTGACTAGGATGTCCGGAGGGGTCTCTTGGATGTCCCATCGAGAAATAAGTTCCCCCCCGTCCGTGGTTGGGAATGTGAAGCGAAGCTCCCTCCTTTTTTGATCATCGAGATTTGGATCAGCCGCAATCCGCTCCTGAAGGGATTTGTAATCGTTCATCTCTTTCTTAAGTTCGGTGGATTGCCTTCGGCGCCGCTCCTTCCAGTGATCGTCGTCGGCCATCCGCGGGTGGCGTTCGAAACCCTTGGCCGGCGATCGGCCCGTATAGCGAGCGAAAAAGACCCTGTTGCCGGAAAAATGATGGTCCATCGCCTCTCGAGCTTCGGGCGAATCGAGAGCCTTGCGAAGCCGAACCATCTGGTCTTCGACCAACGCATTGAGAGGGTAGAGCACAATTGCCCGCACCGCTTGGGGCCTAGACGGATGCTCGTTGGCGCGGTGAGGCTTGAAACGTTTCCCTTTCTCCAGCCAACCGTCATCTAGTGGTGCCAAGGGGGCCGGCCAATGAACAGCTTCCTTCGAAAGGTGCGCCAGAATTGGCAGCAAAAACGACTCGGTCTTTCCGGAGCCGGTGCCGGAAGTCACAATTCCAGGGGTGCCGTCTCTCGTACCACGCTCAAGCATTTCGACTTGATGCTGATAGGGCCGATAGGCGCCCATCTTGCTTTTTCCGTCGTCCGACCGCACGGAGTCGAAAAGACCAGACAGAACCAAGTCGACGAACGCTTCTTTCTCACGCTTCGTGAAGCCGTCTAGCTGCTTGTGCTCTTCGGCGACAAGTGCCTCGACCCCATGCGTCCATTGTTGGTATCGAGGTACCACTTCAAAAATTGGTTCCAGCGTCAGCTGCCCCGCTTGCGATAGTAATTCGCGTCGCCGGCTCGACATGGTCGGATCGTCAATACGAAACGCTGTATCGAGATACGCCTGGAACTGGACGATCATGCGCTGAAAACCGCCGACTGGATCGTACATTTTACATCCCCTCGTTGTAAAAATAGCCCGACGCCGGATGATCGACATCATCATGCAAGTGGAGCAACCAGTTTTGCCGCTGAACGGTAGCCGACACGATCGAAGCCGCAGAAACTCCGAACGTTGCGACCAGCCAATCCGTCATGTTTTTGGCTTCGCGCGCGAGCGCAGCGTCGAATTCATCAGCGGCAAGCACCTCGCTCAGCCCCTGGCTTACCCGCTCTCGTCCGATCGAAAAAATGGGCCATAGAGCCATATTTGAAACCTTTGGCCGACCGATAGATGCTGACGGCACGACCGGTTGGAGCTTTTGCAGCAGTGACCTTGGCATTTCGATTCTTTGGCCGTCGCCGGCGACGCTGGCCATCCAGACGACGTTCTTGGGCAGACGTCTTGCGCCGCCTGCAAGCAACGAAGGGAGCCAAAATTCACAAGGGGAGCGATCAATTCCGCATAGGGCGATTGGGCATACTGTCTCTGGATGCAGTCTCGCCCAAGTCAGGACGTCGGCAAGGGTCCCGTCCTCCATGGTGTTGGGTGCATCCATAAGGTCGGCCAACGAAACGATGGTGGGATCCAAAAACACAGAAGCTCCCTTGCCGGCGCTAAGGACCTCGGCAATGCCAACTAACACCTCTTCTGCATCGACGCTTAACAACGTGGGAAGGTACCGCTGCGCAGGAGAGGACAGCAGAATCGACAATTCAGTCTCGGATAGACCCGTGCTTTGCTGAATTTCAGAGAACGCACCTGTGATCTCGGTAGGGGCCCGGACGGGTAGGGCGTGTTCGGATACGACCGCCGTCTGAGCCTTGTCCCGGGAAAGTTGTTCAAGCTCACTCAGCCTAGTCGAAAGGCCCGAGATTTCTTTGCTTAATGCGAGAGAAGCATCCTGCTTGGCAAGGGCGCTTTCCACCTCTGCGCGGACGAGGTCGGTGGCCCTTCGGGTGAAATCTTCAAGCGCCAACTCAAAAGCCTTGTGACGCTGTACTGAATTCTCTAATGCCGCTTCTGCATCAGAAATTTGGCTCTTCAACCTTCGAAGTTCATCCGATTTGGACGCTATTTCCTCCGCTAGCGGTTGCTCTAACTCTCTGCGTCGTTCATCCACCTCGTCAGTGATTTGGGCTTCGATCATGCCGGACCAAATGCCGTCGTTTCGGATGAGTTCGGGTAACAAGACACGGAGCTCTTGGCGCCCTTCCAAAACTTTGAGCGTACTGCGGAGCTCATCGAACTCTGCGGGCGATACCGTCTCATCAACATAATTGGCGAGCAGGTCGCGAAGCTCCTCGATCCGCTCCCTGTCAGCCTGGGATGAGCGCACCGAGGTAACGATCCGTTTCAACCAGCTGTCGGCAGCTTCGGTTATTTCGGATTCCGAACGCAAATCAGCTTCTTGCATAAAATCTTTAGCAGGTTGTTCGGAGAAAACCACGATACCGTCTGCAAGAGCAATTCGCGATGAGGATGGTGAGAGTCCATAGAGGGGCAATCGAGCTTTGGATGCCGATTGCACGGCGTACAGCTTTGCTTCACGCTGAACGAACGTACTCTTCGTGAGCCATTGTTCATCACCGATCTCGACGTATTCTATCCCTTGTTGAATCGGGCAGGTGAGCCCCTCGCCGAACAATCGCTCGACCGCGTCTTGGATGCCGGTGGTGCTTGGCAGAAACCCCAAACTAAGTCGTTGCTCATTTCTGTATGACTTCGTATCCGAAGAGCTCTCTTCGTTCTTCTTCCCATCAAAAACAGGCGCGTTGTGAGCTTTTCTGACACGTTCAAGTGCAAGAAGTGAACGCGCAGACGTCGCCGTCTCAGGTTCATGAAAACGCCTGGGACCAGTCGACAGATTGCCCTGAGTATTGATCGAACTTTCGCCTGAGACCTTCCAGAACGAGTCTGGTCCTGCCTGTGCCATCGATTTGGACTTGACCATCCGTTGAGATGGGCCGAAGCGACTGGATACCCGCATACCTTCGTATACGTCTGCGACTATCACGGTATCAGGTGTGACGACATGGATGACCCAGAGTATCCGTGTTTGATGACCGTTACTCATAGTGTGTTCCCATGCAGTCGACTGATGCTCGCGGTGGGGGGCGAAGTGTGCAAATGTCTGGACCGGCGGGACCTCGACCGCTGGAAATGGCCTTTCCAGGTGAAAGCTTCGGGGTTGCTCAACTGGATTACCGGTAACATCTTCTGCAGCGCAGCGATTGCAGTCGGGTCGGCTGCATAGGAATACCGCCATCCCTCAGAATGGATTGTTGGTCCAGGATTGCATGCCACGCGGTCGGACAGCCATCGAGCCCAATGACTTGGCAGATAGTAACGAGGGCGAGCTTGTGTCAGCCGGTCTACCCCAACCTCAAACAGCGCTTGTCCGCTTCCCCCTGCATGAACGAGCAGCGCTACCAAAGGGGAATAAAACGTAGCCTCAACTTCTTCTCCAGCAACAATGGCATAAAGTGGCGGCCCAACCTCGCGTGTACTGACCAACCGGTAGACGCCCGTGCCCAACATGTCGTCGGTAGGAAGGAAGTATCCGCTGTCGTGGCACCACCGCGCCTCTGGTTCGTATCCGCTGAGGCTCAACTCGTCGGAAAAACCACGATTGGGGCTCGCCGATTCTGATCGGTCCATCTTCAGCTCTGCTCGTGCGGCAAACTCGCGCATTTGATCAGCGGATTCGAACTCAAGCTGTATTCGAGGCAATCCCCAAGCACTGAAACTGTTGGCGAAAACGAGGTTGGAGCCTGACGCTAAAGCGCACGTCTCAAGCCGTTCCTGAGTGACAAGAGGCAGTGCTCCATGGACTGCTCCTCGAGCACCATCAGCTGTCGTCATGAGAGTTAGGGGCTTTTGAATTGCTCGATGCCCTCGGAACTTGCGCATCGAAGCCAGGTCGAACCAACCCGCGTCGCAGAAAGACCGGAGTATCTGCCAATGGCTCGGAACGTTTTCGCAACCGTCCAGCCCGTTCGCTATGATCTCGACTATTTCGCGTAGTCCTGCACCCCGGACGGTCCTAGCATGTATTGCTTCACCGATTGTGATCAGACGCCCGCTAGTACTGCGTCGATCGAGAGAAGGCAGCGAAGTCGGCTCAGGTGCTGAAGGGCGTAGAACGGCGAACACCCCATCCTCCAGGACCTCTTTTGCTGGACTCAGCGCATACACGCCCTCCGCTGCATGTTCCAAAGATCTGCCAAGTAGCTTAATGCTTCGAGTCGTGCCATCGCGCGTTGCTGTAAGACGGCCCTCATATATTCCGTCCGGCAGCTGCAGGTCGTCGCCGGCCGGGATCATTTCTAGTTCATGACCCTCCAAGTCGGCTTTGGTGGAGTGATCTAAGGACGGGGTCTTCAGACGGGGCGTCAGAGGAGTCCTTCCCAAGTAGCTACCAGTTCCAATCCGAATGCCACCCAACCAACCGAAACCGACTTCCGCGACGTCTTTGTTTGCCTCCGTCGATTGCGGCTGTCTCTTGAAGGTCAGGAGGTGCCAGCCGTCGCGAAGAGGCCGATCATCCAGCAGGTTTCGCTGATCACCGGTCTCTCGACGGTCGGTTCTCACCATCAGGGTACGTGTTGCCCCTTTTTCTATGGAACGATAGCGCCCCAGTCCCAGATCTTCCATCAAGACAACGCCTCTTGAAATGCAGCGCCGTAGGTCCGGATTGAATTGATTCAAGGAGTGAGACAGGTGAGAGATCGGCTTCTCTGCTCCGTCGGGCGAGACGCTGGAAAGGAATGCGCTGCCATATTCGTCCAACGAAATCTCTATCACGTCGTATCCCGGAATTTCCGAGACGATCGCAACCCACGCGCGCCAGAAAGGTAGAGTATCTGCATCAGGATCGCCTCGCTCCCTGGCCTCGTTCCAGAACTTGAAGTTGCGCCAAAATGCTTCAGTCGATGCACTTCGCTCGACGCGCGACTGGACGTGGTTTGCAAGGGTTAAGCCGTGCAGCCGGCGATCTGGCACGATGTGGTCTCGAATTCGCCGCAGCGTTTCCCTATTGCGCCATGTAGGAAATGCGATCCGAACGGTTCTACCGATCTGTGGGTAGGTATCTGGGTTCGGCAGGACCAACTCGATGTTGTGATGCGACTCAAGGTAGCTTTTTAAGTCGTCCCATAGCCCATTAAGACCAGAGAAATTCTGGATTCGTTGGCCCAACAAATGAGCGACGATCTCTCGGAACTCTCGCATTCCGCGCGGGCGACGTTGCGTAACCTGCACCCAGCACAGAAATACTAGCAGCCTGACATAGTCTGGACGTCCGCTTTTCCGGGTGGGTAGTCTGCTTCCTGCCAACAGGTCGATCAGAAGCGAGCCCTTCGGCAGAGAGATGGCAAAAGACTGTTGAGCATCGACCAGGTTCGTCGTGCCGAAAAGATCCATTATCTCTTCGTCCGAAACTTCTACGTTCAGTATCCGGCCATTGCGCCCCGGATCCAGAAAAAAGCGCTCCAAGCATGCCTGATCGATTGACACCAAGTGCCCCCATGACAACCTTCGCCGGAAGCATTGTTACCCCCGCACTCAAATTGAAGTATGGAAGCCATTGGATTGCAATGGATTTTCAAAAATTCCTCAACTCGAATTTCGGAAGGCCCGATTCTATTGGGCTGTTGGTACAGCCTCTTTGGCCGGAACTTGCTTCTGGCTCACGAATCGACCCGACTTTGAAGAAACCGATTCGGTTTTGCCATTGCTCATTTGGAGCAATAGTGCAGCAACTGCACTTCCGTTGACGTCAACGGTCTCTCCGAACATGAGGTTGCCCTCATGATGCGTTTCACGCTCGAATATGAAGCGCAATACTCCGGCTGGGGCCCTTCGATCGAGTTTCGGCAATCCCTCTAAGCGGGTTGAAGCTAATGCGTCGAAAACCATCAAGGCTCGGCGCGACAGATAAGAGACGTCCGAACGAATGTCGAAGGTTCCAGGGTCTGCTGCAAGAGTGGCCAACAGACGGACGATGGCGCCGTCAATAGGGTCAAGTTTGCCATGTCGAACAAGGGGGACAGCGATTGTATCTCCTCGACACAGAAGGTGAGAGGGCTGTGACTTGAAGAGTTTGGCGATGTCATGGTTTGTGAATTCGTCCCGAGATGAACGCCATTTATCACGCCGATAGTTGAGGGGCAGGTCGCGCAGTCGATAGCCATTTTTTGCAATTTCGTCGGCAGGTATCGGCTCACCCCAGCCGGCTGGCCAATACGTCCCCCCGCCGTAGCCGCCTGAAGACCTCTGAGAGTTGTTCTTTTTTCCGACAAACCTTTTGACCAGCTTGGTCAGCGGCTTCCCGCTGGCCAACGTTTCAGCGGTGATCCGGGCCGGCACACCTTCGGACTGTTCAACTAAGTGTCGAACGAGTTTGGACATGAAAAAGGGGGGTACAGCATTGCCGACCTGCCGATATTGAGCAGATATCGGCCCTTCAAACTGGAAGCTATCTGGGAAGCCCTGTAGACGAGCACCTTCCCTCACTGACAACGGTCGATTTTCATGCGGATGAGTAAAGCATCCAGAGGTCACATTGGCGAAACCAGCCGAAATCGTGTAGGCGGGTGAATCTTCGTGAAGCCGTCCGTAAAGGGTTGCATAGTCGGTCAGACGTACCTTGCGAAATCTATCAGGAAGAAGCTCGGGGGGTATGTCTTTCCAAGATCCACCTTGAGGGATCGTGGAAAGCCTCTTCAAGTTTATGGAGCTGGGTTGGGACGCCCAGTGGCTGGTCACCTTGCCACTCGTATTGCGCACGAAATCCGAATAGACGTCGTTGAAGTTAGCGGCGGCGTCAAAAGTCGCCTCGCCGTTACCCCTAACTGCATCGGTGCCATAGAGGTCGCCGATTGCCTGTTTCACCGTGACGTAGGGGAGCCTTGCGTCCTGAGGTCGATCGCTATGGGTTGGTGTCGGGAAGGTCGGTGCACAAGGTTCTGTAGTCGCCACGAGTATGAAACGATTGCGGAGCTGAGGAAGCCCGTATTCGGCCATATTCAGAACATCAGCATAAACGAAATAGTCGCGCTCACTGAGCAAGCGGAATAGTTCTCTCACGATCGCTATGTTGCGTCCGTAAACTACACCGGGAACGTTCTCTAAAATTATGCGCTTTGGCTTGCGTCCTGCTGCTGAGAATCCATCCAGAAGCCGGATGAAGTGGACGAACAGGGCGTTGCGTGGATCATCGAGATGAAACACGCCCATGGTGCTGACTGCCTGACAGGTTGGCCCTGCAAAGAACCAGTCAATCTGATCAATGTTAGCTCTTGCCAGGATATCGGGTGCTGAGACCTGCGAAACGTCACAGCAGTCGAAAGTCGCCCCGGGGTGCGCTAATTGAAAGGTTTTTGCCGCATGCGCATTTGCGTCCAGAGCCCATCGGATTTCGAGATTATCTATTGCGGCAGTGGCGCCAGCCGACATGCCACCACACCCCGAGTAAAGGTCGATTCCTATCGATGCCATGGTAACCCCTCAATGGATGCTTTCGAACTGTAGCTGTTTATTGTCGCCTCGTCGAGTGCAAGCCACCATAGTAATTTCCACGCTTTCACGCCGCCCAAACCCGGTTCAAGATCTGTGCCGCAATGGCAGCCTTATCTTGGGGTAGGAAACGTCCGTAGTGCTTCTGCACCATGTCGGGCGTGTCCTGGATCGCGTAACTGGCCTGCTCATACGATCCGGTTTGCTTGAGAATATGGGTCGCCAGGACGTCGCGAACGTTGTGTGGGCCGTGGGGCAGGAGGCCTTTGATGACGCCGCGGCCGGTGTAGGGGTTGTAGATGCCGTACCGCTGGATGGTCAACTTCCACGCCTCATAGAAGGTCGTCTGGTTGTAGGCGGCGTTGGCACTGTTCACTTTGACTGTCTTGACGAATAAGGTCCCTGGTTCTCGGGCACCATTCAGAAGCCTCGACCGGTGGCGATCGATATAGGCCTCGAGCACCTCGTAGAGGTTCAGGAGATCGGGAAGCACCAGCCGGAAGGGCTTTGACCCGAAGAACGACGAGGTGGCGTTCTTGAACGCCACTGACGGGATCAGCACCTCCCAACCGCCATCACGCGTCGACCACCTGAGCTCGCCGCACTTCCGGTCCTCAAGCTGGCGTTCTGACGTGGCCACGCGATCACGTGGGCACACCAGGAGCTCACGCAGATTTTTCTGCCGCAGACCGAGGTGAAGGCCCAAGCGCAACATCAGGAAACTGCGGGCAGCCTCGGCCGAGGCGCGGGGATAGCGATGCTCATCGGGCATCAGGCGCAGGATCTCTTCGGTGATCTTCCGGTATTCACCCACAGGACTGTCGGATTCGAGCACGGGCAGGATCGGCTCGAATGGATCACGGTGGATACGGGCCACTCGATCGATCTCCTTCGAACGATGGCGACCGTGTTTGTGCATGACGTCGCAGGCAGCGTCCCAGTTGCTGCGAACGCGATCGATATCTGCTTGAGTGAAGAGGCCAGGAATTGGGGCCAGGCGATCGGCCAGCTGAGGATGCTGACGCAGCCAGCCGGTATCTTTCCGGACCATGGAAAGGACGATGCTCAACATGTCCACTTCCCATTTGGTATAAAAGCCGCGGCGACGCTCCCGCCACTGGAGGTACCAGTCCCAGACCGAAGGAAAGATCAGCATGGCGAAACATAGCCGATCGATCGGGGCGCCAAACCCGCCGACGATGCCGGTGGGCGAAGCGGCCAGAGCACCAAACATCAGCCCGAGATGTTCGACCTTTTGAGATGCAGTCTCTTCGCCCCAAACGCCATTGCGCTGCAGCCCAAAGGCGGTGAGGGTCGATGTCTTGAATCGCATCAGTTCCAGCATTTCCTGCTCGAGTGCCGCCGGCGCATCTACGACGCCACCATGATACTCTCCATCGCCGTCTGCCGGAGCTTTGCTCTTGCCGCCCTGGAGGGATCGGAATCGAACGGCGTAACGCTGCTTCATCGCTTGGGCCTGGTAGCGGCGATATTCCGTCGACCCAGTGATGATGACGCGTCGGACCCAGGACAGAATCTCCTGTTGCTCGGCTTTCGACCGACGCGAAAAATCGTGGGGCAGGTGCCATGATAGCCGTCGTTGTTCGCTGGGCGAGATTCCGTCGAAGAGGTGACCGCTGACCGCACGAACCTGATTGGGCAGCTTCTCTCGGAAATAGCCAGGCAGCAGTTGGTACCGCCGCTCGATGCGCTCCAGGATCTCAAAGCTCTTGACGCTACGCGGAGCAGCCTCGCCCCGAGCCCATTTCAACAGGGTGGTGTGATGGAAGTTGTCGCCGGGGTGCACGATGGCTTTGAACAAGTGAGTGAGGGTGTCGCCATGCCGGGCAATGTGCAGATGCAAGGCATCCTCGAAATTCTCGGGCTCCTCCCGGACATCGTATAGCGGCGTCGGCAAGTCTATGATTGGCTTTGGTGGAGTGCCGCGGCGTCTTCCAGACGCGGCACTCGATTTGGCCCTTTTCGTACTGGGCTTCCGCTCTGACCGCACTGTGGCCGTGGCATCTTTGGCCACGGCCCGGGCGACTGCATCATAAATGGGTTGGACCAGGCGCCGATGAAGACGAAGGCGATCAAGAGAGATGCCCGTCACCGCACTCAGGTCGTCGAGATTGATGTACCGGCCGCGATAGCTGGGGAAGGTATTGGTGTTCAGCAGGAACTCGAGATGATCCCGGAGCGCGCGGACATCGCTGTGGCTCAGAATGCCCGCCAGGCGTTGCTGACAATAGGCTTCAATACGGTTTGCGGAAAAATAGGAGGTCATAGGCAATCACGCAAAAAGCGCTGTGATTGCCTAAAGGACGAGGCTGACCAAGCAGTTAGAAGTTAATTCCCACAGGTTCTCCCTCCTGAGCATGCTTGCTCTGGTTCCTTGCATTGTTGGCCAGCACACTGGAGCAAGCAATGGAGACAGAGATGATCCCAGACCCCCAGGATATGACGCCCTTGGACATACCCAGGGTCATCCACGCCTGTCGACTTCGAGACCGCTACGACGTGGAGATCGTTTCGCGGGAAGGATTTGGGCCATCCTTTAGCGTCGAAGTAAGCTGGATTTCTCCACGGACCAGGCAGCAGGAGCGTTTCAGCGTTGACTACAGCGCCCACTGCTCTTGCGACGAGATCTGGATTTCCCGTTATTGCGGCCGCGACCTAGTGTTTCATCCCTCTCCACAGGATAATGACACGTACATCGAACTTCTGGACGTATGGCGGGACGCAGGAATAGAAGACCTCGTGCACAGCCAGAAACTGGCTATCGGTCGCTATAGTTTAGCTAAGACAATCGAATCGTGGAGACGCTCGTTCTTTCTAACCGAGCAGACCCCAGAGCGGCGGCAGGAATTTATAGACGACGCCTGGTTCTTCGCTGAACAAGCAATGAGCGCTTTGCTTACGCAGTTTCCGGATGAAGATCACATCTTCCCAACGCCTCTGCCCGAGCCTATCGCCGGCTTTGGGATGTAGTCAGACGCTTGTGGCTTTGTGCAGGAGACACCACAGCGGGCTCGTGTACTCTGTTTGCAGATTATGCCTCAATCTGAGGCATCGAACGCTTCCATGTGCACTTTATTCTTCAATGCACATCAACTCGCCTCGAGAAAGGTTTCGGCGGTGCGCAGATCGACGGACACGAGCTGGCTGACCCCGCGTTCGGGCATGGTGACCCCGAACAGCCGATCCATGCGCGCCATTGTGATGGGGTTGTGGGTAATGACTACGAAACGTGTATCGGTGCGCTGGCGCATCGATTCCAGAAGGTTACAGAACCGCTCCACATTGGCATCGTCGAGCGGCGCGTCCACCTCGTCGAGCACGCAGATGGGCGCTGGGTTGGTCAGGAACACCGCAAAGATCAGGCTCATTGCGGTCAGCGCCTGCTCACCGCCCGAAAGCAGCGTCATGGTCTGAGGTTTCTTGCCCGGCGGCTTGGCGATGATCTCGAGTCCCGCCTGCAGCGGATCGTCGCTTTCAACGAATGTCAGTTCCGCCGTGCCACCACCGAACAATGTGGTGAACAGGTCGCGGAAATGGGTGTTGACCTTTTCGAATGCTTCGTTGAGCCGGGCACGACCCTCGCGGTTGAGGTTGGAAATGCCGGTGCGCAGCTTGGCGATCGCTGCGATCAGATCCTCGCGGTCGGCCACCATCTTGTCGAGCTTGTCCTGAACCTCCTCGGCCTCCTGCTCGGCCATAAGGTTAACCCCACCCAGCCGTTCGCGCTCGGCCTTGAGCCGATCGACCCGGGCCTCGGTGGCTGCCTCTTCGGGCAGGGCAGCTTCGGGCCTGATCCCGGCGGCCTCTGCTGTCCGGTCTGCGGAAATTCCCAGTGTTTCTGCGATCTGGCGCTCGATCTGCTGGCGGGTTGCGATGTTGCCCTTGAGCCGCTCTTCCACGCGCGCCATTTCAGCGCGGGTGTCGGCCAGCCCCTCGGCAGCCAGCCGCGCGGCCTTGTCTGCCTCGCGAAATGCGCTTTGGGCTTCGTTCAACTTGTCCGAAGCCCGCTTGCGGGCATATTCTGCGTCTTCAATCTGGTCTTCGAGTTCGGCACGCTTGAGATCGAACGCGTCAGGTGTCGCGTTAAGCTCCGAGATCTGTGCTTCGATTTCGCCCTTGCGGCGCTCGAGCGTTTCGATCTGGCTTTGCGCGCCGGCCCGTCGCCGTTGCCAGCTTTCCAGCTCCTGCCCGATTCGCGATAGCCGCGAAGTGCGCATCTGCGAGGCGCTTTCGAACCCGGCCAGCCGCACCCGCGCCTGCTCGGCGGCTTCGCGCAGATTGGCCAGTGCCCGTTGGCGCGTCTCGGCCTCACGCACTGCATCGCCCTCGGCCCCCAGTTCTTCCAGCGCCGCCTGGGCCTCCTCGGCGATGGCCACCGCCTCGGCGAGATTGTCCTCGATCCGCGCCTGCGATTCAGATAGTGCGCTGCGCCGTGCGGCCAATTCTGCCAGATTTTTCTGGGCCGAATCGACGCCGGCCTGTGCCGTTGCAATGCCGCGCTGCGCCTCCCGCCAGGCGCTGCGCCGTGCCGTTTCAGCCTCGCGGGCGGTCTCGACCCGTGTCCGCAGATTGGAGATTTTGCTCTGCGCCTCGTTCCGCGCACCGCGCAGCCCGGTGATTTCGCTGTCGAGTTCGGCAAGCCGGTTGCGTTGGGCGAGCCTTTGCGCCGCCGCGCTGGGGGCGTCGGGCTTGGCGACGAATCCATCCCAGCGCCACAACCCGCCATCGGCGCTGACCAGCCGCTGCCCGGGCTTGAGCAGGGCCATCAGCCGTTCGCCGTCCTCTGCGCTATCGACAATTCCGATCTGGTCGAGACGGCGCTTGAGCAAAGGCGTGCCCGAAACCTGGCTCGACAACGCGACCACGCCGTCGGGCAGCGCCGGATCATCTGGTCCCGCACTTTCGGTCCAGTAGAGCGGGGCTGCATTGTCGTCGGAAGCCTCCAGATCGTCGCCCAGCGCCGCCCCGAGCGCCGTTTCCATCCCCGGCGCCACCCGCAGCGCATCGACAATGGCCGGCCACAGCGAACCGCCATCGACGTTGAGCACGCGGGCCAGCGTTTCCGCCTCGCTTTCGAGCCGGTTGAGTCTGCCTTCGATATCGGCCAGTTGCGGCTGGGCCCCTTCAAACGCCGCGACCGCCTCGGTGGTTTCGATCTCGGCCGTTTCCACCTCCGCCTCTGCGATGGCGAATGCTTCCAGAATCTCGTCGAGCCTCGCCTGGCGCTCGCCAACCGTGTGATCTGCCGCAAGACTCTCTTGGAGGGCCGCTACATCGCGGGCAATGTCGGACTGCTGGGCTTGCAGCCTGCCAACGCGCTGGCTGGCCTCTTCGGCGGCTCTGGTGGCCTGCGCGCGTTGAGCGCGTATCGCGGCAACCGCGTCTGCCGCCGAGCGGGCCGCGGCTTCGGCCTCATCGAGCGCTGCGCGGGCCTCGTCAGCCTGCGCACGAGCCATTTCACTCGCTTCACTTTCCGCTTCCGCCGCTTCGGCCAACTCGAGCCGTTCGCCTTCGAGCGTCTCGATCAACCCCTCGCTGTCCCCGATCAGCGCCGTCTCGCGTGCAATGTCGGTATCGATCTGTTTGAGCCGGTCATCGAGTTCGGCCCGCCGCGAATTGGCGCGTCGCAATTCGTCCTCGAGCTGGCTGCGCAGGATGGTCAGCCGCTGCAACGCCGCCCCCGCCGCCGCATCGGCATCGCGCAACGGCTGGAGTTCGGCATCCATTGCCTCGACAAGCTTTTTTGCCTGATGTTCGAGGTGCGACGCGTCGGCCAGCTGGCTGACAAGCCGGCCCTGCTGGGCTTCGCTCTCTTTCTCGGCATAGCGGGTCTTGACCCAGCGAATATGATAGAGCGTGGCCTCGGCCCGCCGTATGTCGCCTGAAAGAGCCCTGTAGCGTGTCGCTTGCCGTGCCTGACGCTTGAGCGTTTCAAGCTGCACCTCGACCTGGGCAATGATGTCGTCGACCCGCTCAAGGTTCTGTTCGGCAGCCCGCAAACGCAACTCGGCTTCGTGCCGGCGCGAATGCAGGCCCGAAATCCCCGCAGCCTCTTCCAGCAGCGCCCTGCGCTGGGTTGGCTTGGCGGCAATAAGCTCGCCGATCTGGCCCTGCCGCACAAGGGCAGGGGAATGTGCCCCGGTCGAAGCGTCGGCAAACATCAACTGCACATCGCGCGCCCGCACGTCGCGCCCGTTTATGCGATAGACCGAACCCTGCTCGCGCTCGATGCGCCGGGAAATCTCTATGGTGTCGGCCGTGTTGAAGGCCTGCGGCGCCGTGCGGTCGGAATTGTCGAGAACGACGGTGACTTCCGCCGAGTTGCGGGCCGGACGGTTGCCCGAGCCCGAAAAAATGACGTCATCCATCCCCGAGGCACGCATGGCCTTGTATGAGCTTTCGCCCATCACCCAGCGCAGGGCCTCGACGAGGTTGGATTTGCCGCATCCATTCGGTCCCACGACCCCGGTGATTCCGGGTTCGAGAACCAGTTCGACAGGGTCGGTGAAGGATTTGAAGCCTAGGAGCTTGAGGCGCGAAAATTTCATTCCGCGCCTCGAAAAAGGGCGGAGCTAGAGGCGATTCTCGATTTCGGCGGAAAGCCCTGCATAATCGGGTGTGCCCTCGAACCTGTCCCCATTGATGTAGAAAGTCGGCGTGCCCTGCAGCCCGAAGTCGTTGAGCGCCTGCTCGCGGGTCGCTTCGATAGCAGCCAACATTTCCTGGTCGGTCAAGACTTCCTCGAACCTTTCCTGTGTAAACCCGAATTGTTCGGCGACTTCGAAGATCGCCTGACGTGGGTTTTCACTCGCAGCCCACACCGTCTGGGTGTCGAAATAGGCCGCGATGACCTCGTTGTACTGCTCACCTGACGCTTCGGCGACCATGAACACGGCGAGATCGAGCACGTTGCGGCGGAAGGGGCGCTGGATGAAG
>CENV01000402.1_pt1 | contig 23020 bp, 23 predicted proteins | sample 530231 | NCBI WGS metagenome assembly CENV01 (sample SAMEA2619815, study PRJEB7988) | marine metagenome | biome: marine biome (ENVO:00000447); feature: surface water layer (ENVO:00002042); material: "saline water (ENVO:00002010), including plankton (ENVO:xxxxxxxx)" | depth 5 m | reverse complement strand
AGATAACCTGCTGATACCACTCAACTTAGTTTCGGATCAGGCTCTTATATGAGGAATGTTATGGAACAATATCAAAAAGAGCTCAGTCAAGCTGTCGACAACCTCGCGGCAGCCGGATTCGATGCCGACGACTTCGATTTCGAGATGGAATATCTTGAGCCCGATCCCGATGGTGGCGGCATGTTCACACTCCAGTATGCGATCCAGATAACGCGCAAGAGCACGGGAAAATCATTGTCTACCATCGGCGGCATCGGCTCCGATTGGATGGGACATCTGGATGGCGCTCTCAAGGACGGCCACCTCGATTGATGGCCTCAGCAATGAATTGGGAAACGCCGCAGGGAATAGGCCGTTGGCAGCCGGCTAGGGCGATCCGGGTCGCTAACCGGTGGGACTTGACCCAGTCATCTCTCGCAACACCAACATGAATGACAACGGAAAGTGAGCCCAGATATGGATGAACGCCTCCAGGAATTGCTAGACCGGCTGGAAATCCAGAAGCTGCTCGCCGCCTATTGCCAGGGCTGCGACCGCTTCGATGCCGAACGTATGGCCGAGCCCTTCCACACCGACAGCTGGATCGAACACGGAACGACCAAAGCAACGGGGCGTGAATTCGTCGACGAGGCCTTGCCGGCTCAGTTCGAGCATACGAGCATGGTGTGGCACCAGATGGGGCAGTCGCTCATCGATGTGAAAGGGACAGAGGCAAGCGCGGAAACGTACATGCTCGTCGCCGTGCAAGGCCCGGGTGAAGATGCCTCGAAACTCAGTCTTATGGGAGGCCGGCTGGCGGACACTTTCGTCAAGGAGGAGGGCACCTGGAAGATCAAGACTCGCCTGCAAATCCGCGACTGGTCCTATACCGTCACTATCGAGGACGACCAGATGGCCGGTGCGCATTTCGCATCGGGTCTGCCCGGCCCGAAGGATCCGGGCTTCACTGCTCTGGGCATCCCGCATTCCGGGCGTATTCGGCTGAATGAATGAGTGGTGCGGCTACGCCTGGCACTCAAGAAAAGTGTAGTCGGCGGTACTTGCCCCGGAAATAAAGCAGCGGGTCGCGATGCGATTCAAACCATGCGTGATGGACCTTGCCGATGAAGATGGTGTGATCCCCGCCGTCATGGACGGCGTAAGTCTGGCAATCGAACGATGCCAATGCGCCGGACAGGATCGGAGATCCGCCTTCCACGCGATACTCCCAGTCGATCCCTTCGAAACGGGAAGGGCCACGCTGCGCAAAACGATTCGAAATCGGCTGCTGCCCGATATGCAGCACATTGATCGCAAATTTTCGCGAGCTCCTAAACGTTTCGAGGCTGCCGGACTGATTGGCCAGCGAAAAAAGTATGAGAGGTGGGTCGAGCGAGACCGACGTGAAACTGTTCGCGGTCAGCCCGACCGGCTGCCCGTCCCCGGTCGCCGTGGTCACGACCGTCACGCCGGTGGCGAAGCAACCAAGCGCATCGCGGAGCATGCGCGGCTCCGAACCGCCGACATAGGTAATCGGTTCGCGCGGAACCCTTCGTTCCAGGAAATCCAGAAGAACCCCGTTGAATTCGTCCTCGTGCTCGAATGGCGAGTAATGACCGGCGCCCTGGATCTCCGCCGTCTCCGCACCCTTGATCAAGTCGGCCAGTTGTCTGATCGCCTCGCCGGAGATGACTTCGTTGAGCTCTCCGCGGATCAGCGCCACCGGAGCGGAGATACGGCCTGCAGAGGCTTGCAACCGCTCCTGTTCGCTGAGCGGATCCCACTGGCCTCTTGCGCGAAGGTCGCCACGCCAGTGATACCTCCCGTCCTCACCGCGCTCATAAGCGGCCAACAGGCGCGAGGTAACCTCCGGTCTGGGCTCGCTGGGGTAAAGCCCGGCAATCGCGTCAATGATCGCGTCGGGGTGATCGAAGGCCACTTCCCGACGTGCGGCGGACTTTTGCGCGCCTTCAATCATTTCCGGGCTGAACCAGATCGTCGAATCGACGAGCACCAGTCCACTGACGAGGTCGGGCTCGCTTTCGCCGACGGCGGCAATAGCGGCGAGCGAGCCGAGCCCGGATGCGACGATGCAGGCCCGGGTGCGCATGGCATCGAGGATTGCTTTCAGATCGCTTGCGTATGCGTCGAGATCGTACCGCCCGTCGGCGGCGTGATCGCTGTCGCCATGGCCACGCAAATCAACCGTGACGGCATAGCGGCCCGCCCTTGCTAAAGCATCGGCGCAGCCGTGCCACACCTCGCGTGTCTGGAAGATGCCCGGAATGAGGAGAACCGTGGGATCGTCGGGCGAGCCGAATGCGTCCGCAGCCAGGTCGGTGCCGGCAAAGCCGCTCAGTTTCCGTTTCTCCATCTTGCGTAATCCCCTCTAGCCGAACGCAGTTGTATTCTCGCATATCCGTTCCGTAGCGTGCCTATGTGCAAGTTTGCGCCATTGGACATTCTACACTCAGGCCCAGGGCCGGAGAAACCTAAACTTGTCAACCGCGGTTAGATTCCGTGCCAGCAAGCGGAGCAAAAGTGTGCCACTGACGAGGGACGCTGACGATATGCAAAGGGCCGCGGCCTTTTGCATTTTTTCGCCGGTGTCGGGATCAGGTGTCGGCAATTTCGCCGGTATCGGGATCGACGATCTCGGTGGCATGGTTTTGCGCCGCGCCGGCTGTGTGACGGCGGACCGATTGCTTGAGGCGGTAGCTGTCGCCGTTTATCGTCAGGATGGAGACGTCATGGATTGGCCTGCGGAGCCAGGCGCCGGTGAACCGCTCCGAGCCCGGAACCTGCGACCAGTCCTCGAACGGCAGGTTGAATGTGACGATGGTCGCGCCGAGATGTTCGTGCAGCACGATCGCGCGCTCACGGGCAAGGTAGGGCTCGCCTCAAAGGTGCGGCCGACGACCCCAAGCACCCGCGAAGGCCATCGAATGTCGGCGCTTGCTTCACCGTAAACCCGCCACCTAAAATCAACCAACCAGACGAGGCCGATCCTACGCTAGATCAAGCCGCAATCTGCGCCAAATTTCCCGACGACGGACATGGCGGACACCGTGGTTACCGAATTCGGTGTCGCCGAATTGCTGGGAACGACCATGTACGAGAGCGCGCGGGCGCTGCTCGGTATTGCGCACCCTGAATATCGTCCCAAACTGGAAAGGGCGTTTCGCAAAGTCTGACAGAGCCAGCTTTTGTCGGTTGGACGAGACGTTTCAATATGATGGAAATGCGCTCGTTGCCCGGTCGATATGGACGTAAACGACGGGGTCTGGCATATCGTCGGGCGGCATATGATTTCCCGAGATTGTCATTGTTTTCTCCGTAATACGAACAATATGTTGTGCGGGTCAGCGTATTATTGAGGCCATATATTATAGTATCTCGTGTATATTTATAAATTTTTCAGCTGGATTATTCAATGACGGTCATTCCGGGAAATTTGGAAGATGCACTTACGCCGGAATGGTTGGGCGGGATACTGCCATCCCACGGCGACGGGAGCCGCATCGTTGACGTCGAGGAGGTGGCGAGGGTTCAGGACATCGACTTCAAGCCCAAGGTGGTGCGCTTCAAGGTGCGATACGAGGACGGATCGTCGATGCCCTTGTGCCTGAAGGCCGTGTTCAGCGACCCGAATTCCAAGGCTTCCAATCAGACCGCGGTTCACGAGGCAAGGTTCTTTGGCCAGATCGCGCCTCATCTGTCGATCCGCCTGCCCTCGGTTGCCGCTGCCCCGATCGACGAGGAGCGGGGTGTGGGACTCATTCTCATGGGAGATCTGGCGGAGGACGGGGCGCGGTTCGTCAATGTCCTCGAACCATGGGATGTCGCATGGGTTTCTGACATTCTCGAGCAGATGGCGCGGCTGCACGCGGTAGAAAATGTGATCGGCCCGGTCGACAATCTCGGGTGGATCAGGCGCAATGTGGAATGGCTCCCGCAAGTCCTCACCGTCGAAAGACTGGAAGCGTTGATGAGCGATTCGCGCAGAGCCGGATTGCCGGGGCGAACGGGCGACGCTCGCCTTGCAATCGAGAGCATGCATGCGTTCGCCGCGATCGACCGGGAGCGGCCGCCATTCCTGATTCATGGCGATGCGCACGCCAGCAACATCTTCATCCTGCCCGAAGGACCGGGGCTGATGGACTGGCAGATGCTGCAAAAGGGCAGTTGGGCGCTCGATGTCGCTTATCATATCAATGCTGTCCTGCCCGTCGAGATTGCCGAGCGCGAGGAAAGGGCATTGTTCGAATACTATCTGGATCGTGCCCGCGAGTACGGGGCCAATCCGCCCGAGCTCGAAACCGCCTGGCTGGAATACCGCCAGAGCCTTGTCTATGGCTATTTTCTCGCGGTCATAACCCGATCGTTTCCCCAGCCGCTGATTGACGAGACCTGCAAGCGGCTGGCGCATGCCGTCGATAGGCACGACACGTTCAGGCTTCTGGGGGTATGATCGCCCCGTGCATTATCTGGAGACCGGCTGTGCCGTGAAGATATTGAGTGCATCACCTTTCATTCCTTGGTTATAACAATGCGGACTCCATCCATGAACGCTCTTTCGACGCCAGTTCCAACCACGCTAGGCGGTGCGCTTAATTCAGGATGGCTGAGCGAGATTCTCGTTTCACTCGAGGAGGGACCGGTCGCCGATGTCGAGGTCGTCGATCCGGTGCAGGTCAACCAGACGATCAAGGCGACAATCGTGCGATTTCGGGCACGGTTCGAAAATGGGCAGTCAGTCTCGCTTTGCCTGAAAGGATTCCTGGACCGCCCGGAGGAGGCCTCGGCAAAGAACCATGCGTCGGTTCGAGAGTCCCGCTTCTACACGGACCTTAGCGGTCGCCTGAATGTGCGGGTGCCGGAATACGTTACGGCGCCCCTGAACCCCGAGAGCGGACATGGCATCGTCTACATGCGAGATATGGTGGAACAGAATGCCCATTTCTGTTCCGCGCTTGAGCCTTTCGACGCGGACCGGACGGCGCGCAGCCTGGAGCAACTGGCCCTTCTGCATACCTCGCATCTGGCAATCGGCCCCGTCGAAGCGCTCGACTGGACCTTTCGGCAGATCGACTGGCTTGCCGGCTACATGACACCCGAGGTCCTGCAAAACCAGTTCGCGGATTCGCGACGCGACGGAATTCCAGCGGAACAGCGGGATGCAGGCCGACTTATCGAGGCGTTGAAAGCGCTGTCGGTGGCCGACGCGAAGCGTCCGGCGGTTCTCGTTCATGGCGATTGCCATGCGGGCAACGTATTCGAGACGGCGCAGGGGGCCGGCCTGATCGATTTTCAGTTGTTGCAGCAGGGCGGCTGGGCGCTCGACGTAGCCTATCACATCGCGGCCACGCTTCCCGTGGAGGTGGCCGAGCACGAGGAGCGCAGGCTGCTGCGGCACTATCTGGATTTTGCGCGGGGTGCCGGCGCGGAGGTGCCCGACGACGAAGAAGCCTGGACGCAGTACCGGATGAGCGCGGTTTACGGCTATTTCCTGTGGGCGATCACGCGCACGGTGGAGCAGAAGATCACCAACACATTCTGCCACCGTCTGAGCAATTCGGTCGCCCGGCATGAAAGCTTCCGGCTGCTGGGAGTTTGAGCGTCAGTTTCCCGGACCGGATCGCGTTGGTCGTCCGGCGTTCACCCGGGAATCGGTGTGTGTTCGATTCCGCCGTCGATATTGATGACGCTCCCGGTCGCGTAACAACCGCGCGAGCATAGATATAGCGTGGCCAAGCCGATATCCTCGACATCGCCAATCCGGTGAAGGGGGATTTGCCGGATGATGCGATCTTTCGCGGCGGCCTTGCTGTCCAGAAAGCGCTGGAGCGCGTCGGTCGCGATCGTGCCGAGAGCGATTGCGTTGACGCGGATCGAGGGTGCAAGGTTGTGGGCAAGCATTCGGGTCATGCGCTCCAGGCCCGACTTCACCACGCTGTAAGTCAGCATATCCGCACTCGCGATTTGCGACGCGCGAGAGGAAATATTGACCACGGAACCGCCGTCCGACATGTGCGGGGCGACGAGTTGAGTCATGTGCAGCGCCTGAACGACGTTGAAATCGAAATCGTCGAGAAATTTCTTGCTGGTGATTTCATCGAACGGGGCGGGGCCTGCGCCGCCGGCGTTGTTTATCAGAATGTCTATTCGGCCGTATTTTTCGATGACTTCGCGGACCAGGCGTTCTCTGTCGTCCTGGCTGGTTACATCGCCGGCCATGCCGAGGGGATCCGGTCCGATCAGGGCCAGCTCCGCCACCGCCACATCGACGTCGGACTGCGTACGCGACATGATGGCCACCGCGGCGCCGGCTTCGGCCAGCACCTTGGCGATGCCAAGGCCGACCCCCTTGGCGCCGCCGCTCACAATGGCCACGCGCCCATCCTGCTTCAGTCGCTCCAGTGCCATAGTGTCGTCTTCTCCCAATCGGTCGATCAATTCAGCGGGTCGAGCAGGTCTTCGCCCGCGAAGTAGCGTCTCACATTTTCCACGACGGCCCGACGACCGTCGGCCAGTGCCTCTGTTGTCCCTCCACCGCAATGGGGGTGAAGTGTCAGGTTTGGTACGTTCAACCACTTTCGGTGATCGGTGGGTTCGTCCTTGAATACGTCGAGCCCCGCAGCGGCAATGCGTCCCTGCCGCAGCGCTTCGATGAGGGCATCCTCGTCAACCAGCGATCCTCGTGCCACGTTGACCAGTACGCCTTGCGGGCCGAGCGCGTCCAAAATCCTGTCACCTACCAGATTCTCGTTTTCGTTGGTCGGCCTGCAACATACGGCCAGCGCATCCGCCCAATGGGCGAGCGCGGCCGGTTCGTCCATTCGCAGCCAATCGCTTTGCCTGGGATTGGGACCCCACCAGTGTACATCCATGCCGAAGGCCTGAGCCCTGACGGCAACTGCCCGGCCGATCGAGCCCAGGCCCAGAATGCCAAGCTTGCGGCCCTTCAATCTACGTCCGATGAAGGGGCGCCATTCGCCCGCCCGGATGCACTGGTCGGCTTCGACCATGTTACGGAACGCGGCGATGACGAGGCCCATGGCCAGATCAGCTACGTCATCGGCGTTCTGGCCGGCCGCGTTGACAAGGCGAATGTTCCTGCGGCCCAGAAAATCCGGGTCATAGTTTTCATAGCCGGCACCCATGCAGGCGATGATTCCCAGCCCCGTCGCCGCGTCGAGAAATCCATCGGGCAGCTTTCGCGATCCGACGGCAACGACTGCCCCTATTTCCGGTGCGCGAGCAATCAGGGCGCGGTGTTCATCCTCGTTTGCGGGCCACGCGACCGGGGTGCATCCGGCAGCCCGCAGCTCATCCATCAATTCGGGGAGCGCAATGGTGAGTACGAGCTGTGTCGAGTGATTGCCGGGGCTTGTCATTCGGTACCCTTTTTTTCGTCATTGTCGTCTTTCCGATCCAGCTGGCCGGAGATACCATATTCCGGTTATCTTCAATGCCGTGCCGGCACATCCGGGCCGGCACATTTCGGCCGGGGTGGGCAGGGCTAATCCTTGTAGTCGGGGCAGGTGCGCTCCAGCTTTCGCAACAGGGCCGGCCATACTCCCTTGTTTGCGTATTCCGACATGACCTTGGCGCGATGACCGTCGTCGGGTTTGCGGTTCATCTTGGCGAGCACCTTTTCGTCGGGCATGCGCCAGGGCCTGTTCATCGACAGGGTTCGAACCTGGAACGTACAGGCCTTTTCGAGTGAATACATGCTTGAGAAAGCTTCGGCGACGGTGCGCCCAACCGAAAGCGTCCCGTGGTTGCGCAGGAACATGAGATCCGCGGTACCGAGATCGGCGACCAGACGCTCCTGCTCTTCCGGCTCCACCGCGACGCCTTCGTAGTCGTGAAACATCACGCGATTGCGCACGACCATCGCGGATTGGTTCAACGGCAGCAAACCTTCCTCCAGCACGGAAACGGCAACGCCGTCATTCGTGTGGAGGTGCATGACGCAACCAACTTCGGGTCGTGCCATATGGACGGCGGAGTGGATGATAAAACCGGCCTTGTTCACGGGGTAGTTCGTGCGTGACAGCACGTTGCCTTCCACGTCGATCTTGACGAGGCTTGATGCGGTGATTTCTTCGAACAGCATCCCATAGGGGTTTATCAGAAACTGATCCGGTTCGCCGGGAGCTGTCGGCACGCGCGCGGAAATGTGCGTGCCGATCATATCGTCCCAGTCGTGAAGGGCGGCAAGACGATATGCCGCCGCAAGATCCTGCCGTGCCTGAAGCTCTTCGGGACTCGCTTCCGCGATCTCGGAGAGCGGGGCGGCCTGCCTCATGTTTATGTCCGTCATCGTGGGGTCCTTGTATCTGGTGCCCATCGGCAATTGGGCGATGCGTTTCCAGCCTTGCAGTCTGCATGCGTCTGCATCCAGTCCGGCCTGGACTTTGGCAAACGGAATTGGCCATTTTCATGGAGATGGAAGTCGCGCTTAGCCATTTACGGCACCACCGGCAAATGAGAAGATGTCCGGTCAACTAGTTTCATCGACAAGATGTCGCTCGGGGGAAGGTGCATGGAACTGCTGGTGAGAGACGAAAGCCGCGGCGTAGAGATTCAGGCGCTTGTCGAAGGCGCCGGCCCCGATGTCGTGCTGATTGCGTCCGCCTTGAGGGGGGCGGAGGATTTTGCCGGAGTCCAGGCGGCGTTGACGGCGGGAGGTTTCCGGTCGCTTGCAATCAACATGCGCGGCGCGGGAAAAAGTACTGGACCCGGGGAGGGCCTCACTCTTCGCGATGTCGCCGACGACGTTGCTCTGGTGATCGAACGGGAATGCGGCGGACGCGCGCACGTCGTTGGCCATGCTCTGGGCAATATCGTCGCCAGAGCAACGGCGAGCTACCGACCGGATGTGGTCAGAACCGTTACGGCCATGCCGGGCGGCGGGCACAATCTCGCAAAATATGCAACGCCTCCCGAAGTGCTGCGGCATTTTTCCCGGTGCCATGATCTCAGCCTGCCGAAGGCCGAGAGGATCGAGAGCCTGCAAGTCGCGTTCTTTGCACCCGTTAGCGATCCCTCTTGCTGGCTGGACGGCTGGTGGCCCTCTGCGCGGGCGGTGAGTCAGGCTGCACAGCAGGCGGCCCCGGAGGAATGGTGGCGCGCCGGCGATGTTCCGATACTGATCGTGCATCCGCGTGATGATGCTTTCTCTCCGCGATCCGCCAGTCGGGAAACGGCCGAGGCATTGGGTGAGCGCGCCACCTTCGTCGAATTGCCGGATTGCGGCCATGCGCTGCTTCCCGAGGCTCCAGGGCCGGTTGCCGAGAATCTCATCCGTTTCTTCCGGGCGCAGGAACAGTAATCCGCGCCATCGTGGCACCGCAATTCCTGCGACCTTTTGGCGATGGGCGATTGAATGATTTGGAAAGGGCATTGTGAATGCGCTGGTAAAATCATGTTAAATGGCGGGTGAACACAGTTGAATCTTGAATTGGGTAAGAAGGCAGGCGATTCCGATGCGGAGTTGCGCGCACGAGAATGGCGGGAAAACTGGCCGTTGGTTCTGGCGTGCCTGCTGGGAATGTCGTTCCCTTCAGCGGCATACTACGCGCTTGGCCTGTTCATCGATCCTCTGACGGCGGAATTCGGCTGGAACCGGACGCAGGTTTCTGCCGGGGCCAGCATCGGGGCTCTGGTCGCGATTCCGCTCGCCCCTGTTATCGGCATCCTTGTCGATCGTTGGGGCGTCAGGCGTCTCGCGCTTCCGGGAATAGTTCTGACTGGCGCCACAATGGCGGCGCTTTCCCTCGCCGATGGTACCAATGTGCAGTGGCTTGTGCTTTGGGGTGTATTCGGGGTTGCATCGATGCTCCTCAAGGCGACGCTTTGGGCGACGGCGATTTCGAGCAAGTTCGTTGCGGCCCGGAGCATGGCGCTTGCTGTTGCGCTCAGTGGTAGCGCGGTGAGCATGACACTCGCTCCGCCGATCGCAAGATGGCTTATCGACAATCTCGGCTGGCGCGATGCATGGGTGGCTCTTGGACTGGGCTGGGCGGTGCCGGCCCTTGCGCTTTCCCTGTTCTTCCTGTTCGACGCACACGACGATATGCGCAGGAGCGCCGCTGCCAATACCGCGCAGAAGGAAGCAAGGACACGTCCCGACCTTCCCGGCCTGACAATTCGCGAGGCGGCAAGAAGCTTGCGCATATACCGCATCGCGGGCGCAACGCTGCTGATGTTGCTGCTTGTAGGCGCGTTCGTCGTTCACAAGGTGCCGATCCTTGTCGAGGCGGGGCTTGTGCGCGAGGACGCCGCATATCTGGCGAGCCTTTCCGGCGTCGCATCGATCGTCGGGAGCCTTGCTATGGGATGGCTTATCGACCGTTACGACGCGGGACTGGTCGGAGGACTGACGAATGCCATTGCGGGCATTGCTCTGATCCTTCTCCTGGAGCCATTCCGCGTATCCGCGCTTATCGTCATATCGATGATCATTCTAGGCTTCGCGGGCGGAGCCAAGGTACAGCTTTGCGCCTACATGGTCAGCAGATATGCAGGCTTGCGAAACTACGGAAAGATATTCGGGGTAATGGGGAGCATCATAGCCATCACCGGGGCGGTCGCTCCGACAGTGGGCGGACTGGCCTATGACCTTGGAGGCAGCTACGATTTGTTAATCATGGGCGGTATTCCCGTCTGCTTCGTGGCCGCTATTCTTATCTTCGGACTCGGACCTTACCCCGACTGGAGCCGGAACGAAGCCTCGGGGAAATGATCACCCATTGACATGTCTGTGCTAGTCAGGGCTTTGACAAGCTGGCGCATGAAGGAACATAAACTTCCTTCTGCCATGCTTCGTTCGCCTCGGAATTATCGGCGATGAGGTGCGCATCGGTGTGGGAGAGCAGGCTGAAACCTTACCCGCTTGCCGACAAACTTCAGCTGCGCAATGGTGTCTTCGGAGCGAAGGCTCACATCATTGGGCTAGGTCGAAAGCGCGACCGTTGACCCGGCCGAAATGGAAATCCCACTTGAGGCCGAACAGGGTCCTTAAGGTATCAGAGCCAAACTGGTTGACTGCCGGGTCCAGCGACAGCCACCAAAGTTCCTGCGGCAGATATACCGGCAAGGTGTAGACACAAAAAATCGCCGTGCGCCGGCGATCCCTGGTCCGGTTTGCGCCGGTCTTGTGCCAGAGTCTGCCGTCGAAGGCGATCACCGAGCCCGCCGGAGCCTCGACCGGGACCGTTGGCGTGGCGACGGCAGTCTCGTAATCGACCGCGCGCTGATGGACATGCGTGCCGGGCGCCACGCGGGTTGCTCCGTTGTCTGCGGTGAAATCGTCCACGCACCACACGACATTGATCTGGTGTGGCCGTTCCCAGGGTTCGGGCAAGAGCCACTGGTCGCCATGCAGCGTCATTTCCTCCGAACCGGGCAGGGCGATATTGGCGAACTGGTTGGATAGCAGAACGGGCCAGCCCATCGCGCTCTTGACGAGTTCAAGCGCAAGCGGGTGTTCGATCAGATCCCAGTAGATCGGATCGCGGCTGGGCAGGTTCCAGATGCGCTGGGTGCCGACATCGCTGGCGATCGCCTGCTCTATGCGCCCACGCCGGATATCCTGTTCGGCAATGCGCAGTGTTGTCTGCTGCAATTCGGCAAGCATCGCTGGGCTGAGCACGTTCTCGATTACGGTAAGCCCATGTTCCTTGAGGTCGCTGGCCGCCTGCGTGGGGCTGTCCGCCGGGGCAGGCAAAGTCTGATTGGTAGTTGCCATCGCGTCTTCTCCCATGCGCGGGCTATCGACTAGTAGGCCGACCGGCAAGCGGATTGCGCGTAATCAAGTTTGGTCTTTCGAAGCTGCCGCAAGCAAGTTAGCTTGAGAACATCAGTTCCACCGCTCGGAAATTGTGAATCTTTGGCTCGAACCATGCTCGCAGTGCAGGAAATCTCGGACCGGTTCGCAATTCAGGATGTTCTTGCTCGCTATGGCTTTGCCATGGACGACCGGGACTGGGATGCGCTTGACGAACTTTTTGCGCCCGATGCCGTGCTGGACTTTTCCGCAGCCGGAGGGCCGAAGGGCGGGCTGGAGGACTTCAAGGCTTGGTTGCCGGACATGCTGGCGACCTTTCCTCGGATACAACACATGGTTTCGCTTCCCGACATCCGGATCGATGGCGATGCGGCCCTGTGTCGCTCGATCGTGTTCAACCCAATGGTTATGCGTATGCCGAACGGCACCGAACAGGTGATGTTCATCGGCCTGTCTCATCGTGACCGGCTGGTTCGCACACCGGAAGGCTGGCGCATCCGCGAACGTATCGAGGACATCACCTATACCCACAACACGCCCGGTTGAGACCCGGCAATTCGCAAGGAGCAAGCCGGGTGAATGGTCTTTATCTGCACGGCGCCCATGACGTTCGCTACGAAACGCTTCCCGATCCGAAGTTGACCGATCCGAGCCAGGTGCTGGTGCGCACCATCGGATGCAGTATCTGCGGCACCGACCTCAACTATTACAAAAATCATGGCCAGACTGCACACCAATGCGGCTTTGCAATTGGCCATGAGGCAATAGGCGAAGTCATGGAGGTCGGCTCTGCCGTGCGCACCCTGAAAGCCGGGGACGAAGTGATGGTGCCCGGAGCGCTGGGCTGCGGGCAGTGCAGCGCCTGCTTGCGCCGCGATACACTGAGTTGCCAGAACAACGACGGTATTCAGTGCTATGGCATTGGCATGGGCTACGCAGGCCTGCAGGCGGAGGCCTTCGTGGTGCCTTGGGCGGATACGAACACCCTGAAGATTCCCGATGGCATCAGCCACGATCAGGCTTTGATGCTGACCGATGTTGTCGCCACCGCCTGGCTGGGTGTTCACAATGCGGAAGTCAGGCCAGGCGACACCGTGGTGGTCGTGGGCTTGGGGCCGATCGGACTGGCCTGTGTCGAAATCGCCCTTGCCTTTGGCGCCTCTCGCGTCATCGGCGTTGGCCGATCACGCGAAGACCGGATGCAGGCCGCGCGTGATATGGGCGCGATCACGGCTAGAACCGATGAGGCGATCGAAACAATCCGCGACCTTACCAAGGGTCTGATGGCGCAAGGCGTTATCGAAACCGCCGGCACTGAAGCCGCGCTGCTTCGTGCCATGGATGCTGCGCGGCGGAATGGCACGGTTTCGTCGATTGGGGCTTATTCCGTTCCGCAATTTCCTTTTCCGATGCTGTTGGCGCTTACCCGCAACATTACCTTTCGTCCGGCGCTGTGTTCGCCAATGCAGTTTTGGGACCAGTCAATACCATTGGTCCGTGATGGCGTATTGCATCCCGAAAGGCTGATAACAGCTCATGTGAGCTTGTCGGATGGGCCGGGAATCTACCGCCAGATGGCGGATGGAGCCTCGGGGGTGCTCAAGACAGTGCTGCGGCCTTGAATAGCCCAAGCCTTTGTGGCCCGTTCAATAAATTACGTGAAGCGGGCCAACACTCGATCGGGGTTAAGTAAGAGCACTCACCGAAAAGTTATGGGCTTGGCCCAGATAAGGTAGTATTATGTAGAGTCATGGATTGATGCGCTGGTAGCCCTTCCGGCTTATGCTATGCGACTGACGAATCTGGGAGGTTCCCCCAAGCAATCAGAAGGCAAACAAGAAGAGAGGTTGCGATATCGATTGGCCAACATGTGGAAGCGTTGAAGTGCGATGGTTTTGGGCCTGTCAGTAATTTAGTGCGCGAGGCCGGTTCGTTCATCAAAGGGTGTACCTGTCGCCGAAGACGATAGGGAACCGGGTTTTGGGTCCAAACAACTCGCGCGGCAGTTATCGATATAAAATCCGACAATAGGCTCTCGCTTCGCCCCCCAACCGCGGCAACTGCGGGAGTACCTGCGATCTACCGTTGTCCGGCATTTTGTCCTCCGATCCGCCGCGACATTTGGTCGCCGAATTTGCGGACTTGCTGCTCATCGGCAAATGGCTTTCCCGGCGCTCCCTTTTCATAGGTCAGCCAGGGAATGTTCGATTGTTGCCCGACGCCCGGCTTGCTCCAGTCGCAGACCCCGCTTGCAAACGTTTGCTCCAGCCGGTCCCACTGCGCGGTTGTGAAAGATGCGCGATAGTCCGCACGGCGCAGCGGCTTAAGCTGGCATTTGAGGATGTCGCGCGCTGCCGGCATTCCGGCGACAAGCAGAGGATCGCTGTCAAGTTCGTAGCTTGCACAGGCCTTGGCTCCGATCCGCTGGCCCCCCTCGAAACAGCCGTCGGCCGCTTCGGGCGGCTTGTTGCGGACGATCTTTTGTTCGATCGCAAGGTCGGAACGATCTGCTTCGATTCTGGAAAGCCATTCGTCAAGAACCCGGAGGGTGAGCTTTTCATCGACAGCCGCCGAGCCTCTCGATCCGTCATCTATCTCGGCCTTGGCCGGCGAAGGATTCGGCTCGATCCATTCGGCGCGGCTTGCCGCTGTTCCATTCGATCGCAACATGCGCTCGCGCACGAAGGCAGCCTGCCGGTTGCTGTGAATGTCCGCTCGGGTTGTCCGCCGGTAATCGATGATTGCGACCTTAGCCAGCAACCGTCCATCGACGATCAGGCCGTTGCGATACATCTGTTCGATGGCGAACCGGTCGCCCGTGGTGCGTTCGGGCTGCCAGCGGGTGTCGATATCCCAGCCTCCGATCCTCTCGTTCAGGTCGACGAACTGTTCCGCCGTTATGGCACCCGCTTCGAAAGCCCTGAGCCCATACTGGACGCCCACACGGTCGAGAAAGCGGTTGGCGAAACCTCGCCCGATCTTCTTTTCCACGTCGCCCCACACGGTCGGCGGCCGCTGGCCGAATACGTTGATCATGTAATCCTGAATGCTGCAACGCACACCCCCGGGATTACGCTTCGGATCGTATAGCAATGACGGCGCGACGCACGGTTCTTCCAGCTTCTCTCCGCCTGTCCCCCGTCAGCGCCTATGGCACAGATTTGAGGTTGTGATTTAAGGAGGAATTGGGCTTCGTCGTAGTGACGAAGGAACGAAGATGAAGCCCAATTCCTCAAAGTCCAAATTGCCTGCCGAACAGGTGGTGAAGGACATCCGCCGCAAGACCCGGCGGCACTTCTCTGCTGAAGACAAGATCAGGATCGTGCTGGAAGGCCTGCGCGGTGATGACTCCATCGCCGAGCTGTGCCGCAAGGAAGGCATTGCGCAGAGCCTGTATTACACCTGGTCCAAGGAGTTCATGGAGGCTGGCAAGCGCAGGCTTGCCGGTGACACGGCCCGTGCTGCGACCACGGACGAGGTCAAGGACCTGCGCCGCGAGGCCCGCGATCTGAAGGAATGCGTGGCCGATCTCACCCTGGAGAACCGGTTGCTCAAAAAAAGCATGATCGCGGATGGGGGAGACGACGAATGAGATATCCCGCATCCGAGAAGCTGGAGATCATCAGGATCGTCGAGCAGTCGCACCTGCCTGCCAAGCGCACGCTGGATCAGCTGGGCGTGGCTCGACGGACCTTCTACCGCTGGTATGACCGTTACCTTGAAGGCGGGCCGGAGGCACTGGCAGACCGGCCATCTGCGCCAAGCCGGGTGTGGAACCGCATCGGCGAGCATATCCAGCAACAGATCGTCGAGATGGCGCTGGAGCAGACCGATCTAAGCCCAAGGGAGTTGGCCGTGCGCTTCACCGATGAGAAGCGCTACTTCGTGTCGGAAGCCACGGTTTACCGTCTGCTCAAGGCCCACGACCTGATCACCAGCCCGGCCTATACCGTGATCAAGGCAGCAGAGGCGTTCCATACGAAGACCACCCGCCCGAACGAGATGTGGCAGACCGATTTTACCTACTTCAAGATCATCGGGTGGGGCTGGGTCTACCTCTCGACTGTGCTCGACGATTACTCACGCTACATCATCGCCTGGAAGCTCTGCACGACGATGAAGGCTGAGGACGTCACCGAGACGCTCGACATGGCACTGGCCGCCTCAGGCTGCAACCACGCCAATGTGCTGCACAGGCCGCGCCTGCTCAGTGACAACGGTCCCAGTTACATCGCCGGAGAACTGGCCGATTATCTCGATGGCAAACAAATGGACCACGTTCGCGGCGCACCCTTCCATCCGCAGACCCAGGGCAAGATCGAACGCTGGCATCAGACGCTGAAGAACCGCGTCCTGCTGGAGAACTACTTCCTGCCCGGCGATCTCGAACAGCAGATCGAGGCCTTCGTCGAGCACTACAACCACCAGCGCTACCACGAGAGCCTGAACAACGTGACCCCTGCCGATGCCTACTTCGGCAGGGCTCCTGCCATCATCAAACGAAGAGAAAGGATCAAGCGACAGACACTCGAATATCGGCGCTTGCAACACCGCAGGCTCGCCGCCTAAAACCGACCATCAGACGAGGCCGACACTCCGCAATCCTACGCCGCGAGTTGTGCCAAATGTTCTGACGACGGACAAAGTGACTTGACGCCTGTGAGGCTTCCGTGCAACTCTCCGGTATCCGATTGCGAAGGAGAGGGTGAAAGATGAATTGGCGAAAGACCTTGGTTGCGGCGACCGCGATTGCAGCCGGCGCCATCACGTTGAATGCCGGAGCGACCGCGCAGGACAAGGAGGCAACTCCCGAGGCTCCCGCGCGCCCGACCTATTCGTCCGACGGAACGGCACATGTCCCGGCCTTCGATCTCCCTCCGTCCAATCTGATGAGCAAGGAAGCGGCGGCCATGATGGCCCTTCGCGCAAAGAGTGATCTGGCGGCGCCGGCGCCGGCACAGGATATCTCCGTAGCCCGGGCGCAGATGGAAGAGGCGCTTGCTCCGGTGGTGGCCATGATGAAGGCGCAATATCCGGTGAATATCGCCGAAAAGCGGATTGCCGGAGTGCCCACCCGGATATTCACGCCGAAGGATGCCCCCGTCGATCCGGACCGGGTACTGATAAACCTGCACGGCGGCGGATTTTCCCTCTGCGCCATTGCCTGCGCCATGCTGGAATCGATCCCGATCGCGGCGACCGGCGGGTTCAAGGTGGTGAGCGTAGATTACAGGATGGCTCCGGAATACAAGCACCCGGCCTCGGTTGAAGACGTGGCGGCGGTGTATCGCAAGTTGCTCAAACGCTACCGGCCCGGACAGATCGGGATCTATGGCTGCTCCGCTGGCGGGGCGATCACCGCCCAAGCCGCCGCCTGGTTCGCCACCCACGATATGCCGCAGGCTGGAGCCATTGGCATTTTCGGCGCCGGCGCCGTGCCGTTCGGTTCGGGGGATTCCGCTTATATCGCCGGATATGCCGAAGGCAGTTTCCCGCCTCCACGCGAAAGAGGAAAGGACCCGGTCAGAGCGCTGATGCGGGGCTACTTCTCCGATGAAGATATGGAGGATCCGATCGTCTCTTCGGGTTTTCACCGCGACCTCCTGGCGAAGTTTCCTCCGTCGCTGGTAATCACCGGTACGCGGGCCATGGATATGAGTCCCGCGATCTATACCAATTCCCAACTCTTGAGCGCGGGCGTTGCGTCCACGCTGATCGTGGCTGACGGTATGGGGCATTGCTACACCTACTTCCCCAATACTCCGGAGTCCAAGGACGCCTATGAGGTCATCGTTAGGTTCTTCAAAGACAATCTTGGTTAATCTCCAGTTGAGCATCTGGAAGGCCCGCATCGTTTCGTTGCGCGTGGCGTCAATGCGGACGAGGTTGTACTGACCGCAGAAGTTGACCCGGCCCGAAGGGCAAGTATGCGAGCGAATTCGAGCCCGTGCCCGACGATCCCGACATGCAGCGGCTGGCGATCGACGCCGGACTGATGTTGCTCAACCGCAGGGACAGCTCCGGACTTGAGTGGAAGACCATGTATTGGGGCAATCTCATGGTACTGGCCCCGCGTTCATGGGACTTGCCGGGTTCAGGCGTGCGGCTCGAATGGCTTGCAGACCGGTCGTGGCTTGGCCGGCGGGCCATGAGACCGATGAACTGTCCAATCTGCTCGACTGCATGACGAGGCCGCTGTTCCGCATCAGTGAACCGGTTCAAATTCGAGATCGCAGTTTGAGTGTATGGCGGACAGGTTCTCCTCCGATGGAAGCCCAGGAGACAACTCGAGTTGTCCATCTACCTGAATCCATAATAGTACCGAGCATGTCAGATGACGTATCGACTGATCGAATCGATTTCCGCGAATACCCCTGCCGCTACCCCACAGGAAGCGGTGAGATAGAATATCTACCCAACTATCTAAAATCATGGTGGGCGCAGCATAGATTGGATTTGCAGTCCCACCTACGTGAATGGCCTGATCTTGGGTACTTGCTGAAATATTTTTGCCAGCTCAAGATTGCGCACGGTTTGAAATGGGGAACTTCGCCGCGATCTTGCTGAGCTCTACGCCCCACATTGCGAGTGCCTCGCGCTTTTCTTCTGTAAACTGGTGCCGGTGATAGACAGCTGCGACCCCGACTTTCGCGGAGCCAGACTGGTGGTTGAGGACAGCCTCACTGACGACCAGAGGGATTCCAAGGCGTTGCAATCCGGTAGCGACGGTGCGGCGAATGTCGTGAATTCGAAAATGGCTCATTTCGAACCCGATGTTCTTGTCGGCCTGTTTACGGATGCGGTTCCACGCGCGGGTGATCCCGCTAACGGCATTCTCGACCGTCGTCTCGGATGCGAATATTAGCCTGTCTGCATGCGCGTGATTGCCGGGATCGAGAGCGGCCTGTTCGATGACTAGTTCGACGATCTCGAGTGCCTGGCTTGAAAGCGGAACAATGTTGGCGTTGCCGTTCTTTGCCCTCGTTCCGGGGATCGTCCAAGTCCTACCCTCGAGGTCGAACTCGGATAGCTGTGCTCCCAACACTTCACCTCGTCGCTGACCGGTCAGGATCAGCATCTCGACGAAACTGCCAAATGGATAGCCATCGCTGACGGCAGCATGCCACAGCGCCGCAAGCTCTCGGTCGGTCAGGACACGATCACGTGCTGCTGGCGGCCCAGGGCACCAGGCATCCCGGCAGGGATGTGCAGGAAGTGCATCGAGGCGGGGAAGAGCCCAGCTAAAGAAGGACGAGAGGTAACGATGAACATTGCGTGCCTGGACTGGTGTATGTCTCTTTCCACCATACGCGACCTTTTCGTTCAGCTCGGACACATCACGCCGCGTGATCGTATCAGCGAGCCGGTTCCCGATCTCGGGAAGGATGTAGACGTTGAAGGAGCGCTCGATTTCAGCCGCACTACGCTTTTTACCGCGCACCTCATTGGCCAAGTAAACTTCAGCAAGTTCCCTGACCGTGCCCACCCCGGAAGAGAACTTGCGTTTCTCTCCTTCCTTCTTGGCAACGTCCTTCCCTTGCTCGATATCGACGAGCAGGTTGCGTGCCTTCTTTCTGGCGTCGGCAAGTTTGAAGCGGAGCGAATGTCGACCGAGTGTCAGGTTTAGGACTTTCCCCTGACGTCGCTTACGGAGAATATAAGTCTTCACGCCGCTTGCCCCGACGCGGAGCCGGAGGCCTCGTACGAGATTGTCCGGATATTCCACCTGACCTGACGGGGGAGGGTGGATGCCAGCGATTTTGGCGTCTGTGAGACCGATCTTTTTTGCCATGAAGCACCTGTTACCTTAGGTAACATTTTGTGCCGGATACTGGAGAACAAATCAAGAACTATATGCACTCACAGATTTAGAAAAATAATGTAAAACAGATGTTTATGGATGCGTTCGGACTGACCCGAGACCACTTTTAATCAGTAGGTCGCTGGTTCGAACCCAGCAGGGCTCACCACCTTTTTTCATGATGTAAATGTGAGATGGGTGGCGAGGTTTCCGCTTCCGCCTGTCGGCCGGCGAGCGCCTTGAGCCTTACTGGCTGGCGGCCATGTCGCGGACCCTGTCCCGCAGCCACAGCAGGCCGGGATCGGCATCGCGTGCGGCGTGAAACTGCATCATCTCGCGCATCGGCGGAATCGCGAAGGGCGTTTCCATTATGCGCAGCGGCAGGCGCGAGGCCATGAACCGCGCCAGACGCTCGTGCATCACGCATAGGCGCATCGTGTCAGGCACGAGGAACGGTGCCTGGATGAAGGACGGGGCAAGCACCTCGATCCGCCGTTCGATCCCGTGGCTTCGGAACCATTCATCGGCAAAGGTGAACTTGCGCGCGACGCTCACGCCCACATGACCCGCTTCGGTGAAGTCCTGCTGTGTCAGCGGTGCTTCGCTCAGCGGATTGCCTTCCCAGCCGACAGTCACGTGCCTTTCCTCGAACACCAGCTCGCACGGGTGATCGGGATGAACGAAGCTCTCGGGCGTCAGCAGCAGGTCCAGCTCACCGTTCGCGAGTGCGGTCTGCGAGGAAAGGCCGGGCAGCTCGAAGGTAAAAGACACGCGAGGCGCTTCGCGCGCCAGCGCATTCATGACGGGAGCGAGCAAGACCGTGGTGATGTAATCCGAAGCGGCGATGCGGAAGTGGCGCTCGGAGCGCGCGGGCTCGAAGCGCCCCTGCCGCGTGATCAGCGCGCGCAGGTCGGAAATCTTGTTCGCCACATCGGGCTGCAGTGTCAGCGCGAAGGGCGTGGGAATCATGCTCTTGCCGTGCTGCGCGAGGATCTCGTCCTGGAAACTCTCGCGCAGGCGCTTCAGCGATGCGCTCATCGCTGACTGGGTGACGTTGAGCCTGTTGGCAGCTTTCGTGACGCTTTGTTCCTGCATCAGCACATCAAACGCGACCAGCAGGTTGAGATCGAAATTGTCGAGCCGCATGAAGCATCAATATCATTTGTGATAATGGAGAAAAAGAAAAAATTGGACTAATCCCCTCTCTATTGGGATGGCCACACATCGAAGCCGGTCAATCACCTGCCTTGAATGCGCACGCCGACGGGGATCGAACCGTCGCCCGGGGCAGGCATGGGATGTCGGCTTTGCGATAATGACAGAAGCGAATCTTGGTCGAGTGGTACTATGAAAAACCTGAAAGTCCTGGTTGTTGGTGGGGGGATCGGCGGGATGACGGCCGCCATCGCCTTGCGCCGTGATGGCCATGCCGTGACCGTGATCGAGAAAGACCCCAAGTGGGCGGTCTATGGCGTGGGCATTATCCAGCAGGGCAATGTCCTGCGCGCGATGCATCAACTCGAGCTGCTCGATGCCTATATGGAGGCCTCGGTCGGGTTCGATTTCGTCGCCATTCACGCGCCCGATGGCACGCAGGTGGCCAAGGTGCCGAGCCCGCGGCTGGTCGAGGGCTATCCCGCCAATGTCGGCATTGGCCGCCCCGCGCTACACAAGGTGCTCGCCGACCGCACGCTTGCCTCCGGCGCCGAGGTACTCCTTGGGGTGACGGCGACGGAGATCACGGATGATGGCGAGGGCGTCACCGTGCGTTTCTCGGACGGCAGCGAGGGGCGTTATGATATCGTGGTGGGCGCCGACGGCGTCTATTCCGACACCCGCAGCAAGGTGCTGCCCGAGGCGGAAAAGCCCGAATACACCGGACAGGCCGTGTGGCGTTACAATCTGCCGCGCCCCGCCGATCTCGATTCGCTCCACGTTTACAACGGCCCGACCGGCGTCGGCCTCGTGCCGATGAGTGCAGACCTCATGTATATGTATGTGACCACGCCCGAGCCCGGCAATCCGTGGTACGAGACCAAGGGCCTGGCGCAGGCCATGCGCGAGAAGCTTGCCAATACCTCGCCGCAGATCCGCGAACTGGCCGAGCAGATCACCGACGACGAGGGCGTGGTCTATCGCCCGCTTGAAGGGATGCTGGTGCGCGGGGCCTGGAGCAAGGGCCGCGTGGTCCTGCTGGGCGATGCCGTCCACGCGACGACGCCGCATCTGGGGCAGGGCGCAGGCATGGCGATCGAGGATTCCATCGTGTTGGCTGAAGAGCTGGCCAAGGCGGACACGCCAGAAGAGGCCTTCGCCGCCTATCGCGAGCGCCGCTTCGAGCGCTGCCGCTATATCGTCGAGAGTTCGCTGGCGATCTGCCACGGTCAGCTGGGCAAGGGCCCGCCGGTCGACAACCACAAGGCCACCGCGGAGATGTTCGAAGTCACCGCGCAGCCGATCTGATTACCCCCGTTCGAGGATAGTGATTATGAGCCGAGTGACCGAAATCCGCTATGTCGGATATGGCGTCGAGGACTTCGATGCCGAGCGCAAGTTTTATGCCGAAGACTGGGGGCTTGTCGAAGTGGCTGCCAAGGATGGCATGGCCTGGTTCAAGACCCATGGGCACGACGAACACCATGTCGTCCGTATCCACGCGTCTGGCACCAATGGCATCGAGGTGATCGCGCTGGCTGCTGACAGCCGCGCCGATGTCGATGCGCTGCACGGCAAGGTGGCCGAGGCGGGGTGCAAGATCATCCACGAACCGCGCGATCTGGATGCACCGGGCGGCGGCTACGGCTTCCGCTTCTTCTCGTCCGATGGTCTGCCGTTCGAGATTTCGGCCGATGTCGAAAAGCTCGACAAGCGGCCGATGGAGCGCTGGGAAGGCTTGCCGGTCAAGATCAGCCACATCGTGCTGCATTCGCCCGATCATCAGGCGATGGTAAAGTTCTTCACCGACGTGCTGGGCTTCAAGGTCAGCGACTGGCTGGGTGACTTCATGTGCTTCCTGCGCTGCAACAGTGCGCACCACCGCTTTGCCTTGCTGCCGGGGCCGCCGTGCCTCAACCACGTTGCCTACGACATGCTGGGCGTCGATGACATGATGCGGGGCATCTCGCGCCTGAAGCAGCGTGATATCGAATGCCGCTGGGGGCCGGGCCGCCATACGGCTGGCGATAACACCTTCAGCTATTTCGTGACGCCGGGTGGCTTTGCGGTCGAATATACGGCCGAGCTGGAAGAGGTCGACTTCGAGACTTTCGAGCCGACCGTCTATGAGCCGGCTCCGCGCATCATGGACCAGTGGGGTGTGGGCGTTGGCGGTCCGCAGACCATGCCCAAGGCGGCACCCGATCCTTGCCTGTTCCAGCCAGCAGAGGTTTAAGTTCGTGGCACTCTATTCTCCCTTCAAGAACTATATCTGGAACCTCTCCGTC
>CENV01005065.1_pt1 | contig 23069 bp, 18 predicted proteins | sample 530231 | NCBI WGS metagenome assembly CENV01 (sample SAMEA2619815, study PRJEB7988) | marine metagenome | biome: marine biome (ENVO:00000447); feature: surface water layer (ENVO:00002042); material: "saline water (ENVO:00002010), including plankton (ENVO:xxxxxxxx)" | depth 5 m | reverse complement strand
CGTGATGTCGGCCCCCGCAGGTTCACCTTAGTACTTGATGCTCAGGCCGAGGCGGAAGGTCCGGCCCAGCGTGTCGTAAAGCGAGCGGTTCGTTTGCGGATAGGCCTCGGTGTTGTTTCCGAACGGACCGTTACCGATCAGCACCGGAGCGCGATCGAACAGGTTCTTCACCGCAAACAGCGCCGTTGCCTCAACTCCGCCAATGTCGAAATCGTAGGTGAAGTTGCTGTCGAGGTAGAAGGTGCCCTTGATCGAGTTGGTGTTGATCGTGCGGTTCAGGTTGTCGCTGGTGGGACAGCCGGTGGTGCATTCGATCCAGTCGTTGTCATAGACGCCATCGCCAAAGCCGCGGCCCACGAAGACGGCGGAGAAGCCGCTGTCGAAAGCGTAACCTGCCGATACACGATAGACGAGTGTCGGAATGCCGCCGCCGTCGTTAACACCGGCGATGTCGTTCACCTCGAAGCCCGAGTCCGAAACATTCTCGATGGTGTAGGTCGCGAGGCCTCGCAGGGTCAGCGCGCCCGGACCGACCGGAGCACGGTAACTGGCCTCGAAGTCGAACCCGCGCGCCTTCTGGCTGGCGAAGTTGATCGGGTAGCGGTTGATGAACTCGACGTCGGTATCAGAGCCAGCCTCGTAGATGATGAAGTCGCACAGTTCCGGCTGGCTTCCATCGAAGCAGAGGTCGACGGTCTGCTGTGCAGTAATCGTCGAGATGGCCCCCTTGATGTCGATATCGAAGTAGTCGACCGAGGCGGTGAAGCCGGGCATGAACATCGGCGTGAAGACCACGCCGAGGCCAAGTGTATCGGCTTTTTCAGGCTCCAGATTGGGATTGCCGAGCGTGCGTTCGACGAACTCTTCGGGACGGACACCGCCGCCGGCGAGCGGAATGTTGACCGCGTTGGTGCGCGCGGTGCCAGCGTCGAACAGTTCGAGCAGGTTGGGCGCGCGGATGTCCCGCGAAAGCGTGCCGCGGAAGCGGAGGTCGTCGATCGGCTGCCAGGAAAGGCCCGCCTTCCAGGTCGTCACCGTGCCCGAAGTCGAATAGTCGGTGACGCGAACCGCGCCGTTGAACTCGGCTCCAAAGCCTAGCGGAACGAGCGCTTCGACATAGCCTTCCTTCACGTTCACGCTGCCGGTGGTGACCCGGTAGTTACCGTAAAGGAAGCGGTTGAGGTTGACCGGGTCGATGTAGCCGCCGACCGAGTCTTCACGGTATTCACCGCCGAAGGCGATGCTGACCGGGCCAGCCCAGGTGTTGAACAGCTCGCCAACCGAGAAGTTCAGCGCGACGACGTCCTGCTTGATCTCCTGCTGACGCGAGGGATAGACCTCGAACAGGAAGTTGAGCGCCTCCTGCGTCACACCGCCCACGCCGAGCCGGTTGATCGGCACGCAGCCGGGCAGGTCGTTCGTAGCGTCGGCATCGGTGTTGACCCGGCACTGGATGGTGCCGCCCGAGAACACCGCATCCTGCATCGCGGCGAGGCGTGAGTTTTCCCAGGTGTTGATCAGCATTTCGTCGGTCTTGGCTTCGCCATGCTGGAAGTACGTATCCCAGTCGACCTCGAGACCGGCGAGGCCGAAGAACCCGTTGGCGCCGACGACATAGCGCGAAACCTCACGGGTGTTGTTGCCGCCAGCAGCGGGAATGCCGGCATTCGAGGTTCCCATGCGGATCGCGGTGATCGGTTCCGCCGCAGTGGCGTTGTAATCTGCGATCTGGGCCGCGAGTTCGGGCGGCAGGAAGGCGTTGTCGATGGCGATATCGACGTTCACCGAAGGCGTCTGCTGATAGTAGCTCTTGCCTTCGAACTTGTTGTAGCTTGCCTGTGCGAAGACTTCGAAGGACGGGGTGATCTCGTAGCTGAGGCGTCCGAACAGCCCGATACGATCCTCGTCGTTGGCGAGCGAGTTAGAACCGACGTGGCCCTGGCCGGAATACCTGTAGTCGCCGCCGACCATCCACTGCCCAGACACCTCGCCGAAGTTGAGTTGGTTGGTTGAGGCCAGGCCGGTCGCGTTGTCGATGGTCCCGAAATAGGTGCCGCCGAACGGGCAGGAGGCGGCGTCATCTCCGGCGCGGCAGCCGGTAATCAGGCCGCCAGGGGTCAGGTTGGACGAACCGATCCCCGCTTGCACGATGCGCGAGGGCAGACCGTTGCCCGGGACATAGGCGGGATTGTTGATCATGAAGTAGCCCGAATCGTTCCAGGCGCGATCAATGAAGTCCTTACCGGTCTGGTTGAAGTACTCGCCGCTCACGATGAGGTGGCCGCGGCCATCGGCGAATTCGGTGCCGAGGGTCAGCTGGGCAAGGTGGTTGGGCACGTCAGAATAGGTGGTGACACCATATTCGTAACTGGCCTTGATGCCGGTGAAGTCCTTGTCGAGGATGAAGTTGACGACACCTGCGACAGCGTCCGAACCGTAGACCGACGACGCACCGCCGGTGACCACCTCGACGCGCTCGATCAGAGCTTGCGGGAAGGTGTTGATGTCGACGAGGCCGTCCGAGGTCGAGCCGACCGAGCGCATGCCGTCAAGCAGTACCAGCGTACGCGACTGTCCGAGTGAGCGCAGGTTCAGGGCCGAGATGCCCGACTTGCCGTTGGAGAGGCTGCCGGAGTTCGTAACAGCGGTCTGGCTGCCGTTGACCGAGGGCAGGGTGTTGACGAAGTCCGCAATGTTGGCGGGGGCTTCGGCGTCAATTTCCTCGCCCGAGATGACCGAGAGCGGAGTCGGTGCATTGGAACCGTCGCGCACGACGCGGCTACCGGTGACCACGATGCGAGTGCTGTCTTCGCCGTCCTGGGCAAGGGCAGCGCTCGGCATCAAGGCGAGGCCGGCCATGCTGGCGGCAGAAGCAAGAAGGCTGACGCGGGCGAGGCCTGCGGCACGGGTTGTGACGGAAAGCGGATTACTCATGGATCGAACCCCCATTAATCTAGGTGTGTGTCGATCCTCCCCAAACGATAAAACGGGTCATTCTGCGGCTGCGGTGTTTCGTCCCTGATCGAAACTTGCCCAGCCGTGCGCCCTGGAGAATTTATAGTTCAATTCGGGCGCCCGGATGTCGCAAAGTTTGCGTCAATTCGGTTACTGTATGGGGGTATTCGTCAAAAAACGCCCAGATATGGACGAAATTCAATTTCAACTGAGTAAAGATTATTGTGATTCGTCAACGCTGGCCCTCTGATTCGAGAATTACCGGTGCCACGCGCCTGTGTGCGACCTCGCGCATGAGGAACGAGGAGCGGATTTTCGATACGTAAGGCAGCTTGGAAAGCTCGCGCCGATAGACGTGATCGTACTCCTCGAAGCTGTGCACGTTGATGAGCATCATGAAGTCGTTCTCGCCCGAGATGAACGAGCAGAACGACATCGACGGGCAATCGAGCACGGCCTTCTCGAACTCCACCAGCGAGCTCTCTTCTTGCGAACTGAGCTGGATCAGCACTAAAGCAGTAATTGAGTAGCCAAGCTTTTTCTGGTCAATTATGGCGGCGTAACCGGAAATGACGCCAGCCTCCTCGAGAATCTTGCGGCGACGAGCGACCGCGGTGCTCGACAGGTTGACCTCCTCGCCCAGCGCGACATCGGCCGCGCGACCGTTGGCCACCAGGCCCTTCAAGACTCGTAAATCGGTACGATCCATGGATGCGATGGTGGATTTCAACGAAATATCCTTTCTTTCCGGCCGATATCATAAATATGACTGCTAAACTTTTGCATATTTCACGATAAACGCAATGGCTTTGGTGGTATTCCCCTTAATTGAAATCCCCGCAATGTCTTGCGGGGCACCATCATGGGGGCATCATGCGTTTTCTTTCAAACACTTCACGTCTGCGGACGGCTTCATCGTGCATGGCCCTGGGGCTGTCGGTCTTGTTCGCCAGCGCGCCCGCGCACGCGGAGGATCACCTGTTGGACCCTGCGACTCCGGCTGACAGCGGCGCGGTCTATTTCACGCTGCCAGCACCGGACGCCGGGGGCGAATCGGATTGCTATATATATGCGACTTCGTTGCGCTCGGGGCTTGGCTCTCCTGACATGCGGCTTGATCGCGGGATGCTGGGGGGCGAGCAGCTGCTGTGCTTCCGCAAGGTGGGCACCCAGATTGCGGCGGTGTTCGAAAATCCCAAGTTCCAGGCCTCCGGCGATGCCGACACCGAGATCGGCGCCGAGGAGAGCTTCCCCACTGCGGTGGTCGCCATGCTGCCCATCGTGGCCGATAACGGCGCGGACGGCGTGGTGGTCGACATGTCGAAGTTCCTCATGCGCGATTCGATCGACATTTCGGCGCGGCTGGCGCCCGGCGGCGACTACCGCGCTGCGCCCGGCCTTTCGGGCATCGACACCGCTTCGGTGAAGAGCTTCCCGCTCAACACCGAGATCGACACCATCCAGACCTTCACCAGCGCGCGGCCCAGGCGCGAGATGAACGAATTCTCGCCCGAACCGCGGGCGCTGACCTTCATCGTCCACCATTCGTTTATCGAGCTGCCCGAGCCGGGTTTCGTGCCGCGCCTGGCCGATCCGCGCGCACCCGTGGGTGGCCCGATCATCTATGACTACGGCGCGCCGCTGGGCGAGCCGGTGGCCATACCGCTGGCGGCCCGTTTTCGTCTCGAGAAGGTCGATCCCAGTGCCGAGGCGAGTCCGGTGGTGAAGCCGATCGTGTTCTACATCGACCGCGCCGCGCCCGAGCCGGTGCGCACCGCGCTGATGGAAGGCGTCAACTACTGGGCCAGCGCCTTCGACAAGGCCGGATTTATCGGTGGCTTCCGCGCCGAGATCCTGCCCGAGGGGGCCGACCCGCTCGACGTGCGGTATAACATAGTCAATTGGGCTGACCGGATGACGCGCGGCTGGTCCTACGGCGGCGGCATCCGCGATCCGCGCACGGGTGAGATCATCAAGGGCAACGTCGTGCTCGGCGCGCTGCGTGTGCGGCAGGACATCACGATCTTCGAAGGCCTCGTCGGCACCGCGCAGAACGGCACCGGCGGCCCGAACGACCCGGTCCGCGCCGCGCTCGACCGCATTCGTCAGCTTGGTGCGCACGAGGTCGGCCATGCGATCGGCTTCATGCACAACTTCGCCGGGTCCACGCAGGATCGCACCACGGTGATGGACTATCCCGGCCCGCGCATCCTGATCGAGGACGGCGAGATCAGCCTTGCCGATGCCTACAAGCGCGGCGGCGGCGCCTGGGACGACTACTCGGTCGACTGGCTTTACGGCACTGCCGAGGAAGCCGATGCCAAGGCGCTGGCGGCGGAGGAAATTGGGCTCGCTTTCTCGACCGATATCGACGGTCGCGATGCCGCTATGCCGAGCGCGGCGGCGAGCATGTGGGACGATGGCCCCGATCCGATTGCCGCACTCGATCATATCGAGACAGTGCGCGCTATTGCGCTCACCAACTTCGGCGAGAACGTGCTGTTGCCGGGCCAACCGCTCGCCTTCTTGCGGCGCAAGTTCGTGCCGATCTGGCTGCTGCATCGCTACGATGTTGACGCGGCAGGCAAGCTGATCGGCGGCTATGCCTACGATTATAAGGTGGTGGGTGATAATCACCCGCTGCCCGAATGGATCGATGCCGAAACCCAGCGGGCGGCGATGGCAGCCCTGATCGACACGCTCGACGAAGACTTCCTGACCGTGCCTGATCGGCTGCTGCCGATGCTGTCGGTGCCGATTACCCGCACCAGCGATCCGCAGTTCAACATCGAGGTGTTCCGCAATGCGGGCGCTGCGGCCTTTGATCCGCTGGTCGCCGCTGATGTGGCCGCGCAGATCACACTCGACAGCATGCTCGCGCCAGCGCGCCTTACCCGCATGGTCGAGCAGCATCGTCAGGATGCGGCGATGCCGGGCGTGACCGATCTGGTTGACGAACTGGTTTCAAATGTGATCAAAGCGCGCAGCAACGAGGTCGGCCGCCGGATCGCCTGGCGGACCGTGCTCTCGTTGGTGGAAGCTATGCGCAACGAAGACACTTCGCCCGAGGCGGCGGCCATCATCGCTGGCCGTCTCGACCTGCTTAAGGACGAGCTGGAGGATGCCAAGGGCGGTGTCGATGCCGATTGGGCGCACTATGTGGCCGATCTGCTCGACGATGACGATGCGCTCGTGGCAGTGCTTGAAGACAAGGAGGAGGCCCCGGAGATTCCGCCAGGAATGCCGATCGGCGGTTTCGGAGGCTGGTTCGATGACTGAGGCCGCAACTCTGGAGGCCAAGGCCGAGCCTTTGCTACTCCCGCTTGATGGCTGGCACCGCGAGCAGGGCGGGCGGATGGTCGAATTCGCCGGTTATGCCATGCCGATCCAGTATGAAGGCATCATGGCCGAGCACGAATGGACGCGCACCAGCGCGAGCCTGTTCGATGTCAGCCATATGGGCCAGCTCACCATCGCCGGACCGGGCGCGGGGGCGGCGCTGGAAAAGCTGCTCCCGGCCGATCTGGGCGCGCTCAAGGAATGCCGCACGCGCTATTCTCTGCTGCTGGCGGACGATGGCGGCATCCTCGACGACTTGCTCATCACCCGCACCGGCGAGGACGCGTTCCGGCTGGTGGTGAACGGGGCGGTGAAGCACGACGATATCGCCTACCTGCGTTCGCGCCTGCCTGCTGAGGTGACGCTCGCCTACCATAACGAGATGGCGCTGATCGCGTTGCAAGGCCCGCTTGCGGCGTCTGTGCTCGACGATCTGCTGCCGGGCATTGCCGATGCGCTTCCGTTCATGGCGTCGGCGAGCCGTGGCTGTTCGGGCACGCACCTGATCGTATGCCGTTCGGGCTATACCGGCGAGGACGGGTTCGAGATCGCGGTTCCGGCGGACAAGGCCCGCGAGCTGGCCGATGCGCTGCTCGCCGATGCGCGGGTGAAGCCTGCAGGGCTGGGCGCGCGCGACAGCCTGCGGCTCGAAGCAGGTTTGCCGCTTTATGGTCACGACATGACCGCGAGCATCGACCCGGTGAGCGCCGACCTCGCCTTCGCCATTTCCAAGCGGCGACGCTTGGAGGGTGGCTTTGCCGGGGCGGACAAAGTCCTGCCGCTGCTCGCCGAGGGCGCGCCCAGCAAGCGTGTCGGCATTGCCGTTGAGGGCAGGGCGCCCGCACGCGAAGGCGCGACGATCATGGTGGATGACCGCGTAGTCGGCGTCGTCACCTCTGGTGGTCATTCGCCCACGCTGGGCCGGCCCATCGCCATGGGCCTGGTCGAAGCGAGCCTCGCCGAGCCCGGCACCCAACTCCAAATCGACGTGCGCGGCCGCAAGCTCGCCGCCACGGTCGCACCACTTCCATTCGTACCCCACAACTACCGCCGCCAAGGAGGCAAATAATGACCCGCTACTTCACAACCGACCACGAATGGATCGAGGTCGAGGGCACCAGTGCCACCGTGGGGATTACCGATCACGCGCAGGAACAGCTGGGCGATATCGTCTTCGTCGAGGTGCCTGCGGCAGGCACCGCCGTGGCCAAGGGCAAGGAAGCTGCCGTGGTGGAATCGGTCAAGGCGGCAAGCGACGTCTACAGCCCGATCACCGGCGAAGTGACCGAAGGCAACGGTGCGCTTGAGGACGACCCTGCGCTCGTCAACACCGCCGCCGAAACCGACGGCTGGTTCTTCAAATCCACAATTGCCGATCCAGCGGAACTCGAAGGGCTGATGGACGCCGAGGCTTACGCCGCCTTCTGCGCCGATCTCGACTAGGACACAGCCACACATGCGTTATCTTCCGCTTACCCCGGCTGACCGGGTCGATATGCTGTCGGCTATTGGTGCCTCCTCGATCGAGGCGCTGTTTGCCGATGTCCCCTCTGCCGCCTTGCTTGACGGGCCGATTGACGGCCTGCCGGGCCACGCCAGCGAAATGGCGGTGGAGCGCCACATGGCGCGGCTTGCGGGCCAGAACACGGCTGCTGGCGAAGCTCCGTTCTTCCTTGGTGCGGGGGCCTATCGCCACCACGTGCCCGCCTCGGTCGATCACCTGATCCAGCGCGGCGAGTTTCTCACCGCCTATACGCCCTACCAGCCCGAAATCGCGCAGGGCACGTTGCAGATGCTGTTCGAGTTTCAGACGCAGGTCGCGCGCCTCTATGGCTGCGACATTGCCAATGCCTCGATGTACGATGGCTCGACCGCGGCCTGGGAAGCGGTGGCCATGGCGCGCCGCATCACCAAGCGCGGCAAGGCGCTGCTCTCGCCCGGTCTGCATCCGCACTATGCGGGCAATATCAAGACCATGGCGAAGTTCACTGGCGACCAAATCGTGCATGAAGCACCCAGCCTCAGCGCCGACGCTGGCGAAGATGCGCTGATCGCGCAGATCGACGGCGAGACCTCCTGCGTGCTGGTGCAATATCCCGACATTCTTGGCCGCCTGCCCGATCTCGCGAAGATCGCCGAGGCGACCCACGCGCAAGGCGCGCTGCTGGTGGCCGTGGTCACCGAGCCAGTGGCGCTGGGCGCGATCCAGTCGCCGGGTGAGCTTGGGGCCGACATCGTCGTGGGCGAGGGCCAGTCGATCGGCGTGGGCCTGCAATTCGGCGGGCCGTACCTCGGCCTGTTCGCCTGCCGCACAGAGCATGTGCGGCATATGCCCGGCAGGCTCTGCGGCGAGACCGTGGATGCCACGGGCAAGCGCGGCTTCGTGCTGACGCTGAGCACGCGCGAGCAGCATATCCGGCGCGAGAAGGCGACCAGCAACATTTGCACCAACTCGGGGCTGTGCGCGCTGGCCTTCTCGATCCACATGACCTTGCTGGGCGGCACCGGCCTTGCCGCGCTCGCCGCCGAGAACCACCGGCTCGCCTGCCTCGCGGCGGACAAGCTGGCCGAAGTGCCGGGCGTTTCGGTGCTTAACGAGAGCTTCTTCAACGAGTTCTGCATCGAGCTGCCGATCAGCGCCCGCGCAGCGGTGCGCGAGCTGGCTGCGGCGGGCGTGCTGGCGGGTGTTTCGCTCGGGCGGCTCTATCCGGACGAGGAGGGGCTCGCCAACGGGCTGCTCGTCGCCGTCACCGAAACCACCAGTGAGGACGATATCGACGCCCTTGTCACTGCCATCCGGGAGAAACTGGCATGAACGTGAATCCCTCCGGCTGGCGTCCGTCCACCCCCGACGCTGTCACTCCCGATGGCGAGACCGCTCCCACCTTCACCGGCAATCGCGCGCTGATGCTGGAAGAGGGGCTAATCTTCGAAATCGGTTCGCTCAACAATTACGGCGTCGATCTGCCAACCCCCCCGGCAGAGACGTCGGCCCGGCTGGGCGGGATGTCACGTCCCACCCCTCCCGCCCTGCCGGGCTTAAGCGAACCCGAAGCGGTGCGGCATTACACGCGCCTGAGCCGTCAGAACTATGCCATTGATCTTGGCCTGTTCCCGCTCGGCAGCTGCACGATGAAGCACAACCCGCGGCTGAACGAGAAGGTCGCGCGGATGGCCGGCTTTGCCGACCTGCACCCGCTGCAGCCGATGAACAGCATTCAGGGTGCGCTCGGCGTGATCGACGAGCTGGCGCACTGGCTGGTCACGCTCACGGGCATGCACTCGGTGGCGATGAGCCCCAAGGCCGGTGCCCACGGCGAACTGTGCGGCGTGCTGTGCATTCGCGCTGCGCTGGAAGCACGGGGCGATCCGCGCGAGGTGATGCTGGTGCCGAGTTCAGCGCATGGCACCAACCCCGCCACCGCTGCCTTCGCCGGATACAAGGTCGAGGCGATCCCGGCAGGTGATGACGGACGGATCGACTTCGAAGCCCTGAAGGCACGGCTCGGGCCGGACGTGGCGGGCTTGATGATCACCAACCCCAACACCTGCGGCCTGTTCGAGCGCGACATGATCGCGATCTGCGAGGCGGTCCACGCGGCGGGCGGCTATGTCTATTGCGACGGGGCGAACTTCAACGCCATCGTCGGGCGGGTGCGTCCGGGCGATCTCGGCGTCGATGCCATGCACATCAACCTGCATAAAACCTTCTCCACCCCGCACGGCGGCGGTGGGCCGGGTTCGGGGCCGGTGGTGCTGTCTGAGGCGCTCGCGCCCTATGCGCCCTTGCCCTATGTGACCAAGGCCGCCGATGGCAGCTTCGAACTGGTTGAGGAAGGCGACGAAGGCGCGGGCGAGAGCTTTGGCCGGATGGCGGCGTTCCACGGCCAGATGGGCATGTTCACCCGCGCGCTGGCCTATATCCTGTCGCATGGGGCCGATGGTCTGGCGCAGGTCTCGGGCGATGCGGTGCTGAATGCCAACTACGTGCTGCGCGCGCTGGAGGATGTGCTCCAGGCGCCCTTCGCCGATGCTGGCCCGTGCATGCACGAGGCGCTGTTCTCGGATGAGGGCCTGGCCAAGGGCTTCTCCACGCTCGACGTGGCCAAGGCGCTGATCGACGAGGGCTTTCACCCGATGACGGTCTATTTCCCGCTGGTGGTCCACGGTGCGATGCTGATCGAGCCGACCGAATGCGAGAGCAAGGCCGCGCTCGACGAGTTCATCGGCGCGTTGCGCGGCATTGTTGCGCGGGCCAAGGCGGGGGACGAAAGTCTCCACCTCGCACCGCTCTACGCGCCGCGCGCAAGGCTCGACGAGACGGCGGCGGCGAGGAAGCCGAAGCTGGTGTGGTCGGACTAGGCGGCGTGGCGTAAGTCGAAACGCAATTGAGCGTCGGCTTCGGGATAGTCTTGCCGCAAAAGCGGCCATTCCGGAGCCGACGCTCAATTGCGGACATTGGCAGTTCGACCGGCAAATGTGGTTGTGTGCCTTATTCGCAAGTGCCGCTCACGCCTGCTATTCGCTCCATTACTGCGTTCTGTGTATGCAAAAGAAACGCCTTGGCATGTTTGGCCTTGCAACGTGAATGGCGCATGGCGTCATCCGTGACTTCCTGTCCCCTTGTCACGGGAGGACACGGCACAAATACAGTTTCTCGACCAGTCTTGTCGAGCATGTCAGCATCGATACGCAAGGCGGCAAAATGTTCGATGTCGTCCGGGTCCGCATCCATTGGCCAGCAATCAGTGACGATAAGATCTGCCGTTATGATTGCCTCCACGTCACTGGTTGCGGCCGCTCGCGGCGGCAGATCGTCGGAGTAATAAGCGAAATTAGATGGAGAGACTTGCACGACTTCGATGGGAAGCACTTCAGCTGCCTCTATCCAGGATTTTGCGATGTTCCCGCGCGGACCGACCATGGCCACACGCAGATTCTCCCAAGAACCGCGTACGCTTAGCAGATAGCACAGGTCACCCAAGATTTCACACGGATGGTCATCGTTCGTTCGCAGATTGATGACGGGTGCAATCGCCGCGTCTGCGAAACTTCTGAGCCGTCTAAGGGAAGGCGTACGCACACCGAGCAAGTTGAACCAGTTGTCCAAGTAGCCAGCAAGGTCTTCGACCGTCTCCTTGCCTTCAAGCTTTGCATCGAGTCGGACACACGTGGCTCCCATAGCGGCAGCTCCAAGGACTAGCGCACTGGGATTACGCCATCCTGGAAGCTCTTCGATCAAGCCAACGCGCAGCCCTGCCAATGATTGAGGTACGGAACCATCATTCCAACGCTGAGCGAGTTCGACTGCGCGCGAAGCTATTGCTTCGATGACCTGACAATCCAGATCAGAAAGTGAAAGAAAGTCTGTCATGGTTTCAGCGCTTTCAGCATCCCTGCTAATCTGAATCTCATAGGTTGGCCGGCTCCGAGTAGTGCCATTGTATTCTTTCAGCAAACAATAGCGGAGGCCACAACGGGCGCCGGGAAACTGGCCGCTTTCCTACAGGCACCAAGCGCAGGCATAAGAGCGAAGGCCCTGCGCCTGCGCTCTTTGACATCGTCGATTTCCTGCGGCCTTGCGGCGCCCTTCGGACCCGGAGCTTTTTCTCTCCAGGACACTGTCACACCTGTCACACCTTTGGGGTGTGACAGGCTCAGGCGATCACGCCGAACAGATCATGCGCGTCGGCATCTTCGATCTCGACGTTGACGAAATCGCCGGGCTGCAATTCCTCGGGCACATTGCGCAGATAGACCGCGCCGTCGATCTCGGGCGCATCGGCCTGTGAGCGGCCCGTGGCACCCACATCGCCGTCTTCATCAGGCTCGCCGACCTCGTCGATGATGACGGGGATGGTGTTGCCGACCTTGGCCGCGAGCTTGGCGGCGCTGATGCGCTCGGTCACTTCCATGATCCGGGCATAGCGCTCCTCCTTCACCGCCTCGGGCACGGGATCGGGCAGGGCATTGGCCTGTGCGCCCGCGACCGGCTCGAACCGGAACGCGCCCACACGGTCAAGCTGGGCCTCTTCCAGCCATTCGAGCAGGTACTGGAAGTCCTCCTCGGTTTCGCCGGGAAAGCCGACGACGAACGACGAGCGCACCGCGATCTCGGGGCAGATGTCGCGCCAGCTCTTCAGCCGTTCGAGCACCTTGGCCTCGTTGGCCGGGCGCTTCATCGCCTTCAGCACCTTGGGGGCGGCATGCTGGAACGGGATATCGAGATAGGGCGTGAGCAGTCCCTCGGCCATCAGCGGGATCACCGCGTCGACATGCGGGTAGGGATAGACGTAGTGCAGGCGCGTCCACGGCGTCGCGCCATCGGGTGTGCGCAGCTGGCCGAGCTCGCGGGCGAGGTCGGTCATGTGCGCGCGGACGGGGTGGCCCTTCCACATGCGCTCCTCATGTCGGGTGTCCACGCCATAGGCCGAGGTGTCCTGACTGATCACGAGCAGTTCGCGCGTGCCCGCCGCGACCAGCTTTTCCGCTTCGCGCAGCACGGCATCGATCCGGCGGCTGGCGAGCTTTCCGCGCAGCTGCGGGATGATGCAGAAGGCGCAGGAGTGGTTGCAGCCCTCGGAAATCTTCAGATAGCTGTAGTGTCTGGGAGTAAGCTTGATGTCGGGCTGCGGGATCAGGTCGACAAACGGCCCCTGCGTGGGCGGGGCGGCCTCGTGCACAGCCTCGACCACATCCTCGTACTGATGCGCGCCGGTGATCGCCAACACCTGCGGGAAGCGGGCGCGGATGGTTTCGGCCTCGTCGCCCATGCAGCCGGTCACAATCACGCGGCCGTTCTCGGCGATTGCCTCGCCGATCGCCTCAAGGCTCTCTTCCTTGGCGCTGTCGAGAAAGCCGCAGGTGTTGACCAGCACGACGTCGGCCCCGGCATAGTCGGGGCTCATGGCATAGCCATCGGCGCGCAGGCGCGTGAGGATGCGCTCGGAGTCGACGAGCGCTTTGGGGCAGCCGAGCGAGACCATGCCGATGCGCTTGGGATCAGGGATTTGGGTAGCCATTATCGCAGCGCCCCTACACGCGATGGCCGCGATAGGCTAGATGGGTGCTGATTGAGGGGAAAGGAGCCGCGCGATGGGCGAGATTAATCTGCTGGCAGTTGTGGCCGGAACGGCGGTGTTCTGGTTGCTGGGGGCGGTTTGGTATGGGCCGCTGTTCGGCAAGGCATGGCGCGAGATGAATGGCGTAACCGACCAGATGATGAAGGACGGCATTCCGGGCGCGAATCCGGTCTGGCTCATCATGCTGCTGAGCTTTGCCTTCGAAATGGTGGTGGTGCTGATGCTCGGCCACCTGATCGCGCGCACCAACCCGGCCCCGCACGTAATCATGATGATGGCGACCGGCCTGGCCATTGCCGTGATGACCCCGGCGCTGGGGATCAACTATCTTTACCAGATGCGGCCCGGCAAGCTGTTCGCCATCGATGCTGGCTATTTCGTGGTGGGCATGGCGCTGGTCGGAGGCGCGTTCATCCTGTTGTGATGAGCCTCGGCCAAGGCAGCTGGTTCATTTTTCGCTTTCGGTCGGTGCCGAGGGCAGGATTTCCACCACCACGTCGCCCGCTTGCAGGGCTTCGGCTTCTGGCTCCCAGAACCCGCAGGCACGGCCATTGCGATAGATCCGCATCCCGCGACCGCCCGTGGCAAGCGCGGATAGCGACTTGCCGATTTCCTCTGGCATCACCGGTCGTTCGACCAGCTGCACCCGACCGGTGACCGAGGCAAGGTCGGCGAGATATTCCGCGATATGCGCCCCGCGCGCGCTTCCGGCCAGCAGCAGACCGGTAAAACGCACCGGGTTGATCACCTTGTCGGCGCCCGCCTGCCGCGCGAGCAGTTCGTTGTCGTCGGCACGGACAACGACGCTGATCGGCACGTTGGGAGCAAGGTGGCGCACGGTGAGCACGATGAGGATCGAGGCATCGTCGCGCCCCGCCGAGACGAGCACAGTCTGGGCCTGCTCGATCCGCACGGCGCGCAGGTTGTCATCGCGCGTGGCATCGGCCTCGATCACGTTGCAGCCCAGCTCTTCGGCATGGGTGAGGCGCTCGGGCGAGGTGTCCATCACCACGATGGAAGCGGGGTCGGTTCCGCGCTCGATCAGTTCCTCGACCGACTCCTTGCCGGAAACGCCGAACCCGAGCACGACGACGTGATTGGATAACTGGTCCTGGATGCGAGCCATGCGGAACTTCTCCCAAGAGCGCTTGATGAGGAAATTATAGGCGGTGCCGACGAAGATGAAGAGCACCGCAAAGCGCACCGGCGTGACGATCACCGCCTCGACCAGCCGCGCGCGGTCGGAGATCGGGGCAATATCGCCGAAGCCGGTGGTGGTGATCGAGATCATCGTGAAATAGACCACGTCGAGAAAGCTGACATGGCCATCTGCATTGTCGATCAGGCCATCGCGGTCCCACCAGTGGATCATTACCACCAGCATGATCAGTGCCAGCGCGATTGAGAGCCGGATGGTGAGATCGCCCCAGACCGGGATCTGCACCGCGCGGCGCAGGGGCGAGAAGCGGCGCCTGCTTTCGGCAGGTCGCTTGGGAGGATGGTTCTCGAACAAGCCTGATCCTCCCCCCTTCGCGCTTAGCCGAACTGCTCTGCCAGTCGACCGATGGCGGCATGGTCGGTCAGGTCGAGCTGGAGCGGCGTCACCGCCACGTAGTTCTCGGACACGGCTTCCAGATCGGTGCCATGATCGAGTGTATGCTCCATTTCCTCAAGGCCAAACCAATAATAGCTACGTCCACGTGGATCGGTGCCCTCGACCAGGCTGCCGCGTGCATAATCATGGAAACCCTGCCGCACCACGCGAATGCCGCGCACCGCATCGGGCGCGCAGGCGGGGAAGTTCACGTTGATGAGCGTGCGCTTGGCCATGGGGGTGGCCATCAGCGGCTTGATCACTTTCGCGCCCCAGGCTTCGGCGATGGCAAAGCCCGGCCCCGTGCCGCGAAAAGCCTGGCTGAGCGCGATGGCAGGAATGCCCGCCAACGCAGCCTCCATCGCGGCCGAGACAGTGCCCGAATAGGTGACGTCGTCGGCGAGGTTTTCGCCCGAATTGATGCCCGAGATGACAAGGTCGGGCATCTTGTCGGCAAACAGCTTGCGCAGTGCGAGGTTCACGCTGTCAGTTGGCGTGCCGGTGACCGAATAGCGCCGTTCACCGTGTTCGCGCAGGCGCACCGGCATGTGCAGCGTGAGCGCGTGGCCGGCGCCTGACTGTTCCTCGGCCGGAGCGCAGACCCACACGTCGTCGCTCAGCGTGCGGGCGATCGATTCGAGCAGGGCGAGGCCGGGGGCGTGGATGCCGTCGTCGTTGGTAAGCAGGATGCGCATGGGCCCGGCCTTAGCCCAGCGGCGTCAGCTTATCGACCCCGCCCATGTAGGGCGCCAATGCGGAAGGCACGGCGATCGAGCCATCTTCCTGCTGATAGTTCTCCATCACCGCCACCAATGTGCGGCCCACGGCGAGGCCCGATCCGTTGAGCGTGTGGCAGAAGGCAGTCTTCTTGCCGCCCGCCTCGGGGCGATAGCGCGCGTTCATGCGGCGCGCCTGAAACTCGCCGCACCAGCTGATGGAGCTGATTTCGCGGTAGGCGTCCTGCCCCGGCAGCCACACTTCGAGGTCGAACGTCTTGCGCGCGCCAAAACCCATGTCGCCGGTGCACAGCATCATCTTGCGATAGGGCAGGTCGAGCGCTTCGAGCACGGCCTCGGCGCTGGCGACCATGTGGCCGTGTTCGGCTTCGGCGTCTTCCGCGCGGCAAATGCTGACCAGCTCGACCTTTTCGAACTGGTGCTGGCGGATGAAGCCGCGCGTATCCTTGCCCGCCGCGCCCGCCTCGGAGCGGAAGCATGGCGTAAGCGCGGTGAGGCGCAGCGGCGAAGACAGATCGTCGATGATCTGTTCGCGGACCGAATTGGTGAGCGAGACCTCGGCGGTGGGGATGAGCCACAGGTCGTTGCCGGTGCGGAACAGATCTTCAGCGAACTTGGGCAGCTGCCCGGTGCCATAGAGCGCATGGTCGCGCACCAGCACCGGCGGGTTGCACTCGGTATAGCCGCGTGTCCCGCTCTGGAAATCGAGCATGAACTGCGCCAGCGCCCGGTGCAGTCGCGCCATGGGGCCGCGCAGGAAGGTGAAGCGCGCGCCGCTCATCGCGGCGGCGGTTTCGAACTCCATGCCCAGCGACGGGCCGAGATCGGCGTGTTCTACCGGGCTGAAAGCGAACTCACGCGGGGTGCCCCAGCGGCTGACCTCGACGTTGTCCTCTTCATCCGCGCCTTCGGGCACGCCGTCGGCGGGCAGGTTGGGCAGGCTGGCAAGCGCCGCTTCCAGTTCGCTCCCAAGCTCGCGGTCGCGCTCTTCGAGTGCGGGCATGGTCTGCTTCAGTTCAGCGACTTCGGCCTTGAGCGCTTCGGCCTTGTCCTTGTCGCCCTGGCCCATTGCCTGACCGATAGCCTTGGAGGCTTCGTTGCGGCGGCTTTGCGCCTGCTGCAGCCGGGTCGAAACCTCGCGCCGTTGACCATCAAGGTCGAGGAGCCGGGCCGAAGTCGGCTCAACCCCGCGCCGGGCGAGGGCGGCATCGAAATCGGCGGGATTTTCGCGGATGAATCTGAGGTCGTGCATGGGCTGGGCCTATGCCCCGATGCGCCACGCCTTGTCCAGCGGAGCTTGGGCCAAATCGGGTGTGGTGGGATTGGCGGTGTGGCAGGGATGAGACGTCGTTCGAGCGTGAGGGGAGTGCGGCGCAGAGTTATCGGGAGCTTCCGTGGTTTCGGACGGCGCTCAGCTCCCATTCGTGGCCGTCGACGCGGAGCAGGATCGACTAACCTGTGGATTGGCGTTTGCTGGTGGACATTCGCATACGTCATCGTGGCAACGGCCTTCTTCACCTTCACATCTATGGGCGAGTGTTTCCAAGGTGCTGAGGGGGCAGCTTTCCACCCCATCGCGGCCATAGAAATGCCTACTCGTCAGTCCTGAAAGCTGCCTTCGGCGGGCAAGCGGCTGAGCGGCGCAAAATGAGCCGCTTGCGGAAGGTTGGCCTGGGATCTCGTCATGTTGACAAGGCGACGTCGCCTCCCGGGACTGGCTCATAGCTCTGCACGACCTTCGCGCTCCGAATGACCATCTGCGTATAATCAGGAGCATCGCCCATTTAGACGGCGACGGATCAGTTGAGTATCCGGCGCGATTGGCGCTACAGGCCGGTATGAATTTTGATGCCGCCACCTTCCTTCGCGAACATTGGCAGAAGAGCCCTCAGTTGATCCGCAACCCTTGGCGGGCTTGGGACAATCCCCTGACGCCGGATGAGCTTGCCGGTCTGGCCTGCGAACCCGGCGTGGAATCGCGGCTCGTGCGCCGGACAACGCCCCGGTCATGGGACCTGACTGACGGCCCCCTGTCGAGCGCAGACTTCGCAGAGGTGGACGGGGCGCCATGGACGCTGCTCGTGCAGGCGGTTGATCATCACGTCCCCGCAGTTGCTGCACTGCTCGAGCCGTTCCGCTTTATCCCCAATTGGCGGATCGACGATGTGATGGTCAGCTACGCCAGCGATGGCGGTGGCGTGGGGCCGCATTTCGACCAGTACGACGTTTTCCTGGTGCAGGGCCTCGGGCGGCGGCGCTGGCAGGTGGGCCCATGCTGTGATGAGCGCACCCCACTTCTTCCCCACGATCGCTTGCGGTTGCTGGCGGATTTTCAGCCAACTCAGGAATGGGTGCTGGAGCCCGGCGACATACTCTACCTGCCACCCGGTTTCGCCCATGACGGGGTTGCCGTGGGCGAAGATTGCATGACCTATTCGATCGGCTTTCGCGCTCCCTCGCGGGCCGAGCTGGTATCGGGTTGGGCTGATCATGTTATCGACCTGCTCGATGATGACGACCGCTATTCCGATCCCGACCTCACCCCCGCCGCCCATCCGGGGGAAATCGCGCCGGAAACACTCGACAAACTGCACCATATGGTGACCGAGGCGCTAGCCAACCGCGATAGCTTCGCTCGCTGGGTTGGCGCTTTTGTCACCGCACCCAAGTCCGATCTTATCGACTGGAGCCCCGATGAGATGGTTACGCCGCAGGCAATAGCAGGCGAACTGGCCGCGGGCGGCATGCTGGAACGCAATCCGGCGAGCCGCTTCGCACTCGTTCGCTCAGGGCCGGAAAAGCTGACACTGTTTGTCGATGGCAACGCCCGTGAGTGCGGCGGCACAGTCGCACTCTTCGCCGAGCAGCTATGCGATCACGCCTCGCTGAGCGTCGACCCGGCGTGGGCGGGATCACCCGAAACCGTGAGCCTGATATGCGATCTTGCCAATTGCGGCAGCGTCGCGATCACGTCGGACGACTGAATACGGCGCGGTCAGGCCGCGCGCCATGCGCCTGGGAGTAGCCCGTCTAGCGTCCAGTCGCCGACCGCCCAGCGTACCAGCCGCAGCGTCGGATGTCCGACCGCCGCCGTCATCCGGCGAACCTGCCGGTTGCGGCCTTCGCGAATGGTGAGGCGCAGCCAGCAGTCGGGGATGGATTTGCGCACGCGGATCGGCGGGTTGCGCGGCCAGAGCATGGGATCGGCGATACGCTCAACCGTTGCGGGCAAAGTCACTCCATCCTTCAGGCGAAGGCCCTGCCGCAACCGGCGTAAGGGTTCTTCCGTCGGATCGCCTTCCACCTGAACCAGATAGGTCGTGGCGAGCTTGGGTTATAGCACCATCTATCCCAAGGCTTATGGTGTAGCCGAAGCATGCGAGCGTCTGCGCGAGTGGAGCGGTGCAGCTTGAGATTTCGAAGTATCCGTCGGAATGGCGGAATTTGGGCCGTGTGCGGACGGGCCGCTATTAGCGAGCAATTCGTAGAGAGCGGACATTCGGCCGACGACTAAAATGCTAGTGGAAGCAGGAACCTGACGCGAGAAGAGAGAGTTGCCATCTCTGATGCGGTTGGACACCGACCGCGAACTCTGAAACATCCATATTAATGCATTCCGCAACCTGGAGCATACCCCATGAGCAAGACCGGCAAGCAGCTATTCACGACGCTGGAAAGCGACGGGACCCTCACTGTCGCGATCGAGGAGACGACCTTCCCCGAGCCAACCGGCAACGAGGTCCTGGTGAAGATCGAGGCGGCGCCGATCAATCCGTCGGATCTCGCGATCCTGACCGGCGCGGCGGACTTCGAGAACGCGGAATACTCGCCCAGCAAGGTCGTCGCCAAAATGCCGGAGGCTTTCAACATCGGACAGAAAGCACGCCATGGTCAACGTCTGCCTGCGGGAAGTGAAGGCGCTGGCACCGTCATCGCAACCGGCGACAGCGACATGGCCAAGGCGCTGATGGGCCAGCGCGTGGCCTGCGTGCCGGGCAGCGCCTATGCCCAATATGCCATCGCCGACGCGGCGATGTGCCTGCCTCTGGGTGACCATAGCGCCGAGGAAGGTGCCAGCAGCTTCGTCAATCCCATGACCGCGCTCAGCTTTGCCGAGAACGCCAGAATGGATGGCCAGAAGGCGATCCTGCATACGGTGGGTGCCTCCAACCTTGGCCAGATGCTGGTCAGGATTTGCCAGGAAGATGACCTCGCGCTCGTCAACATCGTCCGCAAGCAGGAGCAAGTCGACCTCCTCAAGGGGTTGGGCGCGACGCATGTGGTGAACTCTTCGGACGACGACTTCATGGAAAACCTCAAGGCCGCGATCGCCGAAACGGATGCGTTCTATGGTTTCGACCCGATCGGCGGCGGGTCGATGGTCGATACCTGCTTCAAGGCGATGGAGCAGGTCGCACAGTCGAAGATGACCGACTATTCGCGCTATGGCTCCAATCAGCCCAAACGCATGTTCATCTACGGCCGCCTCGACCTCGGAACGACGACATTGACGCCGGGTTACGGCTTCGGCTGGACCCTGTCGGGCTGGTTGCTGACACCGTTCCTGCAGAACGCAAGCAAGGAAGCTGTAACGCGTATGCGCCAACGCGTGCTGGAGAATCTCACCACGACATTTGCCAGCAGCTACAAGACCAAGGTCGACCTGGAAGGAATGCTGACCAAAGACGCGATCCTTGATTATCGCCGGATGAAAACGGGTGAGAAATACCTCGTCACACCTTGGCAATGATCGGTGTGCTGGAACGGAGCCTGAAGGGCAAACTGTGGGCCGGTTGCTGACTGACCGTTGAAGCGGCAAAGCGGTCGTTCGGCTTACAAGCCTTTGGCTGCGTTCAATATGGCCTACTGCCAGCGCTATTCGCTCGGCAACTTGTTGAGCGCATGGCGATATGTTGTAATCTAGACATAAAGCAGAGCCAAATTTGGTCTTTTGCCGTCGCTCGCTATACACTCGGCCTAGATTGGAGGCCGTCCAGCGTAATCTCGACTCACGCCCGGCAGGTCTGCGTTAGAGGTACCGGGATGATCAGGAACGATGGCCAAGTCGCTTGAAGGCACCGCAGTTCGCCGGCTGAACCTCAACCTGCTTTACCCGCTTGACGCCATTCTTCACGCCCCGACGCTTACCGAGGCGGGGCGGCGTGTGCACCTTAGCCAGTCGGCTATGAGCCATGCCTTGCGGCGGCTGCGCGATCACTTTGGTGATGATCTGGTGGCCTATCAGGGCTCTCAGCAGCACCTCACCCCCCTTGGTCTGGCCCTGCGCGCGGCGGTCCGCCGCGCCCTGCAAGAGGCTCACGGCGCGTTCGAATTCTCGCTGCAGTTCGATCCTCAGACCTCAGTCGAAAGCATCACCATCGCGACCTCGGAAGCGATTGAGCAGATGTTGCTGGCACCGGTCCTGCGCAATCTCTCGCGTGAGGCGCCCTACGTCACGGTGAACCTGACGTCGCTGGGACGCAACACGCCGCGTCAGGCCCTGGAAGAAGGAGCCGATCTGATCGTGCTGCCTGAACAGGGAGCGGATGCGCGGCTCGAGACCGCGCAAATCCTGAGTGATCGCATCTCGTGCATGGTCTGGAGCGAACACCCGGTACTCGGCGGTCAGGATGAAATGACCGAGGCCCAGTATCTCTCGGCCCGGCACATCGTGGCAAGCGACGAGGCGACGCCGACGGTCCCGCTGGACGCTGCTGCAGCGGATATCCTCAATGCGCGCAAGATCGCGATAAAGGCGAGCTCTCAGGCGACATTGCCGGCCATTGTCATCCAGAGCGATCTGGTCGCAACCGGCAGTTCCTGGCTGTTCCAGTACTACGCTTCGACAATGCCGCTGAAGGTCCTGGCGGCACCGTTCCAGACGGTCGAAACGCCCATCGTGGCGCAATGGGCCAGCCATCGGCGCAGTGATCCGATGCTCGAATGGTTCCTGCAGCGGCTTATGGAGCGACGGCCGCTCTAGGCATTCAAAACGTTCATGGCGGGCATGAAATGTTCGCGTTTGTCCGTCACATGACTGCAGCATAGGCTCGACTGCGTTGGGACAGAGACTCCGGCGCATTGTACGCCAGACGAGGTCACCCGGCAGCAGGAGAACCGCCAAGGAATGTCGGCGACACGCCGCACACCTGGCTGAAAAAATCTGTTGGAAGTGCCGCCAAAGCGAGGTGTGGAGATTCTGCGCCCGGTGAGGTGTGCCTGTCGGAGGTGTGAGTATGTTCAATATTTCTAAGGGTGCGCGTCGGTTTCTGGGAGCCGTTAGTCTCAGCTCGATCACGATGATCGCTTTGAGCGCGTCAGCGCCAGCGGCGGCTCAGAGCGAGCAGGCGCAGGATATTACCGTTGCGGCCATGCCGCTTGGCCAGGCACTTGAAGAGATCGCGCGTATCAGCGGGACCAAGATCGACTACGATCCGGACGCGGCGCGTACGGTTGTCTCCAAGCCAGTAAGGCATGCCGGATCGGCCTACGATGCTGTCACTGCCGCAACCGACGGCACGAACCTGATCGTTGATGTGAGCGCTGATGGTGCGATCACCGTCTACCAGGGCATCCTGGTCAGGGCTCGGCGCGACGAGGCGGAAACCAACACGTTGGTGCGTCAGGCCTCCACTTCGGACCGCAGCGGCCTGTCCCTGCGCGAACAGCCGCGCAACAATCAGGTCATTTCGGCCAAGACCATCCAAGATCAGCAGGCTCTCAGCATCAGCGAAGTCCTGCGCAACGCGGGCGGGGTCTCGACGCTTTCCAATAGCCCGGGGAGCGGCTCGTCATACACGGTTCGCGGCTTTTCGAGCGGCGGCCTCGTCAACGGCCTGTCGAGCTCGGGCAACTTCGGCGTATCATCGGGAGCGAACCAGCCGATCGCGAGCATCGAGCGGGTCGAGATCCTGAAGGGCCCCGACGCGCTGCTGGTCGGCTTCGACAACCTTGGCGGCAACGTCAATGTCGTGACCAAGAAGCCCGACGCTGAAGCGCGGATGATCATGAGCCTCGACGTTGGTTCCTATGGGTTGGTGCGCGGCGTGGTCGATGTGAACCATGCGGTGACCGCCGACAAGAGCCTCACGGCCCGGGTCATCGCCAGCGCCCAGACCATGGACCACAACTACGGCGGTTATACCGGCAACGAAGACTACCTGATCGCGCCCTCGGTGCGGTTCACGGACGAGCGCACCGACATCATTGTTGGCTTGAGCATATCCGACACGCGGACCGGGCTCACCCCGTTCACTCTGTTCGATGAGGAAACAGGCCAGATTGTCGACCGCGACCTCGGAACGCCGATCTTCTCGGGCTGTTCCCCGTCAGCACCAATGGCACAGATTTGAGGTTGTGATT
>CENV01062949.1_pt1 | contig 23168 bp, 30 predicted proteins | sample 530231 | NCBI WGS metagenome assembly CENV01 (sample SAMEA2619815, study PRJEB7988) | marine metagenome | biome: marine biome (ENVO:00000447); feature: surface water layer (ENVO:00002042); material: "saline water (ENVO:00002010), including plankton (ENVO:xxxxxxxx)" | depth 5 m | reverse complement strand
TTATACACATCCCCATACACACTGTGCCACAGTGCAGCCATACATACAGGTTTCTCAGCACCAAGCTGTTCACAATACATATAAACATTCCACAAATGATTGAAGAATGGTCTACCTGTATGCTCTACACTGTTTGTATTATCAAACAAGTACTTGACACCCTCATCACCAAAGTCTATTGGTGCAGTGTTGAATACCATAATAGTTTTTTCAAATGGAGTTATTCTTGAAAGTGGTGATGTGGAATGTAGTTGTGCACTATCAAATATAAACAACCTGTTGTACTTTGGTAGCATTGCAACAGATACTTCATTATCTTCATACAACAATGTCATACCATAGTATTTTGGATCCCAGTTCTGAGTTAGATATAGTATAGCTGTTTCTGCAGGACCAGTCCTCTTAGCTTGTTTATCTACATGAGGATATGCATCTTGTCCATAATGATATGTTTTCGTATAACATCTGAACAATGATCTTTTACCAATTACTTCTTGTAATACATCAAATGCATCTAACATAACAGGATGGTTTTGTTCAATGTTTGGAGACAATATCATATCCCAATCAAAGAACTTAGGTTGTTTTACTATGTTATGTTGGCCGTGTCCATACTCAAACGTATTTCGTTCATTAGACTTCCATCCTGATTGGAACCATGAACAATATTTCTTTTTTATGTCTACAAGTAAGTCTTCAGAGAAGGCGCCTTCGACGCACTTCGGTTCAATAAAACTCATTACAACTCCATTATATAATATTAGTAGATTGAGTGTCCTCTGTTCCTGATGATGACAATCTGAGTATTCTAAACAACTTATATCTAAATGTTGCTTGGCATTCAATATAATCTACAGAAGGAGACGTTGTTGAAAATTGTAAATCAGACAAAGCTGTTGGATAACAATCTTCAAACTGTACTTCAAGATTAGGTTGCATAGCACTATTCAATATAGTTAGTGTAGCATCACTATACGGTCCATCTGCCATAAAGTCAACTTGTCTTTGCTTCTCGTATATATTTTTTGATTGAGCAAAGTCTTCTGGAAAGCCAAGTTGTAACATCCAATCATACAATTCAATATAGTTTTTCATATCCTCATCAACCTTAAAAGCAAGTTGAAACTCGGCATATGCTATTCTGTCACCAATAGTTGGTATGTTAACAAAAGGGGTTGCTAGTACTGCATCACCCATCTGTACTGTAGGTACATTACATGATTGGACAAAGTAGTTTGTATTTGGTAGCTTTTTGATCGAGAAGTTGAAACCCAGTGGTGATAAAAACTGAGTGTTATCTGGTTGATCGTTTAGTGCTCCGGACGATGGAGTAGCCAATCTACGCTCCTATATTCTCTACTATATTCATTAGCAATCAATACTTCACTAATGACAGCATCTATGTTATGATGCCAAAAATTTAAAAACCTATGCACTCTAGGATACTCTGGTACAATGTCTTCAGTTCCCCAATAAAACTCCTGAAGGAGATTATTGTAATCGGGCATCCAATATCTGACGTTAACCAGTACTTGTTGCTTAACTATCATACTTCTATTTATATAAAAAAAAGGGTGGCCGAAGCCACCCTTTGATCTCGATGCAGTCGAGATTACATAATGTTCTCAACAAGAATCTTCCTGTAGTACTCATTCGAGTCAGCAGAAAGTGTACCTGCAGCTGCAAGAGCTGTAAGACCTCGTGCAAATGGATTCTCAATGACTCCATAACGAGTCTTAAATCCAATTTTTGGCTGGAAGGTGTCTTCACCGACCGCACGTACCATTTGTAGTGGTACATATGGGCAGTAGAACAAGCCAGCATCAAAAGCACTAGAGCCCTTGTAACCAACTGTCATGTAGTTGCCAGTTGTGTATGGGTCAATGTACACTCTGATTCTTCCATTGAGGACACCGGCAAACGTATTGCCTGTATCATCGACTTGCAAGTTGTTAGAGTTAAGAGCAGGAGTATAATCAAGTACTCCAGCCATTTGTAGTGCGGAAGCAACATCTGAAGAACAGATCAGCATGTTGCCTTTCCCTCTCCTTGTACCTTTTGCAATACTGTTAGCTTCTCGTTCGATCTGGAACATCAGACCTTTGAATTTTTCAACCATCCAACGACCGTTAGAGTCGGTGTCTAAGTCGAACTTACCTGCAGTAGTTGTGTCATCCTGGGCGCCAACTTTAGCAATAACATTAACTGTTCGAATCATTTCTCGGTTGATTTCAGCCAAGATTTCAGTCGAAAGAATGTTTGCTAATTCGGACTCAGCGTCAAGACCATGAATTGCTTTAAGGTCTTGTGCTAATTCCATTGTATATTCAGCTTTTAGAGCTCTGGACTTTGCAGTCACAGCAATCTTCTCAATGCTGAATGCCATTTCTGGGAAGGCGTTTCCGGAACCATCACCCAAGCGTTCAGCTTGAGCTGTCGTCATACCGGCTGCATAGTTGTACAGTTCGATATTTGAAGCGGATGAGTTTAGATAACCATTACCTACGAATGTACCAAGGTTCTGAGTAGCACCACCAACGTTGGTGTTTGTGGAGCTATCTTTGTCCATGGCATGGCCAGTGTTAACTTCGTTGTAGAATGTCTCATCGCCAGTCTGGTTAGTGTAACGTGAGCGCATTGCAAAGATCAAACCAGTAGGACCAGTCATAGGCTGAACACCCATGATGTCATATGCTACTAAGTTTGGCATTGCACGACGAACCAAGCTAATTAAAACTGGATCGTAGATGTCGATGTTACCATCACCAGCTGTCGAAGACGATGCACCCATAGCGTTTGTAGGTGCTGCTTCAAGCAACGATTGTGGACTGAAAGAAGCTGACTCGCGAAGAGCAGATTCCGTGTTTTCTAGCATTACAGCTGTGACGTTCCTCTTGTGAGTATCCCCAATCTTGTCTAAGTCAGGGTGCTCAATGATCGGCTGCCACTTCTGCAATAGATCTTCATTTAACATTTGTTTCTCCTTGAAGTTCTATCTATTATGTTCTAAGGGTTCTTGATATAGCCTGAGCATAAGCAGCCATTGGTCCGTCAGAGATTCCCGTAGGCTTATCTTCGGTTTCAACTTCAACTAATTCTTCATTGATTTCAGTTTCTGTTGCGGCTGGTTTCTTGTTAAAGTATGTTTCAAGAATAGTATCGAGCTTCGATCCGAAGTCATCTATACTATCATAGTCAAGGCCTTCAACTAGATCCTTAAACTCATCTGTTTGTTTAAGGGTCATGCCTTTACTCTTTTCATTGAAAAGAATGCTAGCATTTTGATCTTTGATTGTCTTTTTAAGTTCAATCTGATCATTGACTGCTTCATCCAACTTCTTCTTAACTTCTGTGAGTTCAGATTCCATGTTGGAGACGTGGTCAATCTTGTCTTCAGGAATCTCAACGTAGGATTCCTTGAACAGTTCTTTAACACCGTTCATGAAGTTCTCAGCCATTTCTACTTTAAGAGCAGATTCAATGGCAATTTCGTTTTCTTTCATCCAAGTTTCAGCAACGTACTCTAAGTACTCATCAAGTTTGGATTCAAGTTCTTGTTCGTAAGCCTCTTTGGCTTCTGTTAACTTTTTGTCGTAGTCTTCTCTTAGAGCTTCTTCAACAATAGTAGCTTTTGCATTCAAAGCAGCTTCGAAGATAGTAGATGCTTGGTCAAAGAATTCTTCAGTGAGTGTTTCTTTGTCAGCAAACAATGCTTCTAAGTCTTCTTTTACTTTGATGTTAGCCATTGTGTGAAGTTTAACAGGGCTCTTTGCATCACCCTTAGCTTTGATAGATGACATGTTTCCTGTAGAATCCATCAAACCTTTGTAAGCCTTTGAGGCTTGGCCTGGTGTCATCTTTGCAAACATATCCACTACGTTTTGAATAACGCCAGTTTTACCTAACTTAGGCATTGGCATTGCGTTTGATTTGTCCGCCTTCCTACGTGAAGATCCAGTATCAATTGGGTCGGCCACACTAGAGTCCTCACCAGAAGCCTGGAATTCAACAAGCTCTTCTTCTTGTTCTTCGTCGTCGTCAGCGGCTTCAAGAATCTCTTCTTCGGCGTCACGAAGATCTTCAACTTCGCTCTGCTCTAGTTCTTCTCTTGCCATTGTTGACTCCTTTGTTTGTCAATAAACTTATTTATAATTTTACGGTTTTTTATAGCGATTTTAGGTATTTATCGAATAGTCTTAATGCTGATTCTTGAAGTTCTTTTACAGACTTCTTACCTATGTCTTTAGTTTCTTCCACAACTTTCATTGCTTGGAAATGTCCAGAAGCAGCATCATAAACCCAATCAACACCTTCCATCACTCCATTTACAAATGCTTGAGGTGCAGAGGGATCTGCTACAATGTCTGCAGCAGTTGAAAGCATGAAGTCATCTTGTACTACTTGACATCCTGCCTTCTCTCTTAGAGTACCCATACCGCGGCTTGACACACCTAATTGCGCACCTTCGTCAATCAAGTTCTTGACAATATTACCGTATGGAGTATCCAAAACTTTTGCTTTACCTATGAAGTTATTACCTTCTTGCTTTAGGTCTTTGATCATATGGGACACTCTTTCAAGATTGATAGTAGGTCCATTTGGATGACCTAACTCACCATATGCTCTGTTCTTTTGAATATATTCTTGATTGTAACGGTTGACTTCCTTTTGCATTGTAGGCATAGGATACATTCTACCATTACGATTTTTCATTTCAGCTTGGAGAAAGACACCTTCAATGAAGTGACTTTTTGTTTTTGTTTCTTCGTCTATTTGTACACTAACATCGATACGTTCAACGAGTTCAGTAACTAACTTCATTAGTTGTCTCCTGCAACTGGTGTCCTAAAGACAGTTGCAACATTGGTATGTAATGAGATATAATTATCTGCACTACCTACATCAATGATAACTTCAGAGGCTCCACCAGCATCTTTACCAGGAACCATTACTGTCTTTACTACGTTTGAATCTGTTGTTCCAATCTCAACATTAGCAACAGAAGAAGCATGTGTGTTTAAGATTCTTTGAAACCTGCTATCTGAACATTGCACGTGCGATGCATTTAACACAGCACTATTAGCTACCGGCTTGAATCTCATATCACACTCCTAACCCATTGTCGTAGTGCTGTATTGGTTTCTCTGTTTTGAGAGAATAAAACTTCAAATTGATCTTGATGTTCATCTGAAAGACTTTCAAACACATCTTCTATTGTTTGCATTTCATCTGGTTCAATCTCAAGCTCAGTTCCATCTTCTAAGATAAATCCTTGAGTTTCATCTAAGTCTACATCTTCCTGAGCCATTTTGTTTGCAGTTGCATACATGACTGACTTAGCATCATCTCCGTATCTTTTAACGAAGTCAGATTTGTTACGCTTCATTGCCATAACAATATCTTCTGCTTTCTTGTTCATTGCAGCTTCATACATTTGTGAATTAGTTTCGTTTTCTTGATCTGCAATGCGTTTCTTTTTAGTACGCTTACCACCAGAGAACAATTCGTCTTTGTCTCCAGCATTCTTTTCAGGAACAGGATAATCCGTCTTGGCGATAACATGCTTATCTTTGAAGTCTCGCTCACCTTGGACACCAGGATTCTTATAACTGACATTCATTCCCTTATCCTGACCAGGAGTAGGAACGATATCAATCTTCTTCGGTTGTTCCGTCAGCTGTTTCAATCTCTTCATCTGACTGTTCGTCCTCTTCTTGTTCGTTATCAGCTTGTAACTCTACTTCATTATCTACTTCAGGCTCTTCTATATCACCTTGCTCTTCAGGTCCTAACTCCATTGCAGGAGTACTCGATGGATCTAATCCACCTATCTTATCTGCTACTGCTTGTCTTATCTGATCAACTTTGTCGTTAACCCTATCAACCATTACGCCAGAGAAGTAGTCAGCAAACTTTGTTGGTTCTCCAGCTGCAGCGGCTTTCATCATATCATTCAACGTAGGTTCAGCCATTTAATTTTCTCCAATTATTTATATTTATCCGTCACTAGGGGGCTCTGAATCGTTAGGCGGTCCAGATGTACCGTCAATATTATTTGTGCCCATATCAGGATCTGCTAACGCTGCGTCCATTTCTGTATCAGTGTCAGCTTCATCTTTGATCTGTTGATCTAACATCATAATCTCATCATCAGACATTCTAAGAATGTTTCTTCTTACCCAATCTTGTGAGAAGTACTTTCCAACGAATGGATCAACAGCATTGACTGTATTGATTCTTTCGGTGATAACTTCGTTCTCTTTGAGTTCTGTAAAGTAATTGTCTTGTTTGAAGTCATACTTTATGTTACGTCTTATGTCTGCATACTCTTCTGGTGTCATATGACCCTTGAGTACTAACTGTTTTTCTAATGCTGCATCAAACAACATTGAAAAACGCATGCGCAGTCTTTGTATAAACTTCTGAAACTTAACTTCATCACGGTTGATTTCCGTTGCGCGACCCAACGTCATTCCTGTTTCTGGTTCTAAACGACTCACAGGAACATTGAGTGACTTGTACATCTTCTTCTGGAAGTATAGTACGTCATCCATCTCACCAAGATTTTGACCGCCCGGTAGTGTAGAGATCTCTGTTCCTCTACCACCTTCTCGTCTTGGAAGCCAATAGTCCTCAAGCATAGTCATAAACTTACGATCGTCTCTGATTTGTCCAGTCTCAGCATCGTAGATCAGACGGTTCTTATGTTTAACCATCATATCTCTGAGGTATTGTTCTGCTTTCATCTTGGGTAGATTACCAACATCAATATAGAAGATACGCCTTTCTGGTGCTCTTGCTATCCGGTAGATGACCGTTGCGTCTTCTAATATTCGTAGTTGGTTGAGAGGCTTGATAGCCTTGTGTAAATGGGATAAAACCATTCTGTTATCTTCACTCATCACTCCAGATGTACAGTGAAGAATGGCATCCTTAGCAATCTTAACACCTTGATCTTGACCAGCAGATGTTGGAGTGCCTCCAGGATAACCTACAAAACCTTTGTTATTGAAAAGAAAGAATTCACTTATAGTTCTCTCAACTGTAACCTGCGTTCCAGGGATCCTCTCTTTCTTGTTTTCTCTGACCTTTTTGATCTTTCTGGGATCAATATATCGCAGTTCTTGAATACCGTCTTCGACATTATCAGGATCAATGATAATATGATAGAACATTCTACCATCAATATACCAATGCCTAGCAACTTCGTAACCTTTCTCGTTGAATTCTAAAAGGTCAAGAACGTATTCAAATTCTTCTTGAATAACTTTTTTAGTTGAATTAGATAAGCCCTTGACTTTGTCAAGATTGATTTCTACTAATCTGTTATGCTCATCATAGACAATAAACTCATGAATGATATCATCAATGGCCATGTCGCACTCAGGCTGCATAGACATCCTACGATACCTTGTTATCATTTCTGCTTCGGTACGTGTTGCTCCTTCCAGATCAACATAAGTGCCATACATGCCTCCAGTAGAGACTTGATGTGCACCATCGTCCAAAGCAAGAGGAGCGAACGATGCAGTTGCCTGATCGTCCGCTTTCCTTCTTATCTCAAAACCAAAAAGGGTAGCCATGTAATTTCACTTTCGCAATAATATAATTTAATTACCGCCAGCGTTACCCGTTGTTCCTCCATCAACTTCCCACCAGTCATACTGGAAGGTTACAGTAAATTCTTCAATAGCATCTGTTGTGTTCCAGTCTAAGTCAATTGAGCTGACTTCTACTGGCCACATACCATTGAAAGTATATTGGCGCAACGGTGTTCCAGTTTTTGCATACTGGATAACCTGGACGTTTTCTTTGTACAGAGCTGGAGCTGAAGTTCCAAAAGATCTTACGTTACCAAGATGAGTATTGATGTTTTGCATCCACTCTTCCATAGCATTTCTGATCAGGAAGTCCTCATCATTGACAACTGTTATAGTCCACTCTGCAAATGTTCTGTCACCAGCAATCTTAATCTTTCTACCAAAGTATCCTACTTCGATGGTTCCAATTGTTGATGCTGGAATCTGAGCTGCTCTTGCCATAAAAGGCAGCTTCGCATCCCCAGCCGGGTTGGCTGGGTTGTTCATTATAACCTGAAACAGAGCAGGGCGTGCACCACCAAGGGACAGCTGTGATCTGATTTCGTTAATATTGAAGGCCATTGAACTCTCCTATTCCTTATATCTATTTAGCTTAGAATTGTCCAACGACTTCAGAGAACTCAACGTTGGTTCTGACAGCAACAAAGTTCAACTGAATGAAGTTAATTGATCGAGCTGGTTTGATGTAAATGTCACCAACAAACTCATTCCTATCAATTACTCCTGCAGTATTATTTGTTTCGTCACAAACAACTTTGAAGTCAAAAATACCACGTCGACCTTGAACATCCCGTAGGAAAGGCTCGACTAGATTTCTGAACTGAGCTCTTGTGAATTCGTCGTTAAATTCAAACAATGTGAATTTAGCAGCTGTTGCAATTGCTTTCTCAAGAACAATGAACAATCTACGAACATTGATTCTATCAAATGCACTAGGCTTATCCAACAATGTCTTATCTCCAAACAAGATTGTACCTTGTCCTGGGAATGTTGTTATTGGATTGATACCATTTTTGTAGAGAACATCTCTGTCTGCTTTATCAGCATTGTAAGCATTCTTAACTACATTTTTGATAACACCTCTGTTGAAACCAGCTGGAGAGTACCATGGGTCTCTTGTATTATCTGATCTAACCATCAGACCTGCAACATCACCATTGTATGGAACATAGCGGTAGACATCATTGTATCTATCGTACTGATACTTATAAGCACCATCCATTATACCATATGAAGATGAAGTTAATGCATTTCTGAAGTCGACAGTATTTGCAGACTCGTTACCAAAGTTATTGATAACATCAGCTTTGTCTGGTGATACAACTACCACACAGTCTTTTCTTGCTTCTGCAATATTGTCAATGATGTAGTTTGGCCATTGATGACCATGAGTGCCACCTCTTGCCTTACCAGTTAACACTATTGATATATCAATATCTTCTGGATTCTTAAACACATCAATTGCAGCAGATAACTTTCCAATTGCAACGTTTGCTTCACCACTATCTGAATCACCAGTTATTGTGAATGAAGTTACGTTTGCTGATCCACCATCACGACCTATAGTAAACGATCTTGTGAATGGAGTTGTATTCGTTACAGCAGAATTTGACATATTAACAGCTGTGTTGTTATAGCCAGCTGTTGAGTTTTGTGTTTCAGATCCTGCTCGAACTTTTTTACCTCCGTTAAGGACCCATTGGGACTGGTTATCAATTACATTATAGTAGTAGATTGATTCACCAGACTCATCCTTAGCATCAGTTGCTCGAGATAAACCTTCATACTTTTCTAATATCTGACCTTTAACTCCTGTGATGTCACCATCTTGGTCTACTACAACTATGTGTAGTTCATCAGATGCATCTGAGTTATTAGCAACGTTATTAGTATACAATGTAGTACCAGGAGCTTTATCAAAGTTTCCTGCATATTCCCACTTACGAGTTACAGAACCTGAAACCAAGTTTTGTGAGAAAGCTGTACTTAATGTATATTTTTCTTGTAATGTTAAGTTTGCTGTAGCAGTAAAGATGGTGTCATTGTTGTTTTCATGAAGAGCACCACTAGTCGATGTGGAACCTACAGCTGTGATAACTCTTTCAACTGTACCAATTGAAGAATTACCTAAAACAATAACATCACCAACAGCAAAGCTAGACATAACATTAGCAACAGTATTTTGAGCAAGAAGATACTCAGCAACTGTTACGTTACTTGTTTCTGTGAAACCTGTTTTGACGTCTGCAGCTTTGATAACTACTTCTGTGTTACCAACTGCAACATCTAAATCAACGTTTGAAATACCTGAAACGTTGTTTGAAACTGATGATTCGAACGCACCAGAACTATCACAAACAGATATCTTTAATGAGTTACCAAGTGAACCAGGATACTTTGCTAAGAAAGAAGCATCACCTGGAACTGTAACATCATTGTCATAATGATCTCTGTTCTTTATTAAGATAGTATGTGATGAGTTACTAGAGTCTACTGATGTAGCAGGGTTCTGCAACACAGTAGCATTAAGAGCCGTAGCTGCAACAGCTCGGCTGACGTACAATTGATTCCCGTACGCTAGGAAGTTGGCAGCAGTGAAAAACGTTTCGAAACAAGTACCATCTGGCTTATGAAACCTTGATGTTAACTCTTCTTCAGAAGAAATCAAAGTTGCTACTTCCACAGGACCCCATCTAAATGTTCCTGCAAAAGCACCTTCCGTTGTTGAAACGGCAGGTACAATGGTAGTTAGATCTATTTCCGAAACATTTACACCAGGACTTACTTGGAATGCCATGGCTTAATTCTCCTTCATTAAGGTTTTGAAAAGCATATATGCTTCTGATTATTTATAAAAAGACAACCTTTTACGTTAGAAGATGCCATTTGTTCACATCCATTTCTTCATGTTGAGTAACAATCCTTAGGTATGCATCATACTCATCATCCATTTCTTTTTCAGTATAGAAACTACTCATCCACTGTTCGTAGTATGGAGGTCTTATTGAGTAAGTTGGATTTGTTCGTTTACCAACAGCAACATATTTAGATAGATTTTTAAAATGTATAATTTTGTAGTTTGTATCTACTTCTAAAAGTTTTTGTAATTCTAAGTTAGAATGTTCAAGTATAAATTTTTTACGATACTTTGACATGCTTAAATGATTTGCATTTGTTACTGCAGAACTCAATCTTTCATATGGGTTTCTCATAACAACAACTTTTTCTTCTGTGTTGCTTGTTTCAAAAGATTTATAATGATCATCCTCATAAGAAAATTTGTATGGTCTCTTGTATCCAAAGTGTTCATACATACTGGTATGACCACATCTTGTATATGCTATTACACAAATTTTTCCACTATCATAAAAGAACAACTACCATGAACCTTCAATTTCATATGGTGTATCAACAATCAAAGAGTCACTACTATACTTTTGCATATCATCATCTGGATCTGTAAAACCATCTTGGAAGAATCCAAAAGGTAACATATCTTCTTCCAGTGCCTTTTCATTTGCAGCAAGCAAGTTCTTTCTTATATCAATGTCTGTCATTTCCTTGAAGTATTCTTGACCTGTCAACCAAGCAAACAATACTAATGACATTACTAAGTCATCATTATAACCTTCCTCAGCAGCATAACTTTGTCCTCTAACAACAAATGCTGTAAGCTCTTTTAGTATTTCAAAGTCATTAATTACTAATCTATCATTTTCTATTATAGTTTTGAGAGATGCACAACCAACTCTTTTCAATTGTTTAGTTGTTCGAACTCCAAGTTGTTGTGACTTGCCACCAAATCCAGCTGTAAGTAATTGTCCAGATCTGCCTTTCCATTCAGCTGTAAGTATTCCTTCATACTCTAACTCATGATGAAGTATATCAGCAACTTGTTGGCCAATGTCATTTATTTCTACTAGAACAATAGCATCATTATACTTACGTGCAATGTCGTAAATAATATTAGGGTATAACATCGGACTAATAATGTTGGATCTATACGTACACACAACTTCATAAGGTACAGCAGTACAGTCGCAGACAGTAAATGCACTATAATCATTACCAATCCCTCTGGAAGTATCAACAGAGATGGCATATACATGTCCTTTTACAACTTCTTTCCATATTTTTACATTCTCATTTTGTGCAATTGGATCATGAAAGACCAATGATGCAAGTTTACTTGGATTGATTAATGTATTTGATGAACCTATAAAGTCACATTCAAACTCTTGTCTGAATTGTTCTTCACTAGTGTTCTTGATAGTTTGTTCTCTCCAAGCCTCATCTCTACCTGGTACAGCAGACCAATGAACTTGAATAGGTACATATTCATTTCTTCCTTCTTCAGCATCTACCCACAACTTGTAAAACAAGTTCATACCTTTAGGAGTAGATGTAATCATAACTCTTGATGTTCTACCAGATGATATAGTAGGATAAACAGATGCAAAGAATTCTTCTTGTAGCTGTGCATCAACAAATGCAAATTCATCAAGATAGACAAGAGAGAATGAGCCACCTCGTATAGCAGATGATGATGTTGAACTTGCTAGAACTTTACTTCCATTTTCTAATTCAAGACTACCTTTATTCCATTCAACTAAACCTTGTTGCAACCAATGTGGTAACCATTCATATGCCATCTGTAGTCTACTTAGAATCTCTCTAGCTGTACTTGCTTTGTTAGCCAATATAGCACAATTGAATGATTCATTGAATAAGATAAACCAAAGTATAACAGCAACCATGGTTGTTGTCTTACCTGACTGCCGTGGCATCTTACATATAGAGAAACGATTATGAACAACAGACTTCATAATGTCTAATTGAAAGTCATATAAGTCAAGAGGTACAACACCTTCATCGATGTTGACAATCTTCATATATGTACGACAGAAGTATTCAATATCCTTAGAACATCTTACAAGTTCTTGGATTTGTTCTTCTGTATAATCTAGTTTAACTCCAGCTTTTTTGAGTCTGGGATTACCTAGATAGATTTCATTCGGGGATAATTCCACGCTCTTTCAACTTTGTTCTGTTGTTTAGATGTTCAGACACTATAAGATCTTTTGATTGTCCATGGTACCTAACACCATAATTTTCTTGAATCATAGCTTCTGCCATGAGCATCCACCTACCTGACGTAGAATGATATACTTCAAAGTCACCTAATATTCTTCCAAATTTTCCTTTTTCATCTTTAAAAGATTTGAACTTCTTACAATTGACAAGATACTTTTCAACTTGCTCTTTTGCTAGTATACCATATTTTTTCTCAACAGGATCAGACGTTCTTGATTCTGGTGTATCTATTCCCATAATACGAATACGTTGGTTTCTCAACCACACTCCAAAACCAAGATCAATATCAATGTCAACAGTATCTCCATCTACTACTTTAATTAAATTAAAATTATATTCAAACATCCGTTGACTTCTCCGTTTTTTTATGTATAATAAGCTTTGCGTCTCGGGCAAGTATACTATACATTACCATCTTTACTATCATCATTCTCTGTAGCCCAAGGCTTGATGGAATGTATATGACCTACCATGTTATTTATAGTCTTGACAGGCCTGTCATTTTTGAGTACATCATATACATCATCTAAGTACCATGTGTTGATAGTTCTATTTGGACTAGAGAAATATGTCTCTCCAGTTTTCATATTGATATAATGGTTTGTTCTATGTGATATATCTTCTCTTGAAAACCAATACCAATCTCTTTGATGAGATTTTTTATCCATAAACCAATTACCTATTTCAGGAAAATAGTGTGAGTAGTAATCCTTTTTACAATAGTCATCCCATCTTACTCCATACAATGTAGTATGTTCGTTCCACATATTCATTTGTCTTTTGAAAAAATTACAATATATTGCTGAAAGAATAATTGGATTATCTTCAAAGAACTCTGTATCTTCAAATCCATTTTGCAATGTTGCTATTCTTCTAAATCTTCTTATTGATTGCTCATAGCACTGTAATGGACTATGTGGAGTGAACCTACCCATCAATGGTATACCTGTACCCCATATGATGTAATCTCTTTCACGATCAATATCTGGGTGGTTAATTATTTCTGCCTGTACAGCTGCATAAGATACTATTGGAAATTGTTTGATGAAAAGATCTTGATAAAAATCTGACTTAACAAATTTTACTACATCAATATTTTGATAAATGTTTGGTATAATTCTTGTTTTTGTAAGTTGAGAAGATTCTGTTTGGTTTAATGTACGGTGTCTAAAACTATAGATTTGATGTATCTTTGTATTTTCAATACCAGCTTTATCAAAGATATATGAAATAAGAGTACTTTCAGCTCCTCCACTTATTGGAATTACTATTCTCTTATCAGTTCTTTCTCTTATTTTTTCAGCAGTCATAAAGCATGCATCACGAAAAGACATATCTGTCTGTTCAAATCTCATCATGATGTGAATGTTATCTTTATCTAAGACATAGCCTTTTCCTGCCCAATGAGGAACTCCGCTATAGAATCTTATCTCATCGTTTATCATCATCTTTTAGTAATTGCTCTCTTGCATTTCCACCTAGAAGTTTTGTTAAGTCAGCATTGGTTCCAACAAAGAGATTGTTTGTTACTTTGTCAGGTCCATCTTTTTTTGGGTCAGATAAAATATCTTTTGCTTTAGCTTGCATATCAACAATCTTATCATTTGTATCAGTAAGTGTTTTTATGAGTTGACCAACAACCTCATATGCTCTAGGATGTTGTGATTGATTAGCTAATTCAAGTATGCCATCCAATGCATCTCTACCTCTTTCAGCAAGGTGGTAAAGATTTTCTCTTGCATACTCTATATCTTTTTCGGTGGTTTCAGTCCCTTTGGCTGGTACATGGGTGGATGCTTTTTCAGATGAGTGTAATGACAGAGGGGCAGTATTAGGAGTAATATCCAAAGCATTAGCAATAGGATCAGCGTGAGCATTAAAAGGTCTATCCTGTTCCATCACCATCAAAGAACTCCTCGAAGTTAGTTATATAATCATAGTTATCATTAGCTTGTATGCTACTTGTATTCACTGTCAAACTTGCATTGGTAGTTGGTGAACCATTTGCCAGTAATCCTGGTGTGATTGTTCCTCTAGAATGAAGTGTAAATTGAGTACCATTTGAATGTGATGTTGCAATTGATTTGAGTACAGTGTTAGCAGGATTGGTGTTAGCAAACTTAGTTGTTGTATCCACATAGAATTGTGTGTTTGCTGTTTTGATCAATCCTGATTTAGTTACTGGTCCAAACAATTGACCTTTCATTGTAAAAGTCAATGTATGTATCAATGCGCGTCTTTGTTGGTAGTCAGCTTCATAAGTATCTGATATTGTTACAGCTTCAAGTACAACTGGAATATCAATTGTCCAGTTCATATCTGGAATCAAAGTAGCTGTTATAGTGAACTCTGGTGTAAAGAATGGCATAATTTGTTCAATAATCTTAGTAGAATCTTCTGTGTATCTTGAGAAGATATTGAGTTCAAAGTTTATGTCATATGGTACAGGATTGTACATTGTCCTGTAGTTGTCTTTATTGTTTACATCATGCACAGCAACATTTCTTCTTACAGTATTCAACTTTCGTTCAGTTGCATACGACAAGCCTATCATTTCAAATGACATGCGAGGAAGAACAATTGCAGCTTCTCTATCTAAATCTGGATCTTGTTCAAGTCTTGCAATAGTTTTATCACGAGGTCCATAAGCTAAAGGTACTTTGATATCTTGTACACGATTACCATTGTTATCTGTTCTTGTTAATGTTATTTCATTGAACAATGTTCCAAAGATAATAACATACTTACGTAATGTAGAATGATAAAACTGATGGCCAAACATTAGAACCTACCACCCTCACTGAATGGATCAGCATCACTAAAGTCTATAATTGCATCAGCTTCTGTCTCTAAGAATACATTCTCTGCATCTGTTATTGTATCATAATCTCTATCAGCATCAGCACTATCATCAGATGCATCTTCTTCTTCAGAAAGTAATCTGTATCCATCTTCAGTAAACAATGGTTCATCATCTTCTGCAAGTAGTTGAACTTCTTGATATACATCAAGTGATAGTTTTGTTTCAAGTTCATCAATAGCTGTTACACCAGTTCTAAATCTTTCATTAGAATACTCAAATAGTTCTACTCTACAATCATAGAATTGTAATGCACCCATTTGATAGAACACTGGTTCGTGTTCAACAAACTTGATCTCATAAAGTTTTTCGTTGAGAGGAAAGAATATCAAGTCACCTTCTCTAGGTCTTGATATATTATCTAACGCTTCTACTTCAGTTTCAAAAGATCTTCTTGCTACAGACAGAGTCATTGAATCTCTTATCTCTAATCCAAACTTAGATAAGAAATCACCTTCACCTTCAAAGCCATCAACGTTTCTTATGTACATTGCAACATCTCTTACAGTATCAAATAATGCAAGATCCTCTTCAGTATACAACTCATCAAATCCTTCTGAAGTATACTTCTTAGTAAGGTAACCTACATCAATACCATATATAGCAATTGACTCGATAACGAGATCAGCTATAAGATTTTGCTCACCATGATGAGCAAACTTATTGAAGTATGTACTCGTGACTCCGTTTGTTATAGACATATTAACCTGTCATATCGTGAACTGGTAGAGAGTAAGAACTGATCATTTCTTGTTCAAGTCTATCTTTTTCTTGTTGTGCTTGAGACAAAATATCAGCTCCGTTGAATTGTACACCTCCTGGCAGTTGCATTCCTGTAAACTTACTTAGGTTAGATCCCCACTGGTATTTTATTAAGCATGTAGCATATTCAGCTAACCATCTGTCACCCCATATATCAGTATACGTATCACCATCTACTTTTTCATACACGTGAGCAACTAAGAACTGTCCTACTTCTAGCTTATCCCAATCCATATCAATATGTAGTCTATTGACATGCCTGTTGAATCTCAATGGTTGTTTACCAACTAATATCTCTTCTATGAATCTTATATTCTGGAAGTTCATATAGAATGGAACTAAGTCATATCTTGACAAGTCATACAAATCATTTAATGCAATTTGATATCTTATGTTGAATAAGTTGTTTGTACTCAATGCATCACCAATATCAAAGATATCAATTATACCAATAACATTACTATTGGATATTGATATGTAACCATTGTCTTTATCATCTTGTGTAACTGCATGTTTAAGAAATAATTTTTGTGACCCATCAAAGTGATAGTCTTGATAATAAAGTAGAGCTTGATCTATACGATCCTCTACTTGATCATCATCAACATTAATCTCTATGACTGGTTTACCTAACCTTCTAAGACATAACTCTTTGAAGGTAGATCTTGAACTTGGTACTGCCATTTGTTACCCCCAGGCCGCATCGCCATTGGCGTATAGTATTTGTAATCTGTTTCCGTCACCATCTTTGAATGCCGTTGTAAACTGTAAGTTTGCTCCAGAAAGAAAGTCAGCTGAAGAGTTGACACAATTGAATGTTACTACTGTATCATTAGCAGTTGCTGTGACACCTCCAGCTACAGTTACATTTCTAACGTGAGTTGTGTTTGATGCCATCATGAAGTCACTTTGTTGTCTATCAGTTATAGTGACATCTGTCAAACCATTCAGTTGAGTTGATCCTCCAGTGACTGCATTCTCATCAACATAGTTCTTTACAGCAGTTGATGTTGCTATAGTTGTTGAATTAGCTAACTCAACATTTGCAACTAAACCAACAATCTTTGTGTTAGCTGTACCAGAAGTTGTGAGTGTCAAACCTCCAGTTTTTATTTCGTCTATAAAACTATTACTATCTACTACAATAGCTTGGTTAGCTGTAAGTGTTCCTGTTACTCTTCTACCAGCAACTGCAACAACAGCACTTCCATTACCAATATAAACTACATCACCATTACCAGACCAAGCAAGTTCACCAAACTCAAGAGTAGTTGGTGTTGCAGTATTGGTACTACGTTTAATCTGAATGGCCACTAATATTCTCCTCCGTCTAACTCGACATTTCTATTAGTAGCTATAAAAGTGTCGTTTGCAGATATGTATCTAATTATTTGTCCATTGCTCACACTACTTGTATCAACATCAGCAAAGTCATCTACTCTTCTTACAACCTTTGTTGGCATAACTAATTTTTGTTTCAATGTTGTGTTAGCCAGATGTATTGTTCCAGCTGCAACATTTGCCAGCGGGGCGCCGTTTGCATGTAACGGAGTAGGTTTTGTATTGCCACTTATTGCAATTGTGACTCCCATTAATATTCACCACCATCCGATGTATCTTCTTGAAGAATATACTTCTTCTCATTTGAACTATAAACTAAGATAGCTCCATTAGCTAATGTGCTTTCTTGAACATCTTCACAAGCAGACAACCTGTTAGCTGATCCTGATACAGGATTGCCATACAATGTCAATGTGTTAAGATTGTTCTCTAATATCTTTGTCATTGAGTAACCCTTGGTGAAACTGTTACTATTCCTTCAACAGCTCTTATCTTTGTATTTGAACTTGTGTTAAGTAAAGTAAGATCATACACATATCTGCCATCTGTAATATTAGCTGTAACATCATATGTCAAAGCCATTGTTACAGTTCCATTTGTACCACCAGTAGAACAAGTGAAAGTAGCTGCAGCATTTGTTGAAGAAAAATGTTTTCTTATTTGTGAGTTTGCTGTATAATTACTCAAGTCAACACGAGCACCAGCAGCATCTGTAATATCAATATCTGTAGAGAAACTTGCACCTTGTTCGATTACAATATTTGCCTTTGTTGCCATTATGTGCTCCTAAATTACTTAGCTAAATATATTTATAATAACAATGAAATGGTCACATTATGAGTAAAAAAGATGAATTGAGACTACATGGCAGGAATAGAAAGCTACCTTCTGCCATAAAACTTGGCTCATTGACACCAGAACTCATTACACATAATTTATTTATATACCATTCTTTAGCGGATGATCCTATGAATTTGTCTGGTGAAAAGACTGCAGAGCATAGACATGAGCATGCAGTTGCTGGTGTTAGTACAGGAGAACAAGTATACGAACTAGGTGAATTTTACAATCAAATTCATACTGAAGAGATATCAATACACTCAGGATTTGAGTCAAGTAATCATAGATTTGCAATGATGGATCCTGGACACCATTTAGAATATCATATGGATCCTCCAAACACATATAACTTGTTATGTCCTATATCAGATCCTATAACACTTAAAGTTGCAAAGAGTTGGAATGATGTACAAAAAGGTAAAGTGGAGACAATAGATATTGACGTTGGTGAAGTTTATTTTGTTAACCCAAGTTATCCTCACGCTTCTTACCATAAGTCTGATATGGTAAGGATTGCAATACTAGCTAATTTTGAATACACTGAGGAAGCGTATGACAAACTTACCAGGATACTATGAACTAGATCCGGAAGATAATCACTTTACAGATGTCACTGCAGATGTAACTCATCAGTGTAATATGACATGTCAAAATTGTTATATTCCTAATAGAGATATTCCTGACATGGACATTGATAAATTGATAAATACGATCAATAGATTCCCAAAAAGAACTATGATCAGAATCATGGGAGCTGAACCTACCATGAGGAATGATCTTACCGACATAATAGTCAGGATCAGAAAGGCAGGGCATCGTTGTACCCTGTTGACTAATGGACTGAAATTGGCTAGTATAAGGTATACTCGTAGTCTCAGAGAGGCTAAGTTATCGCACGTTTATTTGTCATTGAACGGTGTTGATAATGATGACTGGTATGAGGCTATTGATGAATTGAGATGTGCCAAACAAAAGGTTATGGCTCTTGAAAATATAAGAGACTGTAAGTTTATTGTTGACACAGGAACTATATTATGTAAAGGTATCAATGATGATGCACCAAGTAGATTGTTGCATTTGTTTAAACAAAAGAATATTGACCATGCTATGATACGCTTCAAAAACGTTGGCCAACATGGAAGGTATTTATTAGAGAGTGTAGACAACTGGAGCATGGATGACATGATTCAGATGTGTGCAGAACATTATGGTCTATCAGTAGACTATATCAACTCATGGAAGGAGAAACCAATTTATGGCCAACATGTTGAACCGGATACATTTATGTTCCCCCTTAACCCGGATTCAGTTGGAAAAGCGCTACACAGAAGCGGTCTGTGGATTAAAATTGCGGATTGGGATAGTCATATGGACACTAGGCTTTACCCATTCATGGAGCAAACTCGCAGAGGAAGAATTACGGAAGGATTTAGAGTCGCTCCGCTTCCCGCCCACATTGTAGCAAATGAAGGTGGCTACTAGTGAAAGTAGTCAAAAAAATATTAATTATTTTGGTACCTACATATACTATGGCATTGTTGACTGATAAGATGATATATGTTATACCAATGCTAGCTGTTTGTACACTTATTGCTGCTACATATGATGAAAAAACTAAACGTCGAGTTGAAGAAGACGTTGGTGCGAGAAAAGATGAAGGACAAGATGGCTAATTTGGTACCAAAGTTTTTTGAAAAACCTATAGATGATGAGCTTAATCCAATTAGATTATTATACAATAATAAGAAGTATAAGTATTACTTAGTGACAACATACAATGATACATACCAAGCATATTTGAACCCAGATCAATTTCATGCTTCTGGTAGATTGCCATTTGAATTTGATAATGTTATTAGAGCATTTACAGTAGAGAAGAGCTTCAAACAATTCAAGAACCATGGTTTGAATTATTGGTTGTCATTCTCTACTATAAGTGATCATCATACAATACATGATTGGGTAGCATGTAAAGATTGGCTACCTCTTGCTCTCATACATCAAAACAGAGAGAAAGAAACAAAAGTGGATGAATATTTGACTATTACAAGGCGGTGGATAGATGACTCGTATTAACATTTATTGCATCAAGACTGTTCATACTGAATCTCCATACCAAATGGAGTTTGATCCAAGAGAATATTATACAGATGAGCATGTCTATCAACTGAAGAATCAGATAGATGCAAACTTTTCTAAGCCATACAATTTTAACTTACTTACAAATCAAACAACAATAGCTATGCCTGGCATCAATATAATTGATGTTAATGATTACAACCTGTGGGGTTGGTGGAATAAAATGATGTTGTTTGATGAATCTATTTCTGGTGATGGACTCAACATATACTTTGATCTTGATACAGTGATACAAAGAGACTTTGATGCAATGTGTGACTATGCAGTCAAGGACAAACTAACAATGCTATATTGTTATTGGAAACCAATTGACTGGGAATCACAAGCATTCAAAGTATCTGGTTTTGATCCTGACTTTGAGTTTGCAGCATTAGTTAACTCATCCATTATGATGTGGCATGGTAATTCTTTAGACTATGTTGCAAAACAATTTATGGATGATCCAGAAGTGTTTGCATTCAAGTTTAGAGGTAATGATGAATACATTAATCATTATCACAGAGATATTATAAACTGTCTACCAAGAGGTTGGGCATACTCATACTTCTTTGGAGCAGAACAAGGATCAGAGTTCTTTCCAAAAGACAAGACACCTTTCTTACGAAGAGAAGGTTTTATGTTTAGATTACTCAATGGTCAAGGCAAGAAGTATGTAGATCTTAATGCTGAGGACAGTAAAGATAATCCAGCTCTTCATGTTGTTAGACAAGAGAAAGAACAAGTTATCAAGACAGAACGTCAGCATGTAATCAGGAGTATTGAATATTATTAACTTGATGACTATGAAGTGGGGTGATAAGTTTGGTCCTGAGTATCCAAACTTAATCCACAGAATGGCTAAGAAACATATCAAGCAAGAGTTTAAGTCATATTGTATGACTGAAAATCCAGAAGGCTTAGATGATGAAATAAAGCCTGTTGAATGTACAGAGCAATGGCTATGGCAAGACATTGTAGATAATGATCAGTGGTATTTCTGGGATGGTATCAAGATGTCATTGTTTGCTCCAAAGCTATGTGGTATAGAAGGTAAGATACTATTCTCTGATCTCGATAATTTATTTCTTGGTCCTATGGATAGAATTATCGATACGCCAACTCCAGCAATGATAGATTGTGACTGGATGCCTCCTTGGCATGTAGGTATGCATGGACAAAACTATTTTCTTACAATGTTGTTTAATGCAAGTTTAATTTATGTTGATAATACTCAACCTGTGACAAATGAAATATGGACCCACTTCAGTAAGAACTATAGAAGAATTAAGCAATCACTTTACAGTGCAGATGCATACTTGTGGAGAAAATGGAGAAGTAAGATCAATACATATCCAAAAGGATCTGTATATTCTTTCAACAGAGGTGCTGCATATCCAGACAACTATACAGTGAGAGGTGACGCAGCTAAATATAAGTACAGACCAGATCATGCAGTCTGTGTGTTTATGGAAGATCATGAGCCAGACCCATTAGATATAAAGACAGGATGGGTTGCTAAAGAGTGGAAACAATATCTATGAAGTTAGATGTAGTATGCATGAAAGTAGGAGTTGGTTACAGACATGAGTTTGTAAACCAATTATTTCATCAAGTCAAAGATCAGGTAAACAACTTTATATGTTGGACTGATAATCCTAGAGGCTTTGATCGTAACATAGAAACAAAGATATACAATTCATTTTGTGAAGATAGACTATGGTGGAATAAAGTTAATTTATTTGAACCAGGTTTGTTTGAGAATGATACAATATATCTTGACCTTGATTGTTTTGTACATGGTAAGTTATCAAAGTTTATTGGCTTAGGACAAATACTAAAGACTACATGGTTCAGTGATGAGATAAACAAATATATCTTTCATTGTGATGTAAACTCTTCTGTCATGCATATTCAAGGTAACAATTTTGAACAACAATACAAAGACTTTCAAGACAACAAAGATAAGATATTCAAGTCCTTTTATGGATTAGATAGTTGGATGTACAGAAGACATAGAGACAGCTTAAAATTCTTTCCAAAAAAATTAGCTTACTCATACAAGTATGGCTCACACTTTCCAGAAGATATCACAGAATACACAAAGAGAGATGATCATGTTGTTGCATGTTTTGATGACGTAGAAGATAAGTATGATACATTGAAGAAGTTTTGGGGTGACTAATGCATCATTATTCAATAGAAAAAACACATCAGCTTTTCCACAAAGGTATGGGATACGTAGCTGACAAGCACATATATAAATTTAAAGATTTTAGTGAATGTGTATTTGAGACTCAGATACAAAGTAAATGGTGGCTGGTTGAGACATTAGTAGATGAAAGATATCGTGATAGAAAAATTAGAGGCATCGACATACTGGCTAGTTGGTATGGTATTGTTATTGTTCCAATGCTTGTTAATCGTTTGGGCTATGATATTCCTATCAATCTTTATGATGTTGATGAGTATACTTGTGATATTGCAGAGCACATATACAAAGATGATTTACCTCAAGTCAAAGTTCACAACAAAGATGTAGTGTTTGATAGACT
>CENV01012859.1_pt1 | contig 23328 bp, 25 predicted proteins | sample 530231 | NCBI WGS metagenome assembly CENV01 (sample SAMEA2619815, study PRJEB7988) | marine metagenome | biome: marine biome (ENVO:00000447); feature: surface water layer (ENVO:00002042); material: "saline water (ENVO:00002010), including plankton (ENVO:xxxxxxxx)" | depth 5 m | reverse complement strand
GTTCTACGATTTCCCACCTGATTTGAAGAAGCGTTTGCCCGGGCCTTATATTGGTCAGCGGCAGAAATGGTTCGCTTTCCGGTTCAAGGGGGCCGATAGCGATGTTCGCCTCGACCGGCATACGCCGGAATTCGATGCTTGGCGTTGGGCGCGGCTCGAGGAAGTTCCTTCGCTGGTCGTACCGTTCAAGCGCATGGTGTATTCTGAAGTTTCCCAGCGGTTCACCAGTTGGGCCGAACCGGTCCCCGGCCACAAGGAAGTTCAGGGTTGAAACCCTCCAAGCAATAGAGGCGTAAACCGATGACAAAATCCTTGCTGATGATCCATGGGATCGGGTGTGGCGGTGAGGTCTGGGATCGGATGCGCGTGGGGTTCGAGGCGGCAGGCTGGAACTGCGACGCTCCAACACTGTTTCCGGACCAGCGGGTGCCTGACTCTCCTCCAGCTTCGCTGTCTGATCTCGGCCTGGATGACTATGTGAAATCCATGGCGGATACGGTTCGCCGGATTGAGAGTGAAACTGGCAGCCCGCCTGCCGTGATTGGCCATTCGATGGGGGGCTTGATTGCCCAATGCCTGGTCGAGCAGGGGCTCGTGAGTCAGGCGGTCTTCCTGACGCCGGCTCAGCCCAAGGATTGCAGCGCGGTGACCCTGTCGGTCGCCTATACATTTCTCAACATCCTTATCAGCCGGAATCGTTCGAAAGCTTACAAAGTTTGGGAGTCAGGATTTCGTTATGGCGTGCTCAACAAGGTGCCGTCGCGTCGTCATGCAGAGATCTACGCTGATGCGCTGTACGACTCCGGGAAGGTTTACGGCGACATCGCAGATGGAATCGAGATCGACGAGACCTTGTTTACAATTCCAACACTGACGATCGCTGCTGGTGCAGACCGTGCGACGCCTGCCAAGGCCGTCCGCAAGGTGGGGCAAAAATACGCAAAAAGCCCAGTAGCGGGTGACTTTCTGGAATATCCGAACAATGCCCATTGGATCGTGGATGAGCCGGGCACTGACAAGGTGGTTTCGGACATTGTTGCCTGGCTTGCAAAGACGAAACCTGCTGCTTGAGGCGGTCATGAAAAGAGGCACCCGCCGATTGGCGAATGCCTCTAAACCCGTTCAGTCCTTCCAGCCGATCAGTCGGCAGCTGTGATCGTTGCCGTGCCGGATTGGCCCGCAGTATTGGTAAAGCCAGTCGAGAAGCCGACGTCTTCGCCCAGTTCGTCGAAGGTTGCACAAATATCACCTTCGGGTGTCTGGCCACAGATTGTCTTGGATTCTTCATCCATCGTGTACGGAATGGGATCGCCTCCATCCATGGAGGCCGTGCCGTTTTCATAGAATACAACAAGCGCGGTCGTGCCATCGCTGCTTGCGAATTCGACCGTGGTGGATTGTGCCATCGCAGGCAGGGCGAACAGCGTAATTGCCGCACTCGCCGCTAAAAAGAGTTTCATGGAAGTCTCCTCCGTCTTTCGGGATTGTTCTTTTGCACTCTACCTCGGTTTCGAGGCTATCAATGCTGGGGACGGAGTCCATAAAAAAACCCCGGCATTGAGGGCCGGGGTTGATCAATTCTGAGAGAAAGTCGGCTCAGCCCTTGCCGGCCATACGCAGGAAGCGATTGCGCAAATCGGCATCCGATTTGAACACGCCAGTAAACTGCGTGGTGATCGTGCTGACATCCTTGTGGTGGACGCCCCGTGTCGACATGCATTCATGCACGGCATCGATCAGGACCGCCGTGCCCATCGGGGCAAGGCTGTCGGTAATCGCGTCACAGATTTGCGCGGTCATGGTTTCCTGCGTTTGCAGGCGCTTCGAGAAGATCTCTACGACGCGTGCCAGCTTGGAAATACCAACAACGGCTGCCGACGGCATGTAGGCGACATAGGCCTTGCCAAGGAAGGGCGCCATGTGGTGCTCGCAATGGCTCTCCACGTCGATGTTGCGCAGCATGACGATGTCATCATAGCCCTGCACGTCCTCAAAGGTACGCGACAGGTATTTGACGGGATCTTCCTCATAGCCGGAAAACCATTCCTTGTAGGCGTTGACAACGCGCTTTGGCGTGTCGAGCAGGCCTTCGCGACGCGGATCGTCGCCAGCCCACGCGATGAGCGTGCGCACGGCTTCTTCGGCCTCTTGAACGGTAGGGCGCTTGATGGGCTCTGCGCGTGCCTTGTCTTTATTGGGAGTGATGGCATCCATGGCCATGATTGAAGTTTCCTTCGACTGAGGGACGAGGGTCGAGCCGAGGCTTGGTCTGGGAAAGCGTAAAAATGCTCCCCTGCCCGGACTTAACGCCCGCCCGGAGTTGATACCCTCAGGGCGATATGAGGAACATAAGGGTGCGATGGCCTTGTTTCCAGCCCTTTCTACGCTGACGTCGCGCGACTGGATGACTCCATTCTTGGCTTTTCTGCGCGCCGATGATATCGCCGTCGACATGGAACGTGTTCGATTTTGTTGTCGTCCTGCCTGCCGGTGTTGCTGTTAACGCATCAACACGCCATTAGGGCTGGCCAGCTACCCGTAGCGCCAGCGATACGTCCAGACTTCCGAAATCGAGCCCAAAAACCATGACAATCCGCATCTACGACACCGCCGCGCGCAAAAAGCGCGTTTTCCATCCGCAGGATCCGGCGCGCGTGACGATGTATGTCTGCGGCCCGACTGTCTACAATTACGCCCATATCGGCAATGCGCGTCCGCCCATTGTGTTCGATGTGCTGCGGCGCCTGCTGATGAGGGTGTATGGTGAGGATGCGGTGATCTACGCGCGCAACATCACCGACATTGAAGACAAGATCATCAAGGCCAGCGTCGAGACCGGCGAACCGATTGAGACGATTACGAAGAAATTCGCCCAAATCTACAATGCCGACACGGCTGCACTGAACGTGCTCGCGCCCGGCATTGAGCCTTGGGCGACCGATCATGTCGGCGAAATGATCGAGATGATCGAGAAGCTCGTCCGCAAGCGCTATGCCTATGTCGGCAAGGAAGGCGTCTGGTTTTCGGTCAATTCCATGCCGGATTATGGAAAGCTGTCTGGTCGCAAGCTCGAAGACAATGAAGCCGGCGCACGCGTTGCTGTCGACGAAGACAAACGCGACCCCGCCGACTTCGCGCTCTGGAAATTCGCCAAGGAAGGTGAACCAGAAGATGCGATCTGGGACAGCCCGTGGGGCAGGGGACGTCCCGGCTGGCATATCGAATGCTCGGCCATGGCCGCAAAGCATCTCGGCAAGACGATCGACATTCATGGTGGCGGGATTGATCTTCAGTTTCCGCATCATGAAAACGAAATTGCCCAGTCCGAATGCGCGCATGGCGAGATCATGGCGAACTATTGGATGCACAATGGCTTCCTGGATATGGGCGGCGAGAAGATGTCGAAATCGCTCGGCAATGTCGTTCTGGTGCACGAGCTATTGAAGCAATGGCACGGTGAAGTGCTGCGCTTTGCCATGCTGAGCGGGCATTACCGCGCGCCGCTCGACTGGACGGAAGACTTGCTGAAACAGGCCAAGACAACGCTCGACCGGATTTATGGCGCGTTGCGCCGTGTGTGGGACGCTGAAGGCGGTGAAGTCGATGACCGGGGCGTCTTCGACGCACTTTGTGATGATCTGAACACACCCGAAGCGCTCGCTTCGCTCTCGCGCATTGCCGGCGAAGCAAACATGGCGGCGGACAAGGGAGATACGGATGCTATGGCGACGGCCCGCGCAAATTTGCTCGATGCCGGCGAAATGCTTGGGCTTTTGACCCTGACTCCCAAAGCCTGGGAACAGGGCGGGGATGATGATGGCAATGACCGCATCAATGGACTTGTTCAGGCGCGTATCGATGCGCGCGCAGCCAAGGACTGGGCTGAAGCTGACCGAATTCGTGATCAACTTGCTGCCGAAGGTATTGAGATCATGGATGGGGCCGGTGGCTCGACTTGGCGACGTATTTGATTTTTCAGGCCGACTGCAATTGCCCCGATGACGGAAGCTTTAATTGACCTTAACAGGCCGCTCCTGTGTGTTCGGGCCATGGCCTGAGCGCCCCGTTTTCAATGCACGACACGCCTTTGCCGCCTGCCTCGCGTTCGCGCCTGAGTCAGGCGGCATTTTTTGTCACCGTGCCTCAGCCTTGCGCCGTGCGCCTGCGAAGGCCATGTTTCAGGCGATGAGCGAACTGTACCATAATCGTGTTCTCGAACTCGCAGCAGACATCCAGCATGTGGGTGATCTGACAGATCCTGACGGGTCTGTCCTGAAGGTATCGCGTGTGTGCGGTTCGACCGTGAAGGTTGATCTGAAATTGGACGAAGCGGGCGCACGCATCATGGCCATCGCAGTGGATCCAAAGGCTTGCGCTCTCGGGCAGGCGGCTACCTCGATCCTTACAGAACACGCTATCGGTGCAACGATCGAAGAGGTGATCGCGGCGCGAGACGCTTTGAAAGACATGCTGAAAGACAATGGACCTCCGCCGGAAGGCCGCTTCTGGGAGCTGCGCCATCTGGAACCCGTGGCCGATTATCCCCCTCGCCATACGTCCACGCTGCTGGCTTTTGAGGCGGCGGTTGCTGCCATCGAGGAGGCATTGGCAAGCCGCGGTCTCGCCCGCCAGACGGCAGGCTGAGATGGCCGGTTTGCGGCGTCGATCAGCGAATGGTCTGCTTTGGGTCTACAAGCATGGCCCAAGCCAGGTGTTCTACGCGTTCGGCGCGCGCTGTCAGCACACGCCAACCTGCAGTGAGTATGGCGCCGAATGTGTTGCGCGGTTTGGATGGTGGCCGGGCATATGGATGGCGCTGGCGCGTTTCATCCGGTGCCGACCGGGCGGCAGTCTCGGCAAGGACCCGGTGCCGGAAACCCTGCCAGATGTGCCGGTCTGGCAGCCTTGGCGGTATGGCGAATGGTCGGCGCGCAAGGCCATGGAACGAATTGAAAACCGCCCGTCGTCATGCCATATGAAACCTGATGAGTGAAAATCGTTGCCTTCTTGGCCCTGTTGGCCTGACCACACGAACTCGCCGGGGTGCCTGACGCGCCCCTTGGCTGCGCCTTTGTGCGCGCCCGCTTCATGTACCCATAAACAGCCCAAAAGAAGCCCGGATAGGGTCCGAAAACCCCGCCACTGCGCGAGAAATGCGTATGGGGTGGGAAATCTGGTGAAGTCGCGTTAAGCAGACGCCGGATAAAGGGCCTGACCGGAACCGAATTTGCCGCGCTGTACAGAGCGCAAGAATGCACGAAAAGATTAGACCATGATCAAAGTATCCCTGCCAGACGGCTCCGTCCGCGAATATGAAGAGGGCGCGTCGCCCTTTGACGTCGCCAAATCGATTTCCAATTCCCTCGCCAAGAAGGCGCTCGCCGCCCGGGTTGACGGCGAGCTGAGAGATTTAATGCGCCCGCTCGATGGCGACGCAAAGGTGGAACTCGTCACGGCGAATGATGCCGAAGGCCTCGAACTGATCCGCCATGATGCGGCCCACGTGCTGGCGCAGGCAGTGCAGGAACTCTATCCCGACGCGCAGGTCACGATTGGCCCAGTCATTGATGATGGCTTCTATTACGACTTTGCCCGCGAAGAGCCGTTCTCGACGGAAGATTTCGAGAAGATCGAAAAGAAAATGCGCGAGATTGTCGACGCGGACTATCCGATTGTCCGCCAGGTCTGGGACAAGGACCAGGCCATCGAGACGTTCAAGAAGATCGGCGAAGACTACAAGGCGCAGATCATCGACGACATCATTCCGCCGGGCGAAGCAATCACAGTCTACAAGCAAGGCGACTGGTTCGACCTTTGCCGCGGCCCGCACCTGCCAAGCACGGGCAAGTTGCCGAAGGCCTTCAAGCTGATGAAGCTGGCGGGCGCCTATTGGCGTGGCGACTCCAAGAACGAAATGCTTCAGCGCATGTACGGCACGGCTTGGGCCAATGAGAAAGACCTCAAGGCGCATCTGCTACGCCTCGAAGAGGCCGAAAAGCGTGACCATCGCAAACTCGCGACGCAGCTCGACCTGTTCCATCTCGACGGCCTGGCGGCGGCCGGGTCCATCTTCTGGCACCCGAAAGGCTACCAGATCTGGTTGCAGATCGAATCCTATATGCGCCGGCGTCTCGATGCGGCCGGCTATGAAGAGATCAAGACGCCGCAATTGATGGATTCGGTTCAGTGGGAGAAATCCGGTCACTGGGGCAAGTATCGCGAGAACATGTTCATCGTGCCGGACTTCATTCCTGAAGGTGATGAAGGCGTGGACATTTCGGTGCCTGACGATGCCAAACTTATGGCGTTGAAACCCATGAACTGTCCGGCGCATGTCGAAGTCTTCAAACAGGGCCAGAAATCCTATCGCGACCTGCCGCTGCGCTTGGCGGAATTCGGGTGTTGCCACCGCAACGAGCCGCATGGCGCGCTGCATGGCATCATGCGGGTCCGTCAATTCACGCAGGACGATGCGCACATCTTCTGCCGTGAAGACCAGATCGTCGAGGAGTCTATCCGCTTCTGTCGCCTGCTCGAAAACGTGTACCGGGATTTCGGCTTTGAGAATATCGCCGTGAAACTCTCCACACGTCCGGATGTCCGGGCCGGGGATGACGCAACCTGGGACCGGGCCGAGAAAGGCCTGCAGGACGCCGTTGATGCAGCGGGCCTGCCCTGTGAGATCATGCCCGGGGAAGGGGCCTTCTACGGACCCAAGCTTGAATTCCAACTCACGGACGCGATCGGCCGGGTTTGGCAATGTGGTACGTTGCAGCTGGACTATGTTCTGCCAGAGCGTCTCGGCGCTGAATATACGGCGTCGGACGGTTCAAAGCAGCGCCCGGTCATGTTGCACCGCGCCATCCTAGGCTCGATGGAGCGCTTTATCGGTATCTTGATCGAGGAGTTTTCCGGCGCTTTCCCTATGTGGCTGTCACCGGTGCAAGTTGTCGTTGCGGCGATCACAGACGCAGCGAACGAGTACGCTGAGGAAGCAGCGGCTGCTCTGCGCAAGGCCGGACTGCGCGTCGAGACCGATCTTCGCAATGAGAAGATTAACTACAAGGTTCGCGAGCATTCGGTTCAGAAAGTGCCAATCATTGCGGTGGTTGGTGGTCGTGAGGCTGAGGACCGTACACTGGCGTTGCGTCGGCTTGGCAGCAATGGTCAGCACATGATCTCGCTGGAGGATGCCTGCCGCGATCTCGCCCAAGAAGCCCTCGCACCAGACCTGAAGTCCGACTAGTCCGGATCAACAGGTGACAGGTACTGCGGAACACGAAAAGATGCGCGGCATGAGCTACGCACCTTTTCTCGCCGCGGCCTTCCTGTTGTGGCCTTTGACCTCCATGGCAGGGACGCAGGGTAACGTTCTGCTGCTCGCGCTGGCTGCGATTCCTGCATTATTTGTTGCACGACCCGGTATCCGTCCGGCCCACTACCTGCTGGCGGGCATGGCCTTTCTGGTCTGGGCCGTTGCGAGTGAGTCCTGGTCTCCGGTCTCGCGAGGAATCATCAGTGGGACATTGATGGGCGGCGACTTTGCCATTCGGTCCGCCGGCCTGCGCATCATATTGACGCTTTTCTTCACCACGCTCTTGATAGCCGGTGCATTGCGAACTGCGCCCGGGCGCGCACAGATCTCGTCCCGCCTGATATTGGGAAGCCTCTCCATACATGGTCTGCTGATCCTGCTCAGCCCGGTCTTCGCGACTTCAGTGATGCCCGTCTTGTACGGGGATGATCCGCTCAATCATTCCTCAGGCTTTCAGAACCTTGATCGGGGTGCGAACGCTTTTGCGCTCGTACTGCCTATACTTGTAGCATATGTCGGGGCCCGGCCAGGCTTGGCATGGAAGGGGCTCGCACTGATGATTGCGCTGGCCAGCCTTGTCAGCTTCGGCGTTCTCGGATCGTCAGCCGCCATGTTTGGCGCGGCTTTGATGCTCGTCGCTTTCGTTATTGTTCGGGTCTTCCCAAAGTATGGCCTGCGCGGCCTGTTCACGGCTGTCGCTGCCTATATTGCGCTAGCGCCGATCTTGATGAGTGGGCTGCTCTACATGCTGGAGCGAAGTGGTGTGAACTTGCCGGGGTCTTTCCAGTCTCGCGCCTGGTCGTGGGAAGTCGTGATCGGGAAGATTCAGGAGACACCGCTGATGGGGCATGGTATCGAAGCATCAAAATCCTGGCAGGACACGTATGCAGCCTATCCGGAATGGATGGCGCAGTTGCCGGATTTCTGGGCGCGGTATCCGGTCGTTCCGGGGCATCCGCACAATATGGCCTTGCAGATATGGGCCGAGACGGGCGCAGTTGGTGCATTTGTTGCGGCACTCGCCGTTCTGCTGATCGGATGGCGACTGCCAATTGGGCACAATTTACGCACGGATATTCGCTACGCGATTGGCGGCATGCTGGCGGCGGCGTTCTGCCTGTTCAGTTTTTCCTATAGTGTCTGGAATGAAGCTTTCTGGTCTACCTTGGCGCTCGCTGTCGTTGCGCTGATTGTTCTGTCTCGCCGTGTGAGAGGATCGCTTGGATGACTCTCCCGACAATTACGGCGATCGTTGTGACCTATCATACCGGCCCTCGCTTGCATGAATGTCTCTATGCCCTGAAGTCCGATCCGGACATTTCTGAAATTATCATTGTCGACAACGGAAATCGGCCAGAGGAACAGTCCTGGATCGATGAGTTCGAGGCAAATTCAGATAAAGTCCACATCGTCCGTGATGGCACGAATCCCGGTTTTGGGGGCGGGGTGAACAAGGGTGCGGCGGGGGCGCTCGGCAATCTGCTTCTCGTCATCAATCCGGATGCGGTTCTGCGCCGCGGTTCGCTTGCAAGACTTGTGGCGGCAATGGAGAAGCGTGCTGAACCCGTCCTGGTCGGCGGCAAGATTTTTGATATCCACGGTCGTGAGGAGCGAGGCGCACGACGCAACACGCTGACGCTCTTGCGTGCGATGGGGTTGGGGAAGTGGACGTTGGAAAATGACCCGCCGCCCCGAAACTCCATCGAAGTTGGTGCAGTGTCAGGTGCCTTTTTCATGATGGATCGTCAGGCCTTTCGCAAGATGGGAGGGTTCGACGAGGGCTATTTTCTGCACGTCGAAGATGTCGACCTTTGTCGCCGTGTCCTGAAGTCTGGCGGTAGCGTAGTCTATCAACCTCATGCGGGCGCGTTGCATTATGGGTCGACGTCGGACGTTCCCTCTGAGGCTGTGGTCGAGCACAAGGCGCGCAGCCTTGTGAAGTATTTCAGGAAATTTGCGAACGGCCCGTTGGAGCGTCTGATTGTGACGCTGATTTCACCAGTCATGGTGCGCGCCCTCAAGGCTCGTCGCTAGACGGTTGGACGCCAATCATGGGGGGCCATTTCAAACCCGCTAAATTCGAAGCCGGGGGCAACAATACAACTGACCAGTGTCCATGCGCCCAGCGTTTCCGCTGTCTGCCAGTGTTGCGAAGGGACGACAAGTTGCGGGCGATGCCCAGCCCGCAGGTCAGGACCGAGCGTCACCGCACTTGCCCCTTGGCCGTCGGGTGGCGATAGCGTGAGGGAAAGAGGGCCGCCCGCATGCCATAGCCAGAATTCGTCAGCATCTACTCTATGCCATGCCGAGACTTCGTCAGCTTGCAGCAGATAGTAGATCATCGTGGAACTGGCGCGGCTGCCGTCCGATGTCGGCGCGCGATACGTTTCCCGGAAGTGTCCTCCCTCTGGGTGAGGGGTCAGATCCAGCATGCGGATGATCTCTCGGGCGCCGAGATCTCCGGAAATACCCCGCATCAGAAGCGGTCCTTGCGTCCACGTATTTCGGCGAAGGTTTCGACGGTGTTGCCGGGATGACCCATCGCCGCCTGGAGTACAGGATCGTCGGCACGCAAGAATGGGTTCGTGGCAAGTTCTTTGTCCAACCGCGTTGGAACAGTTGGAAGGCCCTCTGCACGACGCTCGTCAATCCAGAGCGCGTAATCCGTCAGTGCTTTATTCTGCGGGTCGACCGTGACGGCAAACCTTGCGTTGGCCTGTGTGTATTCATGCGCGCAGTAGAGCTGGGTTTCTGACGGCAGAGCTTTCAGCTTGGACAGGCTGTTCCACATCATCTCCATCGTGCCTTCAAAAACACGGCCGCAACCAAGTGCAAAGACAGCGTCTCCGACAAATGCGACGTCTTGATCTGAGAAATGATAGGCGATGTGGCCTAGCGTATGCCCGGGCACATCCATCACGCGCGCGTTCGTACGCCCAAATTCGACGATATCGCCTTCGGATAGTTTCACATCAATGCCGGGAATTTTTTCCGCTTCACCGGCTGGTCCGTAAATGGTGCATCCCGTGACTTCCTTGATCCGCAAGTTCCCGCCCGCATGGTCGGGGTGCCAGTGCGTGTTCAGGATGTGCGTAACCGTCCAGCCTTTACGATCGGCCTCGGCAAGGTATTTTTCGGCATCCGGCGTATCGATTGCCGCAGTCTTTCCTGAGACCGGTTCATGAACCAGATAGCCGTAATTATCGTTCAGGCAGGGAAATTTGTGTATGTCGAGGGTGATTTTCGTCATTAGCGTCTCCTGCAGACCAGACTAGCACAGGCCACTTCATGCGTCAGGATGCCGTCACCTTGCAACGTTTCTATGCCTCGCCTTTGGGGCAGGCAGCGACGCGCATCCTGTCCGGCAAGCTGACGGATCTCTGGGGAGATGCGCGCGGCCTCTCTCTGCTGGGTCTGGGATACGCCATTCCGGTGCTCGAGGCCTTTGGTGCTGCGCCGGGGCGCAGCGTGGCAGGTATCCCGCTCGATCATGGACCTGTCTCATGGGACCCGTTCGGTCGCGGCAATGCGGCGGTCGCCATAGGCGATGTTCGACTGCCCTTTCCGGACGGCATGTTTGATCGTGTGATCGTGCTGCATGGGATCGAGGAATCGGGTAATCCGCGAGCCTATTTGCGGGAAATCTGGCGGATAACGGCTCCAGAGGGTCGTATTGTATTGGCGGCGTCCAACCGGTCCGGCTTGTGGTCGCGCGCGACCAAGACGCCGTTTGGCCAAGGCCGCCCCTGGACACGCGCGCAGCTCATGAATCTGCTTTCGATCGGGCTGTTTCAAGTCACAGCGTCCAGTAGTGCGCTTTACATGCCGCCAATGGCGACACCTTTGGTGAGTTCGGCGGCCGAAGGCTGGGAAGTGATGGGCCGAATGCTCGCGCCGGGGCTCGGTGGCGTGGTGTTGGTGGAGGCAGTGAAACGCCTTTATGCCTCTCCTGGAGGCGGCGCTACAGCACCAGTGACCGAAAAAGTGCGTCTGGCGCGGCCTGCGACAAGCAATGGTCGCGAAAGCCATTGACGCCGCTACGCGCGCCTCGGTAGTTTAGAAACTCCTAATTCGCATTACAGATCAAAGGATTGCGTGCCATGAAACTCGTAACAGCCATCTTCAAACCGAGCCGATTGGATGCGGTGATTGACGCGCTGTCCGAAGCTGGCGCGACAGGACTGACCGTATCGGAAGTGCGCGGCTATGGTCGCCAGCTTGGCAAAACCGAAGTTTATCGCGGCGCGGAATACGAAGTGCGCCTCCTGCCCAAGGTCAAAGTGGAAGTCGCCTGCCCTGACGCTTCGGCCGAGCGCTACGCCGAGGCCATCACGCAGGCCGCCAATACGGGCACAATCGGTGACGGCAAGATCTTCATCTACGATCTCGACAGCATTATCCGGATTCGCACTGGTGAGCGCGACGAACAGGCTGTGTCCGGCTAGTTCTGGTCTTCCGACTTGAAGCTTGCCTGTTCAGCGCCATGGTGGAGCTGAAGGTTCAGCAACACGCCTTTTGCAACCGGTAACAACCACAAGCATAGTCCAATCACGGCCGCACATAGCGCGATGAAGGCAATGACCATCGGCACCAGGGGCAGCGGACTCATCGGCAACAGGAACAGAAACGGCGCCAGCAATAGCAGCACACCGAAACCTACGAAAAAGGCCGGGCCGTCTGCAGTATCGGCCGCCGTCATGTCACGTCCGCAAACGGGGCAGGATTCGTTGAGCTTCAGATAGGAGCTGTACAATTTGCCTTCGCCGCACTGGCCGCATCGCTGACGGATACCGGAAATGATGGGGGAGGGGTGGCTCATGATTCTGGACCTCTTTGAGCCGGATGCTTGGTCAGACCTTTACCGGCACTTTCCATACCTATGTAAGGACCGCTTGGTTGGTGTCATCTGCGGTAGATGGTTGCAGGGGCATGAAGGCCTTGACGTTGGTCGCCGTATTCCGCACCAGAACGGGCGAAATCTGACTGCAGGAACACCATGACCGAACCCGTCTTCAACAAGATCGCCATCATTGGCGCCGGCCTCATCGGCGCGTCCATCGCGAGGGCGGCTGTGCAGTACGGCGCGGCTGGGACTGTGAGCCTTTATGATTCCAGCGAAGATGTGCGCCTGCGCGCCGCTGGAATTGCGTTGGGGGATGTCGCGGACAATCTTGCCACTGCTGTGGCAGAGGCAGATTGCGTGTTCCTCTGTGTCCCCGTCGGTGCCTTGCAGGCCGTTGCTGCGGACGCTGTGCCGCTGATGAAGGCAGGAGCCGTCCTGACCGATGTGGGCTCAGTGAAAGGCCAAGCCACCGAAGCGCTTGCGGCCGCCGCCGATGGCCGCGTGCACATTATCCCGGGCCACCCCATTGCCGGTACGGAGCAATCCGGTCCGGAGGCGGGCTTTCCAACCCTGTTCCAGAATGCCTGGCACATTCTGACACCCCTGGCAGACGGGGACGACAATTACGACGCTGCTGTATCGACGCTGGAGGCGTTCTGGACGCAACTTGGCGCAACGGTTGAAACGATGGATGCAGCGCGGCACGACCGGGTCCTCGCGATCACTTCGCACCTGCCACACCTGATTGCGTTCAACATCGTTGCAACCGCGTTCGATATGGAGACCGTCGAGCAGGGCGAAGTCGTGAAGTATTCTGCTGGTGGTTTCAGGGATTTCACCCGTATCGCCGCCTCCGACCCTGTCATGTGGCGCGATGTTTTCCTGAACAACAAGGACGCCGTACTTGAGTGCCTTGGCCGGTTTTCCGAGGATCTTGCCGCGCTGCAACGCGCGATCCGTTGGGGCGACGGAGAAACGCTTTTCAACGAGTTCAATCGCGCCCGTTCAATCCGCAAGGCCATCATTGATGCGGGCCAGGATTCTGGGGCAGTTAACTTCGGGCGGAACCTGCCCAAGGGAGATGAGGATGAAGGCGCTTGAACTGACCGAGGAGCGTCGCGCGACGTTGCGTGGCCATTTGCAAACTCTGTTTGCAACCGAATTTGACGAGCGCCTCAGCGATTTTCGGGCAGATGACATCGTCGACCTGATGCTGAAGACGCTCGGTCCGGCCGTCTACAATCAGGCTGTCGCAGATGTCCGCGCTCACCTGCAGGGCAAGCTGGAGGATCTCGACGGTGAAGTCTGGGTCGAGGAAGCTGGCTGACATGATGCTCACGCGCTTGTGTGTCGTGCGGGACTGAACCTTTCGGTATGGTCCCGCGTATGAACCGCATGACCCACACGATTTCCCGACGCTCGCTGCTCCTGTCCGGCGCCGCTTCACTGGGCCTTGCCGCCTGTTCCATCAATTCTACATCGGAAGCAGCAGACGCTGAAAACGCCGATAATGAGGAGCAATATGCTGATTCCGAATGGCGCCGACTTACCAATGATGACTGGCGTGCGCGCTTGAGCGCGGCCGCCTACGGCGTTATGCGGGAAGAGGGTACCGAGCGTCCCTTTACATCGGACCTGAACAAGGAGGCCCGCACAGGTACCTATCATTGCGCCGGGTGTGACCTCGCCCTGTTTTCATCGGACACCAAATTCGATTCCGGCACGGGCTGGCCGAGCTTCTATGATGTCTTGCCGGGCGCCATGGGAACCAAACCTGATCGCAAGCTGATTTATGTGCGCACGGAATACCACTGCGCCCAATGCCTGGGCCATCAGGGGCATGTATTCGAGGATGGGCCGGAACCCACCGGCTTGCGGTATTGCAACAATGGCGTTGCGCTGACCTTCAAGCCGGCCTGATTCCGGATCACTCGATGATTTCCATGCCCTCGGGGATTACGAATGGCGTGGTAGCGACACCGACATTTCCGGCTTCAACTACCTCACCAGGACCGCCTTCCCGACGCTCATAAGCCTGAGCCAGCGAGAGATATGGCGGGACGTGAACCCAGCCCGCACCACCATCATTTTGTGTGATTTCGAAATGAAGGTGAAACGTTGTGGGCGTGCCGCCGAAATCATTCGAGACATACCCAATATGCTGGCCGGCCTCGACTGGGTCCCCCGCCTTTACCTGCAGCTTGTCCATGTTCATGTGCATGTATTTGAAGATACGTCCGCCTGCGCGCAGATTCACGCTGTAAGTGCCAACGTGTGAGATGACACCATCAGACACCGCGACAACCTTGTGCAGGGTGCGGTCACTGGCAGCTGTCCTGCGCAGTGTATTGCATTCCTGTGGTGTGCCGACCCGAATGTCCTGCCCCTGGTGGACTTTGGGTTGGGGGCAGTAAGGAGAGGTCCGATTGGCGCTGCGTACTTCGCAGAAATTGTCCCGCCATGGATAGGCGTAGTTGCGGGAATCGCACTGGTCGCCCCCCGCGACACCCCCGCCAAAGCTGAACACTTGGGACTGTAGGTAAGTTGGTGCATCCGCGATAGGAAATACAAGATCAGGTGCGTATGCAATCTGCTCCGGTGCACCTTGGCCTGAGCCAGGCAGAAGCGCTCCGGCTTCAAAATAGCTGAAGGTTGGTTCGACCGGCTCAACAGGGTCGGGCAGGCTGGCAGCCTCGTCGCCATCATCACTGATATCTTCAGCCGGAATATCTGTGTCATCAAGCGTGTCGCCCGGTGTTTCGGTATCCGTGTCCGTATCGGTGTTAGCATCCGTTTCAGGGTTGGTGTCCTGGTCCGAAGCGTCATCATCTTCAGGAGTTGTCGCGGGATCAGTATCTGGTGTGTCGACGTCGGGAATGTCGTCGGTGGGGGTGTCGACATCAATCGGATCGGTAGCGGGGTTGTCGGCGTCTACTGGATCAGGTCCGTCCCCGAGATCATCCGTATCGGGCGAGTTGGCTGTATCTTCCGCATCACCCGCAGTGTCCGTTGGCGTGTCCTCACCGTCTGCCCCATAGGGATTGTCGACCGGCGCAGACGGCGGCGGAGGTCCGGGCGCTCCGGGCGGTACAGCAGGCCCCGCATCCGGCGTAGTCGGACTTGGTCCGCCATCTCCCGGAAATCTGACAAAGTCGCAGGCGGACAGCATGAGGGCTGCGCTCGCCAGCAGCAGCAATCGTGTTGGTTTCATCAACGCGTCCCCGCAATTACTAGCTTGTTGGTCACATCGAGAGCTTCTTGCTCCGTGATGCAGTCGGCTTCACCTCCCTTGATGGATTTGCATTCAAATTCCACGAGGTAGTCTGCGCCATAACGAGAGAACGAGACTTGTGCACCACTCATCGTTGGCGTGTAGGTCAGGACGGGCGTATCGTCTTGGGCATTGGTGGTATCAACTCCAATGACTTCATTCGTGCCATTGACGACAATGTCATAGTCTATGCCGGGATAGGCAGCGAAATAGCCGTCCGACATGGGTTGAAAGCGGATGCCACTCTCGGCGCCCTGTGGCACGACGATGCCGGTTGGAAGCAAGACCGGTACGGGCGGCGCGGTGCCGCCGGATTCCACCTGGAAACTCGTCTCGCGCTGCTCGCTGGGTGTGGCAGCAAGATCTGCTCGTGCAGCGTCCCAGTCGATTGTTGCAGTGCTGGCGACCATCACCGGACCGTCAGGTTGATCTGGAACGAGCGTAGCTTCTTCTACAGGAGCAATTTCCGGCTCTTGGGTTTCAATCGGTGCTGGTTCGTCGCGGTCTCTCGCAATCAAGAAGTCGCATGCGGTAAGCGAGAGCGCGCACCCACCGACAATCAGGATGGTACGGATAGATGTCATTTGCGTTTGTCCTCTCCGGGATGAGCTACGAAGTCAGGGTCTGCATAGGCGACGCCATCAATTGACAATATCTGTTGGCGGATTTCTTCAATTCGCCCGCGTGTCGCCTCGACACCGGCGGGCAGTTGGTACACCAGATTGATTTCGCCGGAATAGCTGGCGCCCACGAGACGGAAATCCTTCAGGATGGGGATGTCTTCTACGAGATCCGAATATGCGGCATCAGCGGTCTCGCGATCGCGTTTGAAATTGCGCGCAATCGTATCAACTTCAGACCGCCCCTTGAGGCGGACGATAAAGGTGACTTCCGCACCGCTCGAACTGGACGAGCTGCTGCCACTGACGGCAGCAGGCTTGACCTGTTCTACACCCACGGTGCCGATTGGCGGACGTGGGTCGGTCGCCGCCTGTGTGGCGGGGCTGTCCTGTTCAGGCCGTGAGTGGGAGCTATTGCGGTCATCACTCCCCACGATAACCAACCCCACCGCGCTGGCCAGCAGGGTGACCCCTGCAAGGCCAAGCGGCCCGCCGAGATGGACGGGAGAAGGGCGCCGTTTTGGCATCAGTCTCCGCCACCGCCGGTCGGCCGTTCCGGTACCATGGCGAGGTCGAGCAAGCCTTGACCGCATGGACGTGTGCACATGTCGGAGCTTCCCTCAATCGGAGTGGTGCCCGGGTAGAGTGCACATGAGCCAGAGCATTGCATCGCAGATCGCGGGCTGGATGCAGCGAGCAGGGTGGCTTTCAGCTCTTCCGGCGTGGCGTCAGGATCGCGTGCCTTGAGGAGGGCAAGTGCTGCTGAGACATGCGGCGCTGCCATCGATGTGCCCTGTTCAAAAGCGTAGAAGCAGTCTTCGACGGCTTCACCCGTGACCGGGTCATAGCAATTCGTTGCAGCCTTGGTGGACAGGACGCCATCTGGACGACCGTCCCCATTGTCGTCCCGTGTCAGGTCTCCACCAGGGGCGAGGAGATCTACTTCCGGTCCGAAATTGGAATAGGGGGCTATATGTCCCCGGGCATCGCCGGCGGCGACTGTGATCACATTCGCGCAGCCACCCGGCGCATAATACTGCGTCGCAACGCGGGCATTGCCGGCTGCCGAGACGACCAGCACACCACGCTCAGTGACCGAATCAATCGCATCCTGCAGCGATGCAGGACAGTATTCGAACAGCCCGATGGAGAGGTTGATTACGTCAGCCGGATTGTCGTTCCAGATCTCGTTGCCTTCCTCATCCTCGGCCGGGATCAGGCCGCCTGCCCACCGGATGGCATCATTGATGTCGGAGAGACGCCCACCACATTTGCCGAGCGCGCGCACTGGAACGATTTTGACGTTCCACGCCCCGCCCGCGACACCTGAGGCATTGTTGGTCGCGGCTGCGCCAATCGTTCCCGCCACATGTGTGCCGTGAAATGTGTCTTCTGCAAATGGGACTGACGGATCACAGAGATCGCCCGGATCGTTCGGATCGCCGTCACGGCCGTCACCATCATTTCCCATACGTGGATCGGAGACCATATCCCAACCCGGTGCGATGTTGGGGGAATCCTTGATGTCGGGGTGTTCCAGTTGCAGGCCGGTGTCTACAACAGCCACGACAACATCTGCTGATCCATCTGTGCCCTGACGGGTCCAGAATTCCTGGAAGCTTGAGCCCCCTACGGACTCGCCTTCGCCTGTACCATTGTTCTGGAAATGCCATTGAAGTTCCCAAAGCGGGTCATTCGGGGTGATGGTTGTGTCGGTGATGACGTCCGGGGTCACATCGGTTCCGGTGGCCGGTGTGTCGGGGCGTGGTTTACGAGCGAACTGGTTTTCGAAAATATAGTCTTTCTCGACATATTCGAACTGACCAGACGCTTTCAGGTCTTTCACGATACATTCTGTCGCGAGCACCGGGCTCGACTGAACGGTGACCATATCAGGATTGTCTGGGCATTCGAGTTTCGCATCGACGGCGAGGAAATTCTGCATCGTGTTGCGAGGGGATCCGGCTGGCGTGAACCGAGTGGGGCTGCCACCATCCTCGCCGATCTGTATGACCATCTGCCCCTCGCGAGACAGGGCCACTTCGCCGCCCATTCCATACTTCGACAATGTGTCCAGCATTACGGAATTGGCATCGCGTTGCGCTGTAATGGCATCACGACTGATAACAGAACGACGCGCAAGCTTGCGCGCTGCGACTTTTTCCTGAACCGGTGCAGATTCCAGGGAACGGGGATTGAGGGACCGGGTGCGCGCCGTTGGCGATGGTTCTTTCGCGGCGGTCTGTTCCAGTTGCCTGGATGCCTTGTCAATTTCCTGCAGAGTTTTTTCTCGTGCTTTTGGGTCGAGCTTCACCTTGGGCATGACGCGTGCAGGCTGAACCGACAGGCTGCGTGACGGGGCAGGCGCAGAAGTGATCGGTGCGGTGGCATCGGACTCTGCAGCAGGGGCGCTTTCAGCCTCGACCGGATCGTCGGAAAATTCGTCAAAGGCTTCCGGATCTTCCAGGAAGACTTCATCGTCTTCCACGACCGCCATGGCTTCAGCAGGGGGGATGTCCCGTGGCTTGGCAATGATCGATCCGACCGCAAACATCGGGCTCGCGCTTGCCGTTTCGAAATTCATGTCATTGCGCAGCGTACCGGCAATGGCTCGGTCCATGACGTCAGCTGCTTCCAGCGGTTTGGGAGCGTCCGGTTCAACAATGGTCCGACCGCTCAACTGGTCCATAGTCGCCTCGGCGAGATCACGAGCGCGTTCGAGCCTTGTGTCTTGCTGGTCGCATGAGGACAGCACGAGCAGGCTGGCCAAAGCAGTTCCGAGCGCGAGGCGGCCCGGCGTCGATATCAGTTTCCGCAGCATGTGAGATATCCCCGTGTGTTTCCCAAGATACTCCCAGCTCCTTAGATTAACCCTTTAGCAAGATTATGACGAGGGTGGGGCATTGTCCAATGCAAACGCTTTTCAACCTGACACTTGTTGACGTGAAATCGGAAGCCCGGCTTTCCTTACGGCACCATTTTCTTGTTGCTGGACATTTCCAGAAGACCGGCCGATGACATGAGAATGAGCGAGGGGCAGACGATTCCACCAGACGTGTCCAGACCGGACCGGCGCAACGCTTTCTTCCTGTTGTTCTTCTCATTGATGGCGATCGGGGCTGGCAATACGATGCTGATTGCCGCCGTATTGCCGCCACTGACGCGAGAGATTGGTCTTCCGGACTGGATGGCCGGGGCTATCTTTGGATTGTCGGCGCTGTGCTGGTCGTTGATGTCGCCGTTTTGGGGTGGTCGGTCCAACCGCTGGGGAAGGCGGCCTGTCGCCGCCTTGGGACTTGTGGGATATGGCATCTCCATGCTCCTGCTGTTCCTGACCGGCTGGCTTACCATGACTGGCGTACTGACCGGCACGTTCATGATGTTTGCCTGCCTTGCCATGTCGCGTTCGATTTTTGGGTTGCTGGGCTCTGGCACGAACCCGGCTGCGCAAGCTTATGTTGCTGATCGCACCAGTCAGGCCGAGCGACAGTCCGAAATCGCGTTCATCACATCGGGTTTCAGCGTTGGCACGGTGATTGGCCCCGCTTTTGCCGCGGCGCTGGTGGCAACGCTTGGCCTGCTGAGCCCCTTGCTACTGACGGCGGTTATTGCCTTTACCATGTCGGCCTTGATCTGGTTCCGCCTCCCGGAAGAGCGCGAGCCGGTAACGGATGCGACCCAGTTTGAAGAAATTCCCGGTGCGCGGGGTCTTTGGCGATCCGGGCCGGTATTGCCCTTCCTTGTGTTCGCCGTGTGCCTGTCGCTGACGACCGGTGTATTGACGCAGGTTTTTGTCTTTTCAGTAATGGACAAACTGGGCGTTTCCGGAAAGGAAGCGGCGCAATTTACCGGGCCGGCCTTTACCGTTGGCGCACTCGCCGTACTGCTGGCCCAGCTTGTGTTGATCCCTCGCCTCAAGCTCAAGAACAAGACACTCATGTGGGGAGGCTGCCTGCCTTTGCTGGCTGGGGCGTTGCTGATGGTCTTCGCAAATGACTATGCAAATTTGATCCTGGCGCAGTTCTGCATTGGCCTCGGGCAGGGGCTCGCGCGGCCGGGATTTTCAAGCGGGGCATCACTGGCCGTCTCACCTCAGCTTCAAGGCAACGTCGCAGGTCTCGTAATCTCGGCGAATGGAATGGGTTTCATCATCACGCCCTTCTTCGGCTTGTTCATCTATGAGTATGTGAACCCGCATCTTCCGTTCATATTCTGCGCGGGCCTGCTGAGTTTCATGATCCTGTATGCCCGGTTCGGGTTGAAGGATGGCGTCGGCGAACCGGATGAGGAAGCCGACGCAGTTTGATCAATTTGTGCCGGACGGGCTGGATGCGACACCAACATTCGCTTCGCCAGTGACCAATGCCAGGGCCTGCTTTGTCGGGTAGCCGTCCGCAACGAGGCCCCTGGATTTTTGGAATGCTTGCAACGCGCCCTTGGTCTTGCGACCGGGAATGCCGTCCACGCCGCCTGCGTCAAAGCCCTGGGCGTTGAGGGCGGCCTGAAGGATCTTGATCTCGCTAACGGTGAGAGGTGACAGATGTGTTGGCCAAGACGCGATGGGCCCATTCTGGCCTCCCATCGCATCGCCGGACAGGCCCACGGCGAACGCGTAGGAATCGGCATTGTTGTAGGTCTTGAACGCCTTGAAATTGTTGAACAGCAAGTATTTCGGGCCTTCCGCACCGGCTGGCAGCCAGAGTTCAGCATAATTGGCTCCGCCTGTTTCGAAGGTGCCGCCGCGTGCAGGTACCAGGCCTTCAGTTGCCCATGTTTCGATCCGGCGTTCATTGCCATCTGCCAGTCCGAAATCGAACCCGGTGCGGGCCAGCACTTCAATGCCCCAAGGCTGATTCAGTGTGTAGCCGGAATTTGCCAGATAATTGGCGGTCGAGGCGAGGGCATCAGCCTCACTCTCCCAGACATCCTTCTTGCCGTCGCCGTCAAAATCTTCGGCATAGGCGATGAAGGTCGATGGCATGAATTGGGTATGGCCCATCGCGCCGGCCCACCCGGCGATCAGGTCGTCGCGCTCTGCATCGCCTTGTTCGAGAATTTTGATCAGGGAGAGCAGTTCACGCTCAGCGAGGCTCTTGCGTCGACCTTCCACAGCCATGTTGGCCAGGACGTTTGGCGCGTCGAAACTGCCTTTCACGGCACCAAAGCTCGTTTCCATGCCCCAGATCGCGACGATGGCTTCGCGGTCTACGCCATAGGCGGCTTCAAGAGAGTCGAAAAGTGCCGGGTTTTCAGCAAGGCGCGAAGCACCTGTGCTTATGCGGCTATTGCTCATCGGCACGCGCAGATAATCCCAGATCGGCTTGGCGAATTCGGCTTGGTCTTCGATCCCTGTCTTAGCGGGTTGGAAAGACGATCCAATCCAGAGTTCTAGCGGAGATATGCCGGTAAGGACAGATTTGACGACCTCGCGATCATGACCAGCGGCGAGTGCTTTTTCAGAGAACGCTACGCGCCAAATGTCCATTCCGGCATGGCCGGAGGAGGCGTAGGTGATCGCGCCTGTCTCGGGAGCGGGTACTGGCGCGGCGATCGGTGGAGGCGCAGCCTGGCCCGGACTATGGGCACAGGAGGCAACCAGCGCGGTCATCGCCGCAGCCGCGATGATATGTGAGCGCCGCAGCGCAATCTGTGCCATTCTTCCAGCTCCTGAAACCGCACGTTCATGACAGCGTGCAACCTTGACTCTTCTTACCGGATTCATTACCCGCTCCGCTTTCCAATTCCTTATGATCCACAGGCTAGGCCCATGAAAGTCCGCTCGTCTCTCAAATCGCTCAAGTCGCGCCACCGCGACTGTAAGATCGTGCGCCGCAAGGGCCGCGTTTACGTCATCAATAAAACTGACCCCCGCTTCAAAGCAAAGCAGGGCTGACGTGAACATGAACAGGCAATAAGGCGGCACTATGGCTGCTGAAATTGCCCTGTTCGACCTTGGGCATGTGGTCCTCGACTGGGACCCTGCACGACTTTACGCGAAGATCATCGATACGCCGCAGGAACGTCAAATGTTCCTGGCGGATATCTGTAACATGGCGTGGCATACACGGCATGATGCTGGTGCAAGCTTTGCCGAGAATGCCGTTGATCTGATCCGGCAATATCCTCAGTACGAAACTGAAATCCTTGCCTGGGGTCGGCGATGGATGGAAATGTTCGACGGCTATGTGGAAGGTACCGCCGAACTGATCCGGCGCCTGGATGCCCGCCAGGTGCCGCTCTATGCCCTGACGAACATGCCAGCCGATCCTTGGGACGAAATGCTCCAGGAGTTCGAGATCCTGCGACGGTTCCGCGATGTGATCGTGTCTGGCCGGATCGGCCTGATCAAGCCCGGCACCGAAATCTATCATGTCGCCCTGGAGGTCATGGACCATCCGGAGCCAGCAAACGTGCTGTTTATTGACAACAGCCTGCCCAATGTTGAAGCGGCTGACGCGCTTGGCTTCCGGACACATCATTTCAAGCATGCAGAGGGCCTGGAGACCGCTTTGTTGTGTGAAGGCCTGCTGTGACAGCAAGTTGTGGTTGCCCCGCCCGGCGCGCGGCATAATATCGGACTGATGATAAGAGCGCTCCTTCTGGCCGTCCTGTTCCTCGTGGGCGCGGCGCATGCGGAACCATCCGATGAGATGTTCGAGAAGCTGCGGACTGCGCCCAGTGACAGCGAAGCCAATGACGTGGCCATGGATATCTGGGCCTCCTGGATGGAATCCGGCTCACCGACGGTGGATGTCATCATGGAGCGGGGCGTCGATGCGCAGACCGCAGGAGATTTCGAGACGGCGCGCGCCTTCTTTGATCGGGCCATCCTGATCAAGCCAGACTATCCCGAGGCGTGGAACCGGCGAGCTGCCCTGTTCCTGATGGATGAAAATTACACCGAGGCATTGCGCGACCTGAACGAGACCTTGCAACTCGAGCCGCGCCATTTCGGCGCGTGGTCCGGGTTGGGCATGATGTTCGAAAGCATGGGATCTCCCAAGCATGCGCTCGAAGCCTATCGCGAGGCCATTGAAATCTATCCGCGCATGCAGCAGGCACTGGCCGCAGAAAAGCGGTTGTCCAAGCTTGCTGAGGGCCAGGGTCTTTGAGGGGCGTGATTACGGCAACAGCCCTCGGCATATGCGTGCTCGGTACGGGGGCTTGCGTGACCAGTGCAGCCTACAAGAACAAGGTGGAAGCCACCCACCCACCAATTGGCCGGCCCGTATCGGTAGGAACTGAGACTGTGCATGTCATTCAGCGTGGAGAGGCAGGT
>CENV01087468.1_pt1 | contig 23505 bp, 19 predicted proteins | sample 530231 | NCBI WGS metagenome assembly CENV01 (sample SAMEA2619815, study PRJEB7988) | marine metagenome | biome: marine biome (ENVO:00000447); feature: surface water layer (ENVO:00002042); material: "saline water (ENVO:00002010), including plankton (ENVO:xxxxxxxx)" | depth 5 m | reverse complement strand
GGCACCGGCGATACCGGTCGGGTGGAACTGCCACATCTCGATGTCTTGTACCGGTACGCCTGCACGCAGCGCCATGCCCACGCCGTCGCCGGTGTTGATCAGCGCGTTGGTGGTCGATGCATAGATGCGACCAGCACCACCAGTTGCAAGAACAGTGGCCTTCGAGCGGATGTAAACGGTTTCGCCGGTCTCGATGCAGATGGCGATAACACCAACGACCGCACCATCCTGGTTCTTCACCAGATCGACCGCGTACCATTCATTGAGGAATACGGTGTCGTTCTTCAGATTGCCCTGATAGAGGGTATGCAGCAGCGCATGACCAGTACGGTCGGCAGCAGCGCAGGTACGAGCAGCCTGCCCGCCCTTGCCGAAATCCTTGGACTGACCACCGAACGGACGCTGGTAGATGCGGCCCTGCTCGGTGCGGGAGAATGGCAGGCCCATGTGCTCGAGCTCGAACACGGCTTCCGGGCCGACAGAACACATGTACTCGATCGCATCCTGGTCACCGATGTAGTCGGAGCCCTTGACGGTATCGTACATGTGCCAGCGCCAGTCATCGTTCGGGTCGGCCGAAGCAATGGCGCAGGTGATGCCGCCCTGAGCGGAAACGGTGTGCGAACGAGTCGGGAAAACCTTGGTGACCACAGCGGTCTTGTGACCAGACTGGGACAGCTGCAGCGCCGCGCGCATACCGGCGCCACCGCCACCGACGATGATGGCGTCAAAAGAAAGCGTACGAATGTTAGCCATGAATCAGATACCCCAAAGAATCTGCACGCCCCAGACGAAGAAGGTGAACATGGCAATGCCACACACCGCCTGGAACAGGAAACGAACGCCGGTAGCCCACTTGCCGATCGCCATGTTGGTCAGGTAGTCAGTGGAAATCGTCCACATACCAACCCACGCGTGCACACTCAGGGCAACCAGCGCCAACAGGCTGAAGATCCGCATCCAGTTGGCCGAAAACAGCTCATGCCACTGTGCATACTCCAAGTCCGGGTTCGCAATCAGGTACCCAAGCAGGAACAGAAAATAAGCCGCAAGAACCACTGCAGAAACGCGCTGCGCCATCCAGTCGTACAGACCCGAGCGCGAAAAGTTGGTGACATTGGTTACCATATCCACACTCCCGCCAGAACGATCAGCACCGCCGACACGGCGATTACGATTTTCGAGCCCAGCTTGCCGCCTTCCAGCGTCTCGCCATGCCCAGTGTCCATGATCAGGTGACGCACACCCGCCACAAGGTGGTACAGCAGTGCGGACAGCAACGCCCAGCTCACCAGCTTGGCCAGGGGACTGCTCAGATACGCACGAACATCCTCAAAGCCTTCCGGAGAAGACAGCGAGGTATCGAGCGCGAGCAGCAGCAAGGCGATACCGACGAACAGGATGACACCGGATACACGGTGGAGAATCGACGTGTAAGCAGTGATGGGGAGTTTTATTGTCCTAAGATCTAGGTTTACAGGTCGTTGGCTTTTCACGGCTTTTTTTCACACTTGAGAGCCCCAGAGCGCAGGGCAAAGTTGTTGGGAAGAGTACGCAGCAGTACCCGCTACCCACGAGTGACAACCTACAGAATACTGCCTGTAAGGCCCCTGCCGGTCGGTGTCCGAGTATAAACAGTTAGGTCACTAATGACAATGTGGTGAAGTGCCACTAAAGGCTGATAGCAGCCCCTATATAAATGCCGTAAACAGTGCATCCAAGCTGTACGCATCCCCCTGCAGAGCCCTCTACGGCATGGGTTCACGCAAATTGACTTTGCGATTTATCACTCTATAGTGATGCGGGCCCTGCGTGGGGGGCCATGATGATTCCAAGCACAAAACAGGAGGCCATACATGGCTGACAAGAAAGCGCAGTTGATCATCGAGGGCGCTGCCCCCGTCGAACTGCCCGTTTTAACCGGTACCGTAGGGCCTGATGTAATAGACGTACGAAGCCTGACCTCCACGGGTCACTTCACCTTCGATCCCGGCTTCATGTCGACCGCCTCTTGCGAGTCCAAGATCACCTACATCGACGGCGACAAGGGCATCCTGCTGCACCGCGGCTACCCGATCGAACAGCTGGCAGAGAAATCCGACTACCTGGAAACCTGCTACCTGCTGCTGAACGGGGAACTGCCGACCGCCGAACAGAAGGCACAGTTCGTCAGCACCGTGAAGAACCACACCATGGTTCACGAGCAGCTGAAATCCTTCCTTAATGGCTTCCGCCGTGACGCTCATCCCATGGCCATCATGTGCGGCGTTGTCGGCGCGCTCTCGGCCTTCTACCACGACTCTCTGGACATCAACGACCCGCACCATCGCGAGATTTCCGCGGTGCGCCTGGTCGCGAAGATGCCGACCATTGCTGCGATGGTCTACAAGTACTCGATCGGTCAGCCGCTGATGTATCCGCGCAACGATCTGAGCTACTCGGAAAACTTCCTGCACATGATGTTCAACACCCCGTGCGAGATCAAACCGATCAGCCCGGTGCTGGCCAAGGCAATGGATCGCATCTTCATCCTGCACGCCGACCATGAGCAGAACGCCTCGACCTCCACCGTACGCCTCGCCGGCTCCACCGGTGCCAACCCATTCGCCTGTATCGCCGCCGGTATCGCCGCCCTGTGGGGACCGGCACACGGTGGCGCGAACGAAGCCGTACTCACCATGCTGGACGAAATCGGCGACGTGTCGAACGTCGAGAAATTCCTGGCCAAGGCCAAGGACAAGAACGACCCGTTCAAGCTGATGGGCTTCGGCCATCGCGTTTACAAGAACTTCGATCCGCGCGCCAAGGTCATGAAGCAGACCTGCGACGAGGTTCTGGGCGAGCTGGGCATCAATGACCCGCAGCTGGATCTGGCCATGAAGCTGGAAGAGATTGCCCTCAACGATCCTTACTTCGCTGAGCGCAACCTGTACCCGAACGTGGACTTCTACTCGGGCATCATCCTCAAGGCCATCGGCATTCCGACCAGCATGTTCACCGTCATCTTCGCCCTGGCGCGCACTGTCGGCTGGATCTCTCACTGGAAAGAAATGATCGCCTCCGGCCAGAAGATCGGCCGCCCGCGTCAGCTGTACACCGGCCACACCAAGCGCGACCTGCCGCGTTAAGCGACAACCAGCGCAAAAAAAGGCTGCCCTTGGGCAGCCTTTTTTATTCCCCCTGGGCCGACTGAATATTTATCCCTTCCATTCGATTCACTAAAGGTCGACACAGGTGAGCGATGGCCATCTAGCGCAATCGGCGATCTTCCGGCCTGACGTCATTGATCAGCTCTCAGCAGACATACCGGCGGAGCCAGCAACTCATAGCCCGACGAGCAGTTGAATACGCAATCTTGGACTTAACAAGCGCAGACTTGCCTACGCAGTCGCTTGCTCCAGCCAACCCAACAATCGAATCGCATCCTCCCTAGTTTCACCACAGCAAACAGGGTCCGCCGAAAAAGCCGAGCAGACAACCGGCCGCCGCGGATCGCCGAACAGCAAACAGAGAAAGTCAGCGCTTAATTGAATACAGCGCTCCCCCGCACGCTTGCCATGAGGCATGCCAGGTATCGAGGAGCTAATTGAGGGGGCGATACAGCAGGCACCGCAACCGGGGCGACAATCCATAAAACTGCCACTCAGTGAAAAAACGCGCGCGATGATAATCCGACAGAAGTGTGCGCACCAGATGGCCATTGCACGCAGCACCGCCTGGAAATACGCTAGCGCGTCAGTATTTCGAGCCCCACCCCATCATGCCTGTCTGGTTGCAAACCGCCGCCCTACTCTGCTGCTCCAACCTCTTCATGACCTTCGCCTGGTACGGCCACCTGAAGAGCCTGAACGGCAAACCCTGGCTTATCGCCGCATTGATCAGCTGGGGCATCGCATTCTTCGAATACATGCTGATGGTGCCAGCAAACCGCATCGGCTATACCGAGCTGTCGATCGGCCAACTGAAGATCATGCAGGAGGTAATCACCCTGATGGTGTTCGTTCCGTTCAGCGTGCTGTACATGCAGCAGCCATTGAAGCTCGATTATCTATGGGCAGGGCTTTGCATGGTCGGAGCGGTCTACTTCATTTTTCGCAGCTAGCACTTCTGCCAGGTGACGCCAGGCCTGGCGCTTGGGCATACTGGCGACCCTTTTCCCGACCCTGCAAAGGAATCCAAATGTTCAAGGTCAATGAGTACTTCGATGGCACCGTCAAATCCATCGCCTTCGACATGACTGAAGGCCCGGCCACGATCGGCGTCATGGCGCCAGGTGAATACGAATTCGGCACTGCGCAACTGGAAGTCATGCACGTAGTTGCTGGCAGCCTGGACGTGAAACTGCCGGGTAGCGACGCCTGGGAAACCTTTGCCAGCGGCAGCCAGTTCACCGTACCGGCGAACAGCAAATTTCAGCTGAAGGTCAAGGTAGACACCGCGTATCTGTGCGAGTACCGCTGAGACGCAGCGAGCACTCCCTGAGACGGTGGGTTCGCGGTGGATGAGCGAAGCGTCATCCACCCTACTCCACGCACCCTCGGTACCGCCCAGCTCTTCGCCGCGCGAGAATCCAGCGTGACGGGCGTCTAGCCTAACGACCCGTAAGCGCGGCTGACCTGCTTGGCCTGATTCAGCCTGGTCAGCTCCGCGGCCAGCCGCTCACGCTCAGCGCGCCCCGCCCGCTGAAGCTCATCATACAGAGCCGCCACTGCGTCGATTTCCGCACGCAGCCCGGCATCAGCTGCATCTTCGTCGCACAATGATGCCACCAGCGCGCTGCACTCATGATCCAGCGAGCTGACCGCATCCCACTCCCCTGCGCTCAGTGCGCCGCGGAGCTTTTGCGCCAACGCGGCGAAGGCTTGCTTCTTCAACGACATCTTTTCCCCGAAAACGCGGTAAGCCAGCAAGCCAGCTTCAGGTGAATCAGCCCCTAGGCGCGATCTGATCCCAAGCCAGCTTTATCTCACCCAGAAGCTTGCCCACCTCGTTCAGTTTGTCGACATCATTATGCCGGCTCGCTTCGAACAGGCGCATCGTCATGTATTCATACAGACGATCAAGGTTGGCCGCCAGCTCGCCGCCAACATCCTGATCCAGCGCATCACGCAGCCCACCGATGATATTGATGGCCTTGCCGATCAGCACACCCTTCTCAGCGAAAGCCTCACGCTCCATCGCACCTTTGGCCTGAGCGATACGATCCAAACCACCTTGCATCAGCATCTGAATCAGGCGATGCGGGTCGGCCTCGGTAACCTGGGCTTTTACGCCAACCTGCTGGTATTGCCGCATTGCTGCCATAGCATTCATTTGGATGAGCCCCTTGCCACATCGATCTCACATACCTGTTTATCGGTCATCTGGCGCAGGACTTGAGTTTGTTTTGCAAACAAAAAACCGCCTACCGGCGGTTCTTGTATAAGCAGTCTGGCCTACTTTTTCGAATTGCTTCCTGCCCAAGGCAGGTTCTCCAGCGACGCGAGAAGGCTCGAAGACGTATTAGACAACTGCCCCACCAACAGATCCATTGCATTGAACTGCTTGTACAGTCGCTCCTGAAGCGAGGTGATACGGCGGGTGAGCGCCTCTTTCTGATCATCTATCTTAGTGATCGTCTCGGTCATTGCCTTGTTGCGCTGCTCGAGTATCCCACCGGTCTCGGTGTATGGCTTCAGCTTCGCATCAAGCCTGGAAGCCAACCCCTTGTCACCTGTGAACAGGCCCGACAACTCGCCGAAGTTACTGGCCATAGCCTTGTCCAGCTTGGCGCTGTCAATGGCGAGCGTGCCATCCTTCTGTGTGGTGATACCAATATCGGTCAGCGCACGCAGTGCACCATCACCCTGCACGTTAACCAGCTCGTTGCGAATCGTGTTGAGCAAGGTGCGTGCTGTGGCATCGCCCACCAATGCGCCTGTTACGGGCGCCTTACCCTCACCCACCGATGTAACCTTGGTCTGCGCATTGATCACACCGATCAGCTTGTTGTAGCTATCGACAAAGGACTGGATCTGCTTTTTGACTCCTGCCTTGTCTTCCGCCACCGCGATGGTCAGCGGTTCGTTTGCAACGGTTTTGGCCTTAAGGTCGAGCGTGACGCCCTCAATGGCACCATCGACTTTGTTGGTCTCGCTGATTACCTTCAAACCGTCGACATACAATTCAGCACTCTGTGCCGAGGTCAACACGCGAGCATCTTTGCCGGTGCCTGAGGTGCCGTCGAAGTTCAATGCGGAAAGACCGGTGAGCCCAGGTTCGTCTGCCCCGGTTGCAGTGACGGTAATATCGCGCCCTGCGCCCGTCTTGCTGCTACTCAGCACCAGTCGAGAACCATACTCGTCCGTGACAATGGTGGCGCTAACACCCATGTCTTTCCCGGCCGTGTTGATTGCATCACGCACACCGGCGAGCGTGTTGGTGTTTTCGTCAATCGTGACAGAAAAGGATTCCTTGGTGTTCGGCGCGGGCGGGATGCCTGGCACGCCAAGCGAGACCTCGAACGTTCCACTGGTAAAACGCGCCGGGGCTTCGGCCGTATTGGGAATCGCTGCCAATGCAACCTTGCTGCTGCTCGCCAGTGATTTGACTTCCAGTTGATAGCTGCCAGCTCCCGCGGCGGTTGACGCCGTAACGCCGACGAGGTCCGACTTGCTGGAAGTAGCCGAGCGCGCTTGGAACAGCTCTGGCTTGTTCAACGCACCCAGTGCAGTTTGGAAATCACTGATTGCACCCTTTAGCGCACCAACCGCCGTGATCTGCGTAGTGGTCTTCTTTTCGAGGGTTGCAAGCTGGGTTTCCTTCGGAGCACGTTCAGCGGCAACCATACTCGCAACGATGCTATCGATGTCGATGCCGGAACCGATGCCTGATACGCTTGCCATAGCTTCACCTCGTCAAATAAACCACACGACCGTATTGGATCGAAAACCAAACAAGAAACGTGCCGCTAGGCCTTAGCCTCGAATAACAGGCTGCGCATTTCATCCAGTCGCTCGGCCAGGCGCAGGATATCCTCGGACGGAATCTGCCGCACCACCTTGCCCGAGTCGCCATCCAGCACCTGCACCACAACCTGACCGGTGGAATCATCCACGCTGAAGTTCAAATCGCGCTGCAAGGTCTGCACCTGCGTGCGAATGCGCTCTACTGCTTCGTTTACATCTACTTTCTGTGGAGCCTTGCCAGAGCCACCTTCGCCCTGCAACGAAGAAAGCCCAGCTTCCTGACGAAAGCTGGGCATCGCGTTGCTCGACGAGGATGACGCAAGCGTGGCACTCGCTGCTCTTGCGACGTCCATGATTCACCTCTCAATGAATCGATGGGGTGGAATAACCACCCCATCGGTGAGCCTCGCTTACTGCAGCAGGCTGAGAACGGCCTGCGGCAGCTGCTTGGCCTGCGCCAGGATCGCAGTACCAGCCTGTTGCAGAATCTGGTTCTTGCTCAGATTCGCGGTTTCGGCGGCGAAGTCAGTGTCCTGGATGCGGCCACGAGCTGCGGAAACGTTCTCGGAGATGCTTTGCAGGTTGGCGATGGTGTTATCGAAACGGTTCTGCACCGCACCCAATTCAGCGCGAGAAGAATCGATCAGAGAAAGAGCACTATCAATTACCGACAGAGCTTTCTGCGCACCGATCTGACTTCCGATATCAATTTCGCTCACCTTATCTAGCTCAGCTGCGATAGCGGTAGTTGCTGAGTCAATACTAGTATCCGAAGCGGTAGTGGTGAACGAACTTGCGCTATCAAGACGAACCACCCCCATAGCACGGGACGAGTCGGTACTACCAGAAGTCAGAGTGGTAGTATCACTTGAGTTCTCGCCGGTGTAGTCATATACACCGAAGGTTGCAGTGCCAACACCCGCAGCGGCCGTAGTGGTGAAACCTTCGACTACAACATCGTCACCCGCTTCGCTAGTCAAAAAGACCTTGCCGTCTTTGATCTCAGCGGTGATACCAGTCTTACCGGACTTGGCGTTGATTTCTTTAGCCAGCTCAGTCAGATCACCACCAGCGATAGTTGCCCGAATATCTACAGCACCACCGTCCGTATCACCTGTCAGGCTAAATGTTACCGTACCGTCTCCCATACCAGAGAGCGCAGCAACAGTACGTGCTTCGGCAGTAACGCCGGTATCGGCAGTCTTCTGGTTGATGAGATCTGCAGCTTCTTTAGCGCTCTTGCCCGCGAGGGTAATGGCACCAGAGTTGTTTTCCCCATTTACTGTTATCGTGCCAGCTACGTTGTTAGCTCCAGCCGTTGCGGCGCCAGCAGCAACTTTCCCATAGCCGACGTTAGTGGCATTACCGGTAAGTGCGCTGGAGTAACTTCCAATTTGATCTGCTTGGAACGACCCAAGCGATACACTGATGGTCTCAAATGCATTCGCTCCGACCTGGAACGATTGGGATCCGAAAGAGCCGTCGAGAATTTTACGGCCACCGAAGCTGGTCGTGTCTGCAATCCGGTTCATTTCCTGTTGGAGCTGCGTCACTTCGTCTTGCAGAGCTTTGCGCTCAGAGCTGGAGTTGGAGCCATTAGCTGACTGCAGCGACAAATCGCGCATCCGCTGGAGAATATTGGTCGACTGCTGCAGCGCGCCCTCGGCAGTCTGCGCAAGCGAAATTCCGTCGTTAGCGTTACGCACCGCAACGCCCAGGCCGTTCACTTGACTCGTCAAGCGATTGGAGATCTGCAGGCCCGCAGCATCGTCCTTCGCACTGTTGATTCGGCTACCGGTGGACAGGCGCTGCATGGAGGTGGCCAGCGCGTTGGAAGAGTTGCTGAGATTACGCTGAGTATTCAGCGACGCGATGTTGGTATTGACAGTAAGAGCCATGGTGTTTGCCTCCAAGGGCGCTAGTTACTTTGGTTGCCTGAGCTTGCGACTCCGGGCCGGCTTGTGCCCAGGCACCCATTGAGTTCGCATTCGATTAGCTTATCGGCGCCGTTTGGGTTGGCTTTAGGGCAGATTCGAACTTTTTCGTGAGCCCGGTACCGCTCCAACGCTACGCCAGCACATCCATACTGCGGACTTGCTTGACTAGCTTTTCGGGTGAAGCGGGGAAAACTTTAGGGGATGGCTGAAGCCGTTTCCCTGACCTGGAGTCAAAGGGAGCTCGCTTACTGCTGGTAAGCGTTGCTAAACCAGTCGCGGCGAGGGCCGCTCCCACAGGTTCGGTGAAACATTTGGGGAGCGGGTATGACAGCGAGGCTCGCTGGGATGAGGCCGTTGCTGACGTGCTATGAACCAAGCTGTGCGAGACGCTCGAGGAATTGCGCTTCGTCGAGCACCGTCACGCCGAGTTCGTTGGCTTTGGTGAGCTTCGAGCCCGCGCCTGGGCCCGCCACTACGCAGTTGGTTTTGGCGGATACGGACCCGGCGACCTTTGCCCCCAACGCCTCCAGCCGCGCCTTGCCCTCGTCGCGGCTCATCGCTTCGAGCGTGCCGGTCAGTACCCAGGTCTGCCCTGCCAGCGGCAGGCCTTCGGCGGCTTTCCGCTCGCTCTCCCAGTGCATGCCGAAATCCCGCAGCTGGGCTTCGATAGCGCGGGCGCGTTCGGCGTTCTCGGGTTTGTCGAAGTAGTCGCGCAGGGAGCGTGCGGCCTTTTCGTTCAGCCGTTCAACCTGGCGCAGGTCGAGCCAGTCGGCGGCGATGATTGCTTCGAGCGTGCCGAAACGCTCTGCCAGACGCTGCGCACCGGTGCGGGCGATATGGGGGATGTTGAGCCGGTCGAGCAGATCGGGCAGCGTCGCGCAGGCGGCGAATTCCGGGTGTACGTCGCCCTCCTCCTGCGGTTCGACGCCGCGTTCGCGCAGCAGCGCGATGACCGTGCGGTTGTGTTCGTCCTCGAAGAAGCTATGGATTTCATGGGCGACTTCCAGACCGATGTCGGGCAGGTAGGCGAGCACGTCCGGCAATGCACGGCTGATTCGCTCCAGCGAACCTAGCGCCCGCGCAAGCAATTTGGCGGTTTCCTCACCGACGTCCGGGATGCCGAGCGCATAAACGAACCGCGCGAGACTCGGTTTGCGACTGGTATCGATGGCATTGAGCAGGTTGCGCGTGGAAATCTCGGCGAAACCTTCCAGGTCGATGACCTGCTCATGGGTCAGGCAGTAGAGATCCGCCGGCGATTTGACCAACCCCCTGTCGACCAGCTGCTCGACGATCTTGTCGCCCAGGCCGTCGATATCCATCGCTCGGCGCGATACGAAGTGGATGATCGCCTGCTTAAGCTGAGCCTGGCAGGCCAGACGACCGACGCAACGGTAGATCGAGCCTTCGCTCACCGACTCACGGCCCTTGCTGCGCTTGATCAGCTGGGTACGCTCCACGGCAGAACCACACACCGGGCACTGCTCCGGCACATGCACGGCGCGCGCGTCGGCCGGGCGGCGTTCGGCAATTACGCCGAGGATCTGGGGAATCACATCGCCTGCACGTCGCACGATCACCGTATCGCCGACCATCACGCCAAGCCGCGCCACTTCATCCATGTTGTGCAGCGTCGCGTTGGACACCGTAACGCCCGCCACCTGCACCGGCTTCAACCGGGCCACCGGGGTGATCGCGCCGGTACGGCCGACCTGGAATTCCACATCGAGCAGCTCGGTGATTTCCTCCCGCGCGGGAAACTTGTGGGCGATGGCCCAGCGCGGCTCGCGCGCCCGGAAGCCCAGTTCACGCTGCTGCGCGACCGCGTTGACCTTGAACACCACACCGTCAATCTCATACGGCAGCGCGTCGCGCTTTTCACCGATGGCGTCGTAGTAAGCCCGGCATTCGGCCACGCCCCTGGCCAGTTTCAGCTCACGGCTGATGGGCAGGCCCCAGCCTTTCAAGGCCTGGAGAATACCGATGTGCGTGTCAGGCAGTTCGCCGTCGCTGCGGCCGACGCCGTAGGCACAAAGTTCGAGCGGACGGCTGGCAGTGATCTTCGAATCCAACTGACGCAGGCTTCCAGCAGCGGCGTTACGGGGATTGGCGAAGGGTTTGCCGCCGCTTTCCAGCTGTCGCGCGTTGAGCGCTTCGAAGCCGGCCTTGGGCATGTAGATCTCGCCGCGCACCTCGAGTACCGCCGGCCAGCCACTGCCATGCAGCTTCAATGGAATGTTGCGCACGGTACGCACATTGGCGCTGATGTCCTCACCCGTGCTGCCATCGCCCCGGGTGGCGCCGCGCACCAGATGGCCGTTCTCATAAAGCAGGCTGACCGCCAGACCATCCAGTTTGGGTTCGCAGCTGTACTCGACTACAGCGCCATCGCCGAACAGGTCACCCGCCGGCAGATCCAGTCCTTCGCGCACGCGGCGGTCGAAATCGAGCAGATCCTGCTCCTCGAAGGCATTGCCCAGACTCAGCATCGGCACTTCGTGGCGCACCTGACCGAACGCCGCCAGTGCCGCGCCACCGACCCTCTGGGTTGGCGACTCGGGTGTCACCAGCTCCGGGTGCTCCGCCTCGAGCGCCTTGAGCTCATTGAACAGACGGTCGTACTCGGCGTCGGGAACGCTGGGTTCGTCGAGCACGTAGTAGCGGTAGTTGTGGGCGTCAATTTCGCTGCGCAGTTCGGCGATGCGCTCGGCGGCGGTTTGGGCGGAAGGCATAAGACGGAGCCGTGGCTGGGGCTGTGCTGATTCAGACCGTATCAGCGCGCCTTGGTTGATAGTGAGGCGTCGGATTCTAGCCGAATGCGCAATCGAAGGCAGGTTCGCGGCTTTGGCTAGTCGGAGGCTGGAAGCGCAGCGGGACGGCCTCAGCCATCCCGAATCAAACTGCTCACTGATGGACAGAGGCGGAGCGCGCCCGTCAATGGAATGCCTGCACTGGAGACAGGAGCATGAGACGGCGCGAGCAAGCCACGTCTGCTAACACACAACACCGGGCGCAAGGCCCGGTGCAAATATCACTCAACGCTGCTTGATGGTCATCTGCCGGCGCTCGAACTCGACGATGCGCTGGCGGTAGTGCTCGATGGTCTGGGCGGTGAGAACGCTGCGCTGGTCATCCTTCAGCTCGCCGTTGAGCTCCTGGGACAGCTTGCGCGCCGCAGCAACCATGACATCGAAGGCCTGCTTGGGATGGCGTGGGCCGGGCAGACCAAGGAAGAAGCTCACGGCCGGCGTGGTGAAGTGATCGATGTCGTCCAGATCGAAAGTACCAGGCTTGACGGCATTGGCCATGGAGAACAGCACCTCGCCATTGCCGGCCATGCTTTCGTGGCGATGGAAGATGTCCATTTCGCCGAAGCGCAGGCCACTCTCGAGAATGTTCTGCAGCAGCGCCGGACCACGGAAACCGTGAGGATCACGGCAAATGACGTTGATGACGAGTACTTCCTCGACGGGCGCCAGTTCCTTCTGCGGCTGATCTTTCCCTTCCTCGTCATCACCAACAACCGGATCGAGCAGCGTCGGTACGGGCTCGTCGCTGTTGAGCTGGAGGTCGCCCTGAAAGGGTTCATTCTGCCGGCGCTTCTTTCCGGGCTCGCGCGCGCTCATCGTCGGCATGTCGCCCTCATCCAGAGAAGGCTCATGATCGCGATTAACCACACGCGCCGGGCCTAGAAGCTCCGGAGAATCGTCGGCATCGGGAAGGTTGGAGAGGCTGCGGTCCAGCTTGAATTTCAGCTTGCCCTTGCCACCGCGCATGCGACGCCAGCCGTCGAACAGAATGCCGGCAATGACAATGATGCCGATGACGATCAGCCACTCGCGCAGACCGATATCCATTAATGCTTTAACCTCTGAATTCGATGATAAAGACGCAACGAACAGTCACTTGGGACTGCTTCAAGCGCATCGCAAAAATTGTGCTCTAAGCTAGCACGACGAACGGTAACTTTGCACCGTGCGGTAGTTCTCTTTTTATAGCGTTCCTTGTATCAAAAATGCTCAAACACGCGGCTTAATCCTAGGCTTCGGCGAGTGCAACGGCCTGTTCGACGTCGACCGTCACCAGGCGTGAGCAGCCCGGCTCATGCATGGTCACACCCATCAGCTGATCGGCCATTTCCATGGCGATCTTGTTGTGGGTGATGTAGATGAATTGCACTTTCTCCGACATCTCCTTCACCAAGCGCGCGTATCGACCGACGTTCGCATCATCCAGCGGTGCGTCAACTTCATCGAGCATGCAGAACGGCGCGGGATTGAGCTGGAAGATGGCAAAAACCAGCGCCAGCGCCGTCAACGCCTTTTCGCCACCGGAAAGCAGGTGAATGGTGCTGTTCTTCTTTCCGGGCGGACGCGCCATGATCGCCACCCCGGTATCGAGTAAATCTTCTCCGGTAAGTTCCAGATAGGCATTGCCGCCGCCGAACACTTTCGGGAAAAGCGCCTGTAGGCCACCGTTGATCTGATCGAAGGTCTCTTTGAAGCGGTTGCGAGTTTCCCGGTCGATCTTGCGGATGACGTTTTCCAGCGTATCCAGCGCCTCGACCAGATCATCGTTCTGCGCATCGAGGTAACGTTTGCGTTCCGATTGCTGCTGGTACTCATCGATCGCCGCGAGGTTGATCGGGCCCAGGCGCTGAATGCGCTGGCCAAGGCGCTCCAGCTCCGCCTCCCAACGCGGCTCGTCTGCATCGGCAGGGAGCGTGCCAAGCACGCCATGCAGATCGTAGCCGTCCTCCTGCAGCTGGTCCTGCAACGCCTTGCGGCGGACGCTCAGCCCTTGCCAATCCAGCCTTTGCTGCTCCAGCTGCCCACGTAACAGCTGCGCTTGCTGCTCGGCCTGAGTGCGGCGTTTTTCGGCATCACGCAGCTCGCGGTCGGCGTCTTCCAGGGCCAGTCGCGCATGCTTGAGTTCGTCTTCGACACCCATGCGCCGCTCCAGCAGCTCTTCGAGCTTCATGCGCAATTCTTCCAGCGGTGCCTCGCCCTCCTCCAGGTTCAGCGTCAGCTGCTCGCGGCGCTCGATGGCACGTTCGAACTGTTGCTCCAATCGCTCCAGCGCCTGCCGGGTGGACTCGTACTGCGCTTTGAGCGAACCGACCCGCAACGCCAGCTGATGCGCCTGGTCCTTGTGCTGACGGGCATCCTGGCGAATGCGATCGAGCCGCTCGCGAATGCCGTCGCGACTGGCCAGCAATGTCTCGCGCTGCTCGGTGTCCTGGGCCATCGCATCCAGCGCGTCCTGTAGTTGCAGACGCGCCTCGCCGAGCTGTTCGGTCTCGATCTCGCGCTGTTCGTTCTGCTCGGAAAGCTCTTCATCCAGACGCTGGCGGCGCAGCGCCAACTGCTCGAGGCGCGCTTGCCCGGCAGATAGCTGCGCCTTGAGATCGCTATGGGCGCGAGCTTCCTCCTGCTGCCGACGACGCTGCTGCTCGCGCTCGTCTTCGAGACGGGCCTGATCACTACGCAACTCAGCGATGCGCTCTTCAACTGCCGCCAGGGCGGTTTCACGCTCTTCGCGCTCTGCCTGTAACCGCTCCAGTTCCTGCCCGCGGGCGAGCACACCGGATTCGGCCTCGCTGGCGCGCCGCACCCGCAGAAAATGCCGACCGACCCAGTAGCCGTCGCGGCTTACCAGGCTTTCGCCATCGTTGAGACCCGAGCGCGCGGCCAGCGCCTGCTCCAGCGAATCGACCGGACGCACGTTGCCCAACCAGGGCGACAGATCCAGAGCAGACTCGACCAGATCGAGCAAGCTACCAGCGCGGCGCGCACCGCCATTTGCAGGGCTGACCAACCGCAGGTCGCCCTGCTCGAAGCCCTCGAACTCGATCGCCGCAAAATCATCCAGCAGCACGGCATGCAGATCGGCGCCCAGCACGGTTTCCACCGCCACTTCCCAACCGGGCTCGACACGCAGCCCTTCGGCGAGGCGCGGGCGCTTTTCCAACCCTTGCTCACGCAGCCACTCGCCGACGCCTTTGCCGGGATCCTTCGCCGCCTGCTGCAGCGCCTCCAGCGAGGCGATGCGGCCATTCAGACGCTGCAGATCACCCTGCGCCTGCTGCTGCGTCTGGGTCGCCTGCTGCAACGCTTCACGCAATTGCTCTAGGCGTTCATTGAGCGCATCGCCGGCCGCGGCGAGCGCTTCGAGATCGAGTTCACTGGCGGCAAGCTGCTCGCCCAGCTCGAGAATCGCCACATCTTCAGGATCGGTAGCCAGCAGCGCACGTTCGTCATCCAGCCGACGCTGACGTTCGGCCAACCGTTCCAGACTCTGCTCCAGCTGCTGGATGCGCGACTGCTGGACCTCAGCCACGCGGCGTGGCTCAGCGCTGAGCTGATTGAAGCGTTCCCACTGTTCCTGCCAGCCCTGCATGGCCGACTCCGCCTCTTCCAGCTGGACGGCAGATTCCTCCGCGGCGGCGCCGGAGAGCTCCTGCTCAGGCTCGAGCATCGCCAATTCCTCGCCGAGCGTGGCCAGCAGCGTGCGGTCGTGACCGAGGTGTGATTCGGTCTCCAGACGCGCCTGCTCCGCCTCGCGCAGATCGTCCTGCAACTGACGCAGGCGCTGCTGGCCATGCTGGATACTTTGCTCGACCCGGGCGATATCGCCGCCAACCGAATAGAAGCGACCCTGCACCTGGTTGAAGCGCTCGGACAGCTCGTGGTGGCCGTCACGCAGGCGTTCGATGCTCGCATCGGCGTTGCGCTGCTCGGCGACCAGCGCTTCGAAGGCGACTTCCTGATCGCCGATGACCTGCTCGCGCTGGCCGACCTGCTCGTTCAAGGCCTGCCAGCGCAGTGCCGACAGCTGCGCCTTGAGCTGACGCTCTTCGGCCTTGTATTCCTGATACTTCTCCGCCGACTGCGCCTGACGGTGCAGACGTTCGAGCTGGCGTTCCAGCTCTTCGCGCAGGTCGGTCAGGCGAGCCAGGTTCTCGTGCGTCCGACGAATACGGTTCTCGGTTTCGCGCCGGCGCTCCTTGTACTTGGAGATGCCGGCCGCTTCCTCGATGAAGTTGCGCAGGTCCTCGGGCTTGGCCTCGATCAGTTTGGAGATCATGCCCTGCTCGATGATCGAGTAACTGCGCGGCCCGAGCCCGGTGCCAAGGAAGATATCGGTGATATCGCGGCGCCGGCACTTCACGCCGTTGAGAAAGTAGGTGTTCTGCGAGTCGCGGGTGACGCGGCGGCGGATGGAAATTTCGGCGAAGGCTGCGTACTCACCGGTCAGCGTGCCGTCGGAGTTATCGAAGATCAGCTCGATGCTCGCCTGGGTTACCGGCTTGCGCGTGTTCGAGCCATTGAAGATGACGTCCGTCATCGACTCACCACGCAGGTTCTTAGCCGAGCTTTCGCCCATTACCCAGCGCACGGCGTCGATGATGTTGGATTTGCCGCAGCCGTTCGGCCCGACCACCGCCGCCATGTTGCTCGGAAAGCTGACCGTGGTGGGATCGACGAAGGATTTGAAGCCGGCGAGTTTGATGCTTTTCAGTCGCATGCGGCCTATCCGTGGCAGTCAGCGGGGGAACGAGCAAGCGGGGTCGCCGTGAACATCGGAAATCCTGGCATCGAATGGGTACTGGCAAGAAGCCAGGGAGTTTATCACGCAGCCTGGCTCCGCTCGCAGCGTGGCCGCGCACAGAACGGTGTGGCAGGTGAAGGTATCGGAACTGCAAGCGGCGCTCGGGCTGGAAAGACGATTCGTCAGCCGCCCGTCATGCTCATGAAGCGCACCACCTGAACCTGCTCATCAGTGCGGAAGTGATGTTTCTCCGGCTTGAGTTGCAGTGCGTCCACTAATGCACTGCGCAGGCGTTCGCCATCGCCCGGATGCCGGCGCATCAGGCTTTTCAGATCCAGCGCGCCCTCGTGGCCGAGGCATAGCACCAGCTTGCCTTCGGCAGTCACGCGGACGCGGTTGCAACTGCCGCAGAAGTTGTTGCTGTGGGGCGAAATGAAGCCGACCTGTGTTTCGCTACCCGCTACCTGCCAGTAACGCGACGGGCCGCCGGTGGCATGACTGCTGCGTACCAGGGTATGCCGCGCCTCGATTCGCTCACGCACTTCGTCGCTCGAGCAGAAGGTGATCTGGCGCTGATGACTGGACACGCTGCCCAGCGGCATCTCCTCGATGAAGCTGATATCGAGGCCGCGCTCGATGGCGAACTCCACCAGATCGAGAATCTCGTCGTCGTTGCGCCCCTTCTGCACCACGCTGTTGAGCTTGATCCGCTTGAAGCCAACAGCGCGTGCCGCCTCGATGCCTGCCAGCACCTGATCGAGGCGGTCACGGCGGGTCAGTTCGGCGAAGCGGTCGCGCTTGAGCGAGTCGAGGCTGATGTTCAGGCGCTTCACCCCAGCATCACGCAGCGCCGGCGCCAGACTTGGCAGCTGTGAACCGTTGGTGGTGATGGCCAGGTCTTCGAGCTCGCTGCGCGCGCCCAGTTGCGCCAGCAGGCCGGTCAGACCCTTGCGCACCAACGGCTCACCGCCGGTCACGCGAATGCGTTTGACACCGAGACTGATGAAGGCATCGGCCACGGCATAGAGCTCTTCGAGGGTAAGTATCTGCGCGCGGGGAGCGAAGACCATGTCTTCGCTCATGCAGTAGGTGCAGCGAAAATCGCAGCGATCGGTTACCGATAACCTCAGGTAGGTGATGCGCCGGCCGAACGGGTCGACCAACTGGGAATCGGGCATGGAACTCTCCAACTGCTGGCTGCGCCTGTATTCAGACTATGCGCTAAGCGCGAATCAGGCAAAGCGACGTTACCAACGGCGAGCGACCTGCGCCACTGCCGGGCATGCAGCCTCATGGTCGCAATGCTTTAATGAGCCGCTTTGGCAGGCGACCGCTCGACCTGCAACCCATGCGAGAGACCACGGCGAATGGATAACGACTCCCTGAAAGCGATGGGCTGGCGAGAGCGCCTATACACCATCATTTTTTTCACCAATACCCCGGCGGGCAAACGTTTCGACACCTGGCTGCTGGTGGTCATCTTCGCCAGCCTGATCGTGGTGATGTTCGACAGCGTCGCCGCCTTCAACGAGCGCCACGGCGAGCTGCTGACCGCTCTGGAGTGGGGGTTTACCGCGATATTTGCCCTGGAATACCTGGTGCGCATCTACACGCATCCCGAGCCACGCAAATACATCTTCAGCTTCTACGGTGCGGTGGACCTGCTCTCGGTGTTGCCGGCTTTCATCGCCCTGCTGTTACCCGATGCGCAGTACCTGCTGGTTGTACGCATCGTCCGCATGCTGCGAATTTTCCGTGTACTCAAGCTCACGCCCTACCTGAGCCAGGCGAACTTCCTGCTGGTGGCGCTGCAGGGCAGCCGGCAGAAGATCATCGTCTTCCTGCTCAGCGTCACCACGCTGATCATCGTTTACGGCACGCTGATGTACGTCATCGAAGGCCCGTCCAATGGCTTCACCAGCATCCCGATGAGCATCTACTGGGCGGTGGTCACGCTGACCACGGTCGGCTTCGGCGACATCGTCCCGCATACCCCGCTGGGCAAGGCGCTGGCGACGGTGGTGATGATCACCGGTTATTCGATCATCGCCGTGCCGACCGGCATCTTCACCGCTGAACTGGCCAACGCCATGCGCCAGGACAGCCTGCGCCACAGCTGCCCGACCTGCGACAAGCTCACCCACGAGCCCAATGCGGCCTTCTGCAGCCGCTGCGGCAGCCAGCTGTTCGAGCGGCGCGAAGGCGAGGCACGCGACTGAGGCGAGCCAACCATCGCGCGGGCTGGGTTGCCGCCCCACTGCATCACCAACGGCATGACGAACTGCCCTTAAGCAGGGCTGTCACATCCTCTGACTCGCGTCAGGCAGGATGGAGACCGGCATGCCCTTGCTCAAACTGCTGCACTTCGCTGCCCTGCTCTGCTGGTGCGGCTCGCTGCTTTATCTTCCGGCGCTTATCGCGGCGGGTACCAAGCGTAGCGATCAGCTCTTCTACCGTGACCATGCACACCTCACCCGCATGGTCTTTACCCTCATCAGCACCCCGGCTGCGCTGCTGGCGATCGGCTCCGGCACGGCGCTGTTCCTGCGCGACGGAACGCTGGCAGGCTGGCTGATCATGAAGCTCACGGTAGTGACGGCGATGGCGCTCTGTCATGCGCTGTGCGGCGTTCTAGTCCTGCGCATCGAACGCGAGCCGGAGCGTGGCGTCACATACCAGTGCATCACCCTGGGCGTGATGGTGCCCGTGCTGATCGCCCTGACTCTGTGGCTGGTGCTGGCCAAGCCCTTCTGACCTCAAGGAACGACCGCCTCGCATGACCGACTCTCCGGCCCGATTCGTATACCCTCAGCGCCATTGCGCGGCGCAGCCTGGCAGGTCGCCAGGAGACGACTCGATCCGTTGCGACTCGCGCTTACGGCCCATCACCTTCAATGTCCACACCAACCGCGTGCTCGTAGACCAGGCGCCCGCCGAGAAAGGCCGCCAGCGAGATCAGCACGGCGGTCAGCAGCGACAGGTAGAGACCCCACATGGCGTCGCCGTCACCGCGATCCATGCCCTGGTAGCGCAACAGCCAGTTCAGCGAGGCCAGGGAAAGCATCATCACCGCCAGGATCGCATGGCACCACGCGGTCACCTTGCGGCGAATCTGCTGCACGGTGACCAGATCAATCACGCCGGCGACACTGGCGAACCAGCCGCCGATGGCACCCACACCGGAAAGCCAGAGGCCAGCGCGCCACCAGAATTCGTCAAGCGTCCACAGGTAGGCGAGATCCGCCGGCACCAGGCCGATCAACGCCGCGACGGGGAAGTGAATCATCATCGGGTGCAGCGGATGGCCGGCAATGGCGGCGTTGCTGTTGATCGACTCGCGTTCTGTGGCCATCCGGCCCTCCCAGGCACTGAAGTGAAACGGGCCGCCCGGTGGTCGAGACGAGGCGGCAACCCTTTCAAATGGACCACGCTGGCGCTGGCAGTTCCTTTACTCGCGGCCTGCGACGGTCCGCAATCGGCGCTTTCACCTGCCGGCCCGATGGCCCGCGACGTGGCGAACGTCTGGTGGGCGATGTTCGGCTTTTCCGTGGTGGTGCTGCTGGTAGTGAGCGCGCTGTGGATCTACGCGATGCTGCGCCGCCCGCGAACGCACACCGCCGAAGAAGCCAAACGGATCAATCGTCGCTGGATCATCGGCGGCGGCCTGATCCTGCCCACCGTCACCATCATCGCCCTGCTGGCGTTCGGCATTCCCACCGGGCGCGGCATGCTGCCATTGCCGGTCGAAGGCGAGCAACCGCTGCGCATCCAGGTCATCGGCCACCAATGGTGGTGGGAGGTGCGCTACCCGGAAAGCGGCGTGGTGACAGCCAACCAGTTCATCCTGCCGGTCGATCGCCCGGTGGACGTCGAGGTCACCAGCGCGGACGTGATCCACTCGTTCTGGGTGCCACGCCTGGGTGGCAAGCTGGACATGGTTCCCGGCCGGACCAACACCCTGCGCGTGCAGGCCTCGCAGAGCGGAATTTTCCGCGGGCAATGCTCGGAGTTCTGCGGCAGTCAGCATGCGCACATGATTCTGCACGTAGAGGCGCTGGAAGCTGACGCTTTTGCCAGCTGGATCGAGGCCCGCCGTGAGCTGCAGCACCAGCCACCCAGCGGCGATGCCGGTCGCGTCTTCGCTGAGCGCTGCGGGCAATGCCACCGCGTCACGGGCGTCAGCGAGGGCAATCGCGCACCGGACCTGAGCGATCTCGCCACCCGTCCGACCCTCGGCGCCGGCGTGATCGCCAACGATGCGGACGGCCTGCGCCGCTGGCTGAGCGATCACCAGAGCCTCAAGCACGGCAACGCCATGCCGCGGCACGACGACATTCCCGAAGAAACCCTCGGCCAGCTTGCCGACTGGCTGGAGACACTCGCTCCATGACACCGACCCCGAAGAGCGGCGCGCCCGCTACCGATCTCGACCAGTTGCAGGACCAGTTCAACGAGGTCTGGGGCAACCCCCGTGGTTGGCGTGCGCTGACCATCGTCAACCACACCAGCATCGGTCTGCGCTTTCTGGTCACCGGAGCCTTCTTCTTCCTCGTCGGCGGCCTGCTGGCGATGCTGATCCGCACCCAGCTCGCCCTCCCCGGCTACGAGCTGATGGAGCCGGACGTCTACAACCAGGTCTTCACCATGCACGGCACGGTGATGATGTTCCTCTTCGCGGTGCCGATGATGGAGGGGTTGGCGGTCTACCTGATCCCGAAGATGATCGGTGCCCGCGACCTGGTTTTCCCGCGCCTTTCCGCCCTGGGCTACTACTGCTACCTGTTCGGCGGGCTGATCCTGCTGTCGAGCATCTTTCTCGACGTCGCGCCCAAGGCCGGCTGGTTCATGTACACGCCGCTGTCCAGCTCGGCACATACCCCTGGGGTGAACTCGGATTTCTGGCTGCTGGGCATCACCTTCGTCGAGATTTCCGCGGTATCCGCCGGTGTCGAACTGGTGGTATCGATCCTGCGCACCCGCACCAACGGCATGGCGCTGCACAAGATGCCGCTGTACGCCTGGTACATCCTGGTGATGGCGATGATGATCGTGGTCGGCTTTCCGCCGCTGATCCTCGGCTCCATCCTGCTGGAACTGGAACGCGCGGCCGGCATGCCGTTCTTCGATGTCGCCCGCGGTGGCGATCCGGTGCTCTGGCAGCACCTGTTCTGGCTGTTCGGTCACCCGGAGGTGTACATCATCTTCCTGCCCGGCGCCGGCATCGTCTCCACGCTGATTCCAGTGTTCTGCCAGCGCCCGCTGGTGGGCTACCGCTGGGTCGTGCTGGGCGTACTGACCACCGGCTTCATCAGCTTCGGACTATGGGTACACCACATGTTCACGGTGGGCATCCCGCAGCTGGCCACGGCGTTCTTCTCGGCCGCGAGCATGCTGGTGGCAATCCCCACCGGCGTGCAGATTTTCGCCTGGCTGGCGACGCTCTGGCTCGGCAAGCCGGTGTACAGAGTGCCAATGCTCTGGCTGGTGGGCTTTCTGATCGTCTTCGTCGCCGGCGGCCTGACCGGGGTAATGCTGGCGCTGGTGCCGTTCGACTGGCAGGTACACGACACCCATTTCGTCGTCGCGCACATGCACTACGTACTGGTGGGCGGCATGTTGTTCCCGCTGATGGCCGGTCTGTACTACTGGCTGCCGCACTTCTCCGGGCGCATGCCCTCGGAAAAGCTCGGCCGCTGGGGCTTCTGGCTGTTCTTCATCGGCTTCAACGTGACCTTCATGATCATGCACTGGACGGGCCTGATCGGCATGCCACGGCGCGTCTACACCTATGACACCGGCCTCGGCTGGGACATGCCCAACCTGGTGTCGTCGATCGGCAGCTTCATCATGGCCGTGGGTGTCGCCACCATCCTGCTGGACATCATCCTGCATTTCCGCTTCGGCATCCCGGCACCGAAGAATCCCTGGAAAGCCGATACCCTCGAGTGGGCCACCAGCCTGCCGCCCAGCGCGTACAACTTCGTCAGCCTGCCCGATGTGACGGACCGTCATCCGCTGTGGAAAGACCCGGACCTGCCCGACAGCATCGCCCGCGGCGAACATGCGCTGACGGTGATCGACCACGGTCGACGGGAGACCTGGGGCAGTGATCCGCTGACGGGCAAGGTCCGCGAGATCATTCATTTGCCTGGCAACAGCTGGCTGCCGTTCATTGCCTCGGTGTTCCTTGCAGTGCTCTGCCTGAGCCTGCTGAACAAGGCCTACATCCTCGCCATCATCGCCACCGTGGCAACGCTGATCGTGCTGCTGCGCTGGTCTTGGGAAAACGGCGCCCATCCTGCTGCCGCGCCGGACGCCCATACCCAACCGGGCGAGCCACCGCTGCACTCGCGTACGTTCGACGGCCCGGGCCTGTGGGGCATGGGCGTGACGCTGCTGGCCAATGGCGCGCTGTACCTTTCGCTGCTGTTCGGCTGGTTCTACCTGTGGACCGTGTCGCCGCAATGGCAGGTGCCGGACAGCGACCTGAACGGTTGGCTGATGCTGGCCAGCACCGTGTTACTGACTGCCGGCACGCTCTGGCTGCACCAGCTGATCAAGCGTCTGCGCGCCGGTATGCATCACGGGCTGATGGGGCAACTTGCCGTGTTGGCGATCGTCGCCTTCGTTCAATCGGCGCTGCTGCTCTGGCTGATGCTGTCGGCCGGCCTGGCGCCGACCGAAACCGCCCACGATGCGGTGATCTTCGTGATGCTGGCGTACAACCTGATTCACTGCACGCTGGCAGCCGTGCTGACCGGACTGCAGGCGTGGCGGGTAGCCCTCGGTTATGTGGGCGACAAAGCGCCATACGAGCCCATCGTGGTCGAACAGCTCTGGTACTACAACCTGGGTGTGCTGTGGGTCAGCTATGCGGCGATCGTGTTGTTCCCGGCGACCTGGGGAGGTGCCTGATGGCCTATGCACGCACGTCGCCCTTTCACCCGGTGCAGATCCCGATCGGCCTGATCATCTGGAGCCTGTGGTTTGTCGCGATGTACGGTGGCCAGGCGGTGATCTGCAAGGTAAGCCCACCGGACCCCGCGGACGGGGTGTGGAACTGGCTGAAC